>JAANMY010000630.1_pt1 | contig 48468 bp, 52 predicted proteins | sample 7279691 | NCBI WGS metagenome assembly JAANMY01 (sample SAMN14094543, study PRJNA606508) | bioreactor metagenome | isolation source: A lab-scale SPAN reactor treating ammonium-rich wastewater day 388 | place: Ireland: Galway | collected 2018-02-07 | reverse complement strand
GCCGCCGTCAACGTCGTCTTCCCATGATCGACGTGCCCGATCGTCCCTACGTTCACGTGTGGCTTCGTTCGCTCAAATTTCGCCTTCGCCATGGTTGGTCCTTCCTTACCTGAACTGGGTGTCTAGCTGGCGACTGCCTGCTTGGAAAGCTGGGCAGCGAGGTTCTTGGGGACTTCTTCGTAGTGGTCGAATTCCATGCTGTAGGTAGCGCGGCCCTGCGTGAGGGAGCGGAGGTCGGTGGAGTAGCCGAAGGTTTCGGCGAGTGGCACGTGGGCATGGACGATCTGGGTCTTGCCCATGGAATCGGTGCCCATGATCATCCCGCGGCGGCTGTTGATGTCGCCGACAACTGAGCCGAAGTAATCCTCGGGGCAGCGGACCTCGATACGCATGATTGGCTCGAGGATGACAGCGCCGGCCTTGCGGGCGGCCTCCTTGAAGCCGATGGAGCCGGCGTTCTTGAAGGCCATTTCGGATGAGTCGACGGGGTGATACGAGCCATCGAGAAGGGAGACCTTAACGTCGAGGATGGGGTAGCCGGCAAGCACGCCGGACTGGAGGGCCTCGCGGACCCCTTCCTGGACGGGGGTGATGTACTCCCTTGGCACTGAGCCACCGACGATTTTGTTCTCGAAGACAAAGCCCTGCCCACGCTCCAGGGGCTCGACTTCGAGCTGTACAACGCCGAACTGGCCGCGGCCGCCGGTCTGGCGGACGAAGCGGCCTTCGGCCCGTGCGGCCCTGGTAATGGCTTCGCGGTAGCTCACCTGAGGGCGGCCGACGTTAGCGGCCACTTTGTGCTCACGGAGCATGCGGTCGACGATGACTTCGAGGTGGAGCTCACCCATTCCGGAGATGAGGGTCTGGCCCGACTCTTCATCGAAGGTCCAGTGGAAGGTCGGGTCTTCCTCGCTCAGCTTCATGAGGGAGTCGCCCATCTTGTCCTGGTCGTCCTTGGTCTTCGGTTCGAGGGCGACGCGGATGACCGGTTCAGGGAAGCTGATGCTCTCGAGGATGACGGGGTGCTCGATGCTGCAGAGAGTATCGCCCGTGAAGGTTTTCTTGAGCCCGACGGCGGCAGCGATACCTCCGGCGTAGACGGCGTCGACTTCCTCACGCTGGTTGGCGTGCATGCGCACGATACGGCCGATGCGTTCTTTTTCGCCCTTGGTGGCGTTGAGGATGGAATCGCCCTGCTTCATAACCCCGCTGTAGACGCGGACATAGGCGAGGCGGCCGACGTAGGGGTCGGAGACGATCTTGAAGGCGATGACGCTGAGGGGCTCGCTATCGTCGGGGCGCCGCACAACCTCGCCGCCGTGCTTGGGGTCAAGCCCCTGGACGGCGGGGATGTCGACGGGGCTGGGGAGGTAGTCGACGACGGCATCGAGGAGGGGCTGGACGCCCTTGTTCTTGAGTGCGGACCCGCAGAAGACGGGCGTGAGCAGGCTGGCGATGGTCGCGCGCCGGATAGCGGTCTTGAGTTCGTGGCCGTTAATCTCGTGGCCTTCGATATAGCTGATCATTATCTGGTCATCAACGCCGCCGACGTTCTCAATGAGCCTCTCGCGGCCTGCCCGGGCCATCGCCTGCAGTTCGGGGGGGATCTCGCGGCGCTCGGGGGCTTCGCCCTTTTCGCCGCCGAAGAACCAGTAGCACATCTCCACCAGGTCGAGACAGCCAGTGAAGCCAGCCTCGGCGCCGACGGGGAGCTGCACGCAGGCGGGGTTTGCGCCAAGGCGGTCGACCATCATCTCGATGGTGCGTTCAAAGTTGGCGCCAGTGCGGTCCATCTTATTGACGAAGCAGATGCGGGGCACGCCGTAGCGGTCGGCCTGGCGCCACACGGTCTCGGACTGGGGTTCGACGCCGGCCACAGCGTCGAAGACGACGACGCCACCATCGAGGACGCGCAGGCTGCGCTCGACTTCGGCGGTGAAATCGACGTGGCCGGGGGTATCGATAATGTTGATGTTGTGGCCGTTCCACATGGCGGTGGTGGCGGCGGAGGTGATGGTGATTCCCCGCTCACGCTCCTGCTCCATCCAGTCCATGGTGGCGGTACCTTCGTGGGTTTCGCCGAGTTTGTAGGTGACGCCAGTGTAGAAGAGGATGCGCTCGGTCACGGTCGTCTTGCCCGCGTCGATGTGGGCGATGATGCCGATGTTCCGGATGCGTTCGATTTCAATAGGGCGGGGCATTGTCTTGAGCCGGTTTTCCTGTTTTTCGCTTCTACCAGCGGTAGTGGACGAAGGCGCGATTGGCTTCGGCCATGCGGTGGGTGTCTTCGCGCCGCTTGATGGCAGCGCCGGTGTTGTTGGCCGCATCGAGGAGCTCGGCGGCGAGACGTTCGGACATCGAACGGCCGCCACGGGCGCGGGCGGCGTTGAGGATCCAGCGCATGGCGAGGGCAATGCGGCGGTCGGCGCGGATTTCGATAGGCACCTGGTAGGTGGCGCCACCGACGCGGCGAGGCTTGACTTCGAGGACAGGGGTGGCGGCGCGCATCGCGGCCTGGAAGGTATCGAGCGGGTCACGCCCGGCCTGGGCCTGGATGCGGTCGAAAGCTCCGTAGACCACGCGCTCGGCGGTGCTCTTCTTGCCGCGCTTCATCATCTTGTTGATGAGGATCTGGACCTGGACGTTGTTGTACCGCGGGTCGGGGGGGATGTTGCGCCGGGCCGGCCGGTTTCGTCGCGCCATGGTTCAGCTCTCTTGGTTCAATCTCGTCAGGCGGGTGCGGCTCTTAGCGGCGGCCTGCGGGCTGGGCATTCTTTCGAGTGCCATACTTGCTGCGCCCCTGCTTCCGGTTGTTGACACCGGTCGCATCGAGGGCGCCTCGGACGATGTGGTAGCGGACACCGGGGAGGTCCTTGACGCGTCCTCCGCGGACGAGGACAGCGGAGTGTTCCTGGAGGCTGTGCCCTTCGCCGGGGATGTAGGCGGTGACTTCGATGCCGTTGGTGAGGCGGACGCGGGCCACCTTGCGGAGCGCCGAGTTGGGCTTCTTGGGGGTCTGGGTGCGCACCTGGGTGCAGACACCGCGCTTCTGGGGCGAGCCCTTGCCAGCCACCTTGCGAAGGCGGCCGGTGTGGGAATTGAAGCTGAAGAGCAGGGCGGGTGCGCCTGACTTCTTGCCCTTTGGCGTGCGACCCTTACGCACGAGCTGGTTGATGGTCGGCATAGTTGCTTTCCTTCGTGGCGGCGCCGTGTTGGTGGGCACGGCAATCCCGGGATTGGCAGGCGCGTCGCGCGGTGTCTTCGGATTTCAGGCACGAAAGAAGGCCGGAAAGCCTGTTCGTGAACAGCGCCCCGGGGCCTTGCAGCGCCGGAGCCGTCTTCAAGCACTCAGCTTTGCGACCTGGCGAACTCATGCAAAAAGCTGGCCAGTCAATAAAGCGCCGAAGGCAAAGCCTAGCACAACGGGGGTGACTGTCAACTCAAACGGGGCTCTGTACCGGAATGTTTGGGGAGGGGCGGATTCGAAGCAAGGAACGAAAAGGGAGGGAACGGCAGGATTGCCTTGGCAAACACTCGTAACGAGGAGGCAACCCTACCGCCCAGTCCCGAGATATCAGTGAACTGGTGGGAATGGCTGGCTACCAGGCGACGGGCACGAAGGAAACTGGCGAGGGCCGTTTCCACCTCAGGGGGCGTAGGGGTCAACCGGTGCGACCACTCCCAGCCGTTCTTCAATTTCCTGACCGGCGGCCAGGCAGAGGTCCTCACGGTAGCGGTTGCCTATGACCTGCACGCCCTGCGGAAGGCCGTTCGCCACACCGACGGGCAATGCCAGGGACGGGAGCCCCAGTAGATTCACGGCTACCACGAGGGAGAGGTTCGCGAAGAGCTCGCCGGGAGCATGAGCACCGGACACGTCCCAGCCCGCGGCGAACGGCTGCCGGGTCGAGACCGGGCCAAGCACAAGGGGATGCTGGCCGAGGAAGTGCGCCCACTCCCGGGCGATGGAGAGGCGGGTGGCGAAGGCCTGCATGTAGGCGGGCAGTTCGGCGGCGGGTCCAGAAGCCATGGCGAGCTCGAGGAAGCGCTTCGCGGGCTCAGCGAGGATGGGCTCGAGCGAGGGCCACAGCATGACCGCGATCTCTGAAAAGAGCAGGCTGAACCAGGTCTCGCGGGCCTCGGCGACGCGGGGCGGGTCAACCTCGCAGACTTCGTAGCCTGCATCGCGAAGCGTATCGGCTGCACGAAGAACGCCTGCCTCAACATCGGGATGAATGCCCACGCCGGCGGGGTCGATGGCAACTGCGACCCGGCGTGGTGCCTCGTCGCCATGCATAGGCACGGGCATCGACCAGGGGTCGCGGGGGTCGCCCCCGTTCATGCAGGAGAGCGCGAGGGCGAGGTCGCGGACATGGCGGGCCATGGGGCCTTCGACGGCCATCATCTGGACCGACAGGGGGCGGTCAACCGCTGAGAGGGAGAGATGCTCGGGTACGCGGCCGAGGGTTGGGCGGATGGCGCAGGTACCGCAGCACTGGGAAGGCCAGCGCAGCGAACCGCCGACGTCGTTCCCCATGCCGAGGGGGGTCATCCCGGTGGCTAGCGCGACTGCATCGCCGCCGCTGGAGCCTCCCGGGGTGAGCGCAGGGTTCCAGGGGTTGAGTGTCTCGCCGTGAAGGGCGTTGCCCGTGTGCCAGCGGAGGCCGACGTCTGGCATGTTGGTTCGTGCGATGGGGATGGCGCCGGCGGCCTTGAGCCGGGCGATATGCGGCGAATCCACGGGCGGGAAGAGCGCTTCTCCGAGGATGAGGCCGTTGGTGGTGGCCGAACCCACCAGGTCGATGTTCTCCTTGACGGTGAAGGGCACACCATGCAGCGGCCCCACATCCTGCCCGGAGAGCAGAACGCGGTCGGCCTCGGCCGCCGCGGCAAGGGCCTGTTCGCCGAGTTCGACGGTGATGGCATTGACAGCGCCGTTCACCGCCTGGATGCGGTCGAGGTGGGCCTGCACAACCTCGCGGCCTGAAACGCGGCGCGAGCGGATGGCAATTGCGAGATCGGCGGCGCCGAGCCGCCAGAGTTCGTCTGCCAGGGGTCACGCTCCTGAACCGGCTTTTTGATGAGAAGTGGCGAAGGCGCCAGGAGGACCGGCGGCCCGCCAGGGACAAACGTATAGAACATCTGTCCGCTATACTGCGCGCATGGTCCCGCCCGAAGAACGGCTCCTCGCGCCGGTGCCTATTCTCGATGATGACGAGGTTGAGCGCTCGCTGCGGCCGCGGGCGCTTTCGGAATTCCCCGGGCAGGAGCGAGTCAAGGAAAACCTGGTCATTGCGGTGGAGGCGGCGAGGAAGCGGGGCGAGGCGCTCGATCACCTGTTGCTGTACGGCCCGCCCGGACTTGGGAAGACGACCCTGGCGAACATCGTGGCGCACGAGATGGGGGTAGCGATTCGCACAACCAGCGGGCCGGCGATCGAGCGGCCGGGCGACCTGGCGGCAATTCTCACGAATCTGAAGGAACACGACATCCTCTTCATAGACGAGGTGCACCGCCTGTCACGGGCAGTGGAGGAGATCCTGTACCCGGCGATGGAGGACTTCGCGCTCGACCTGGTAATAGGGAAGGGACCGGGGGCGCGCTCGGTCCGGCTGGCGATGCCGAAGTTCACGCTGGTGGGCGCAACCACGAGGTATGCGATGGTCAGCGCGCCCATGCGGGACCGGTTTGGGTCTGTCTACCGGCTGGATTTCTATGATGCGCCGACGCTGGCCCGGATAGTGAAACGGTCGGCGCAGATCCTCGGGGTAGCGCTTCCCGACGACGCCGCCCAGGAGATCGCCCGGCGGTCCCGCGGGACGCCGCGAATCGCGAACCGCATTCTGCGGCGGGTGCGCGACTACGCGGAGGTGCGAGGAGGCGGCGCCATCTCCCTTGGGTCAACGCGCGATGCGCTGGCGCTGCTTGAGATCGACGACCTCGGCCTGGACGAGACGGACCGGCTGGTGGTCCGCTGCATCGTGGAGAAGTTCGCCGGGGGACCGGTAGGCCTGGACACGATCGCTGCTTCCATCGGTGAGGAGGCGGACACGATCATGGACGTGTACGAGCCGTTCTTGCTGCAGCGAGGTTTCCTGCAGCGCACGCCGCGGGGACGGGTGGCTACCGCCGGAGCATACCGGCACCTGGGGATCGAGCCTCCGCGCGGGGCCACTCAGCCTGCACTCTGGGACGAACCCGCGAATCCTGCTTCCAGCGAGGGAGACCAGTGACCCGCACTCGAATCTCGTCGGGCGGCCCCTGGGAAGGGCCCTTCGGCTATTCGCGGGCTGTCCGCGCCGGGAACTTCGTGGCATTGAGTGGCACCACTTCCGCCAACCCGGATGGCACCATTCACGGGGCGGGGGACGCCTATGCACAGGCGCGGCGCTGCTTCGAGATTATCGAGCGGGCGCTGGCGGAGGCCGGCGCGAGCATGGGGGACGTTGTGCGGACGCGGATGTTCGTCACCGACATCTCGCTTGCCGAGGCTATCATGCGGGCGCATGGGGAGTTCTTCTGCGCTGTGCGACCGGCCGCCACCATGGTCGAAGTCCGCGCCCTCCTCCGTCCCGAGATGCTCGTCGAAATCGAAGCAGATGCCATCATTGGCGACTGACCGCGCTACCTGAGCAGCTTCAGCGGTGTCCCCGCCACAAGCGGCCCGAAGTCTGCGTCGAAGGAAATGACCGCATCGCACTGCATGCGCAGGGCCACCAGCAGGTTGGCGTGGTCCACCACTGATGCGCCCTTGTCTCTCCAATCGAGAAAGCGGCGCAGGGCCTCGGCTTCGACAGCCGGTTCAACAGCGACGACCGTCATGTGGGTGCTGACTTCCCGGTGAAGCGAAACGGCGCTTTCATGGCCCCAGCGGCGGGCGAGGGCAAGGGATTCATAGAGCGTCCAGTTGCTTGTGTAGAACCCGGGCCCGGTGCGGCCAAACCCATCGACAATGCGTTTGGCGCTGGGCGCATGCTGATCGCGCGGCAATCTCATGGCGACCAGCATCGAGGCATCAAGGAATACCCGCCTCACGCCTGATACTCCTGGCTTTCTTCTGCAACCTCACGCCTGGGCCCCGGCCGGGGAGCATGGCCGTAGAGGTGGTGCTTTACGTCAGACAGGTCGTCAGGGCTGGGGCCAAGGCAACCCTCCAGGCGCTCGTTCTCCTGCTGCCATTCGAACCAGGTTTCCGCGGAGAAGCGCGGCGGGCGCTCCGGAATGCCGGCTTCCCCGAACAACGCGCGAAGGGCCCGTTCGATGATTACCTTCACGGGCACGCCCTCTTCGGCCGCCCGGATCTTGACGCGCCGATAGAGGTCAGGGTCGTCAAAGACCACGGTCATACGGTTGGGCACCGGGCACCTCGGGGTGCGATCGCACGAAGACACAATAGCACATGCCACCTGGAGGCCGCCGTTTCCCATGGCGCGGGGCGAAGCCTACAATCGTCTTTCGCGCTACGGGGTCGCGGCTCTTTCCATGTTCAACAAGACGGTGCTTGCCAATGGCCTCCGGGTCGTTACCGCGGAACTGCCGCATACCCGGTCGGCGACGATCAGCGTCTACGTCGGCGCTGGGAGCCGCTACGAGCGGGACGAGGAAGCGGGCCTATCGCACTTCCTGGAGCACATGCTCTTCAAGGGCGCGTCGCGCCGGCCGACGGCACGCGATATCTCGGAGGCCATCGAATCGGTTGGAGGGATGCACAACGCGGCCACCGACCGGGAGATCACGGTGTACTACGCCAAGGTGCCGCACACGGCCGCCATGGATGCCATCGACATCCTCTGCGACATGGTGCGGGCGCCGGTCATGGACCCGGTGGAGCTGGAAAAGGAACGCCACGTAATCCTTGAGGAGCTGGCGGCGGTGGAGGACAGCCCGGCCGAGCTGGCAGGAATCCTGATTGACGAGACGCTCTGGCCCGATCAGCCCCTGGGGCGCAACGTCGGCGGCACCCCCGGCAGCGTGCGGACTATCCCGCTGGGGGCCGTCAATCGCTACATGGCGGCGCAGTATGTGCCTTCGAACATGGTGGTGGTGGCAGCCGGGAACATCGAGCATGGCCGCGTGGCCACAGAAGTGACGCGCTGGCTTGGCGACATGCCCGGCGCCGAACCGGGCTGCTGGTATGCGGTACAGCAAAGGGACGGGCGTCCGCGCGTTGCCGTCCAGCACAAGGATAGCGAGCAGGCGCACCTCTGCCTTGCCTACCCGACGGTGCCAGTGACGCACCCGGACCGGTTTGTGGTCGACCTGATCAGCACCGTCCTTGGCGAAGGGATGTCGAGCCGGCTCTTCCTGGAGTTGCGGGAGGAGCGGGCGCTCGTCTATGACGTGCACAGCTATCCGAGCGAGTTCAGGGATGCGGGCTCGATCACCATCTACGCGGGTTGCGACCCGCAGAACGCGCGAACGACTGTGGAGATAGCCCTGCATGAGGTGGCGAACCTGATGCGGACCCTGACGCCGCCAGAGGTGCAGAAGGCCCAGCAGATGGCGCGGGGCCGCATCCAGCTGCGGATGGAGGACACCCGTTCGGTGGCGGGATGGATGGGAAGCCAGGAGATGCTGCTCGGGGAGATACTCACCGTTGACGAAGCTGCGGCGAGGATCGACGCGGTGACCATGGACGACATGCTGCGGGTGACGGGAGAGCTGCTGCGGCCGGAGCGCGCCACCATCGCTGCCGTCGGCCCCTTCAACAGCGCCGGCCTGTTCAGCGGCCTGGTCTGATACTGCAGTGACCCACCGCGCCTTCTTCGGACCGCCACGCGATGGCCTCGCCAGGGACGGAACAATGGTGACCGTCCATCTTGTGCCCGTGCATGAGGGGAGACTGCTGGCATTCGACGTGCGCGCGGGCGAAGCGCAGGGGCGCTGGCTGCCATGGTGCGTGATCGAGTTCGCTGGCAACCCCTACGTGACGGCCTCCGAGCTTGCCGACGACTGGTGCGAGGGCGCAATCTCGGACCTTGCCCTGGCCGACGTAATGTCGTTCACCACTCCGGGCGGGGCCTGGGAGCTGGCGATAGTGTTTCGTGCCGAGCTCACGGCGGTGCCACGGCCACGCAAGGACCGGGTGCCGGCCGTATTCGAACGCGGGCGGTTCGACTCAATCGGCCCCTTCGACCCGGTTGACCTGCAGCGCTGGGTCGAGTCGAAGGGACCACCGGGCGGTGAGCAGTCGTCTCGTGGGACAGATGGCGGGCTGCTGTTCTGAGGCTCTCCCGGCAAGGAGAAGAGAATGAGGCGGCAGGGATGGCTCTTCAGAATCGCGTAGACCCGTTTGGCGAGATAGTGGCCCACCCCGCCCGGGGGCTCTTCATGGGAAACCGTGGTGGGCGCATCCACACGCAGGGAAAGCAGCTATCGAATCGCCGCTGGGCGAGCCATCACTGGATATGCTGCGTCACCGAGTTCCGGGGATGGCGGCGTGAGGTGATGGGAGAGGGCTACACGGAGCTGTTCTTCCTGGATGAGGCAACCGCCCTCGCCGCAGGGCACAGGCCGTGCGCCTTCTGCCGGCGCGGCGACTTCGAGCGGTTCGTGGAAGCGTGGGCCCGCGGCGCTCACGTGGAACGGCCGAGGTCAGTGGATGTGATCGACCGGGCTTTGCACGCTGAACGGGCAGGGCCGGGACGACAGAAGGCGATGTTCACTGCAATGTTCGCAGACCTGCCAGCCGGGTCGTTCGTGACCTTCGAGGAGACGCCGGCAATGGCATATCTAACATGGGCGGGCCGGCTCTTTCCGTGGTCGTTCGAAGGCTACGGCGAGCCAATCGCGGGGCGACCTGGACTGGAGGCGCTGGTGCTCACGCCCCGGTCGATCGTGGGGGCGCTGGGCGCCGGCTACGAACCAAAGGTGGCTCTCCCGCCGGGCAATACGGACTGAGCTGGTCCGTCCCGGGCTCCCGTTGATGATTTTACAAAGAAAAACTCCATCATTCTATTTGAATATCCCGGCAGGCGGAGTAGACTCGAGAGCGCCGCCGCTTCTTCCCGCGGCAACGTCAATCGGAGGACCGAAATGACCAGCCTTTCCGCTCCCACCATCGCCGGCCGCGGCTACGCCCACCCCGAGGTGCTCGTTGACACCGCCTGGGTCGCCCAGCACCTCAACGACGCGACCGTCCGCATCGTCGAGTCCAACGAAGACCCGCTCCTCTATCCCTCCGGCCACATTCCTGGCGCCGTCCAGGTCGATTGGACCACCGACCTCAACGACCAGGTTCGCCGCGACTATATCGACCGCTCCGCGTTCGAACGGCTGATGTCCCGAGCCGGCATTAACAACGGCACCACCGTCGTCTTCTATGGCGACAAGAGCAACTGGTGGGCGACCTATGCCTTCTGGATCTTCCAACTCTTCGGCCACACAAGAGCGAAGGTGATGGATGGCGGCCGCCTCAAGTGGGAGAAGGAAGGCCGCGAACTCACGCGCGAGGTCCCATCCTACCCCGCTAGCAGCTACACCGCCCCCGAGCGCGACGACACCGCGATCCGCATCTTCAAGGACGCCGTCCTGCGCCATCAGCAGGCTCGCCTGCCCCTCATCGACGTCCGCAGCCCCCAGGAGTACAGCGGCGAACGCACCCATATGCCCGAGTATCCCCAGGAGGGTGTGCTGCGCGGCGGCCACATCCCCGGCGCGAGGAGCATCCCCTGGGCCCGGGCCGCCAACCCCGAGGATGGCACCTTCAAGACTGCTGAGCAGCTTCGCGACCTCTACGAACGCGAGCAGGGGCTGAAGCCCTCCGACGACATCGTCGCCTACTGCCGGATCGGCGAGCGCTCCAGCCACACCTGGTTCGTCCTCACCTACCTGCTGGGTTATCCGCGGGTCCGGAACTACGACGGCAGCTGGACCGAGTGGGGCAACTCGGTCAACGTCCCCATCGAGAAGTGACGGCCGCAACCTCGCCGGAGCTCCCCGCCCCGCTCGCCGCCCTCGTCGCCGAATTCGCCGCGCTCGACCGTGCGGAGCGGTTCGAACTCCTGATTGAGTTCGCAGACCGCTTTCGCCCTGCGCCGGCAGAGATAGCCGGCTACCCCTACGCCGAAGAGCACCGGGTCACCCACTGCGAATCCGACGCCTACGTATGGGCCGAGGGCTGCCCCGGTAGCGCCCTGAAATTCCACTTCATCGTGGAGAACCCCCAGGGCCTCTCGGCGCGCGCCTGGGCCACCATCCTCGATGAGACCCTCTCCGGCCAGCCCATCGAACAGATTGCGGCCGTCCCCCCGGATATCGTCTTCGCCTTCTTCGGACGCGAAGTCGCAATGGGCCGCGGCCAGGGGCTGATGGGGATGCTCGCGCTCGTTCAGCGCCTGGCCCGAAACCATCGGAAAGGCGCCTGAGCCGCCATTAGCCCGCACGTTGCGCTGGTTTCCCTGGCGGGTGTTGACACATTCGCTATACTGCGCTAACGTCCGTTCATCTGAATGAACATCCATTCATAAATGTGACGATTCATTCACCGTTAGAGGCAGCCGTTGACCAGGGTCACACAGGCACACATCGATGCCAGAGTAGGCGCCATTCGCAATGCAGCCCGGACCGTGTTTGCGCGGAGGGGGATTGAGGGCGCGACGATGAGCGAGATCGCGGCGGAAGCGGGGCTGAGCACGGGCGCCATCTACCGGTACTTCCAGGGCAAGGACGACCTGATCGCGGCGGCCTTCGCCGAGGGCCGGGAGCGCACGCGGCAGGCATTTGAAAAGGCGCGGGCGACTTCGGGCGGCATGCTCGAAGCGATCATCGAAGCCGGCCGGCTCTCGCTGGCGGAGATGATGGACCGCGAGACGGTCTGCCTCGACCTTGAGTGCGCCCTTGGCTCGGCCCGGGCCGGCGGGGCAATTGGCGAGCAGACGCGGGCATTCCGCGAGTACACGATCGACCTGGTCGAGGGGTTGGTGGCGGCGGCCCAGGAAGCGGGAGAGCTCCCTGCCGAGCTGGACGCGCGGGGGCTCAGCATCGTTCTCAACGCGCTCGTGCTCGGGCTGGGGCTTCTCGAACTGGAGATGGGAGGGCGGGTCGATGCCGAGGAGACGCTTGCGCTCCTCGTGCGCCTGGTTGCGACGCCCCGATCTGGCACAGCCTAACAGGAATCCCAACGGGAAAGGTAACGAAAAGATGCGACAGAGATCGCTCACGGAAGCGCTGGCCCGCTCAGGGGCGCGACGGCCCTGGACCGTAATCACCGCATGGGCGCTGCTCCTCGTCGTGGGGGTGGCGACCGCTGTGATGATGGCCGGACGCCTCTCTACGTCCGAGGAAATGCGCGTCGAAACTGAATCGGGACGGGCGGAGAGGCTGATTGAGGAGCGCCTCCATGGTCCCGAGAAGGCACGGGAGTTCGTCATCATCAGTTCGGACCACAGTGCCGTCGACGATGATGAGTTTCGCGAGGTGGCTGACCGGCTGCTCACAGAGATGCGGGAGACTGCCGGTGTCCTGGCCGTGCTGAGCTACTATGAGTCGCTCGATGCGGCGCTCGTTTCCGATGACCGCGGCACGCTGCTGGCGCCCGTGGTGCTCGAGGGGACGGTCGAGGAAGCCGAAGAGACGGTGGAGCCGCTGATGGAGCTGCTCCAGCGCTACGACGGCCGCGATGGCTACACCGTTGTGACCGGCGGCCCGGGCAGCATCTCACGTGCCTTTACGGAGTCGTCGGAGAAGGACCTGCGGGCGGCGGAGGTCATCGGCCTGCCCATCGCACTGGTGGTCCTTGTGGCGGTGTTCGGGGCCCTGGTGGCGGCTGGGGTGCCGATCGTAGTCGGGCTGGTGGCGATCGCCGTGTCGGTGGGCATCACCACCGCGCTCGCGTACGCCTTCGAGCTCTCCATCTTCACGGTGAACATGGTCACAATGACCGGCCTGGCAGTAGGGATCGACTACTCGCTGCTCATCATCCAGCGTTTTCGCGAGGAACGGCGCAACGGGCGCGACCGCGACGAGGCGATCGCTCGAGCAGGCGCCACCGCCAGCCGCGCGGTGCTGTTCTCGGGCATGACGGTGGTTGTCGCGCTGTTCAGCATGTTTCTCGTGCCCTCGAGCATCTTCCGAAGCGTGGCCGCCGGGGCCGTGATCGTGGTCCTGGTGGCGGTCATCGCGGCTCTGACGCTCCTGCCGGCACTTCTCCGCGTGCTTGGCGACCGCGTCAACCTGGGGAGCATCCCGCTGCCCGGAAGCGGTGGGAGCGCCCGTGGTGGAAATGGCTTCTGGGCGCGAACGGCGGGTCTCGTCATGAGGCACCGGGTGGCGAGCGTTGTGGCATCGGTGGCACTGTTGCTGGTCGCCGGAACGCCCTATCTCAGTGCGAAGCTTGGTTTCGCGGGCGTTACCTCGCTTCCGGAGAGCAGCGTCGCCTCCCGGGCGTTCACGCTGCTGGACCAGGAGTTCAGCGCCGGGCTACTGAGCCCGACAAGTATCGTGATAGATGCCGGGGACGTGCGCTCCCCAGAAGTCGACGCGGCGATCGAAGAGCTGCGGGGAACGCTCTTTGCAGACCCCGACTTCAGCCGGCCGATCGTGGAGGTGAACAGCACGGGCGACCTTGCCATGATCACGGTGGCACTGAGTGGCGACCCGCTGGGCGACCACGCTATCGAGGCGGTCGAACGGCTGCGGACGGAGTACATACCGGCGGCCTTCGCCGGCACGGGGGCGGAGGTCGCGGTTGGGGGCACGACCGCCACGGATATCGACTACAGCGCGGTGATCAGCAGGTACACGCCCATCGTCGTCGCGTTCGTGCTGGGGTTGAGCTTCCTCATCCTGCTGGTGGTGTTCCGGAGCATTGTGGTGCCGGTGAAGGCCATCATCATGAACCTGCTCTCGGTGGGCGCGGCCTACGGGGTCATGACCCTGGTGTTCCAGCACGGCGTGGGGGCAGACCTCCTCGGATTCCGGCAGGTAGAGCGGATCGAGTCATGGGTGCCGCTGTTCATGTTCGCCCTGCTCTTTGGGCTTTCAATGGACTACCACGTGTTCCTTCTCACGCGCATCCGCGAGCACTTTGACGCAACGGGCGACAACGCGGCCTCGGTACGTTTCGGTGTGCAGACGACGGCCGGGATGATCACGGGGGCGGCTCTCATCATGGTGGCGGTGTTCGGCGGATTCGCGATGGGCGAGCTGACGATGTTCCAGCAGATGGGGTTTGGGCTTGCGGTCGCCGTCATCCTCGATGCCACCATCGTTCGTACAGTGCTCGTGCCGGCGAGCATGGCGCTGCTCGGAGACCTGAACTGGTTCCTGCCGGCCTGGCTGAAGTGGCTGCCAGAGCTCAACGTAGAGGGGACGCCTCACCATGAGACAGCCACGACCCGCCGAACCGCATTCGATACCGGTGCGTAGCGGGCGGGCGCGCACCTCACTGCGCCCCCCGCCTGGTTCCTATCCCCCACCGGGCCGGATGGCCTCAAGGAGTGCTGTGGCAAGCGCACGGCCAGTCTCGGCCTCTGAGCCGGCGGAGCCAGCCCGGTGAGCGCGGGCGATGGCGCTGCCGCGCGAAACGAAAGCGCGGACCGAGAGCTCAGAGCCAGTCACCTCAGCGTAGGCGGCCGCCGGAAAGCTGCAGCCAGCCTCAAGGGCAGCAAGGAACGACCGCTCGGCGAGGACGCACGCGGCAACCGCGGGGTCATGGATTGAGGCGACGAGCGTCCGCACGTGGGAGTTCGCGGCCCGGCATTCAACGGCCAACGCTCCCTGGGCGGGTGCGGGCAGGATCTCATCGAGGGAGAACACCTGCGAAATGCGGTGCTCCAGACCGAGCCGGCGAAGGCCGGCGAGCGCCAGAACAGCGGCGTCAAACTCGCCGGACTCCACCTTCGCAACCCGTGTATCGACGTTGCCGCGGATGGGCCGGAGCTGGAGGTCCGGCCTGAGCGCCAGCAACTGAGCCTCCCGCCGCGGCGAGCTTGTGCCGACAACGGCGCCCGGGCGGAGTCCGGCGAGCGGCGCGTTGTCACGGCTGACGAGCGCATCACGGGGGTCTTCCCTCGCGGGAACAGCGGCAATCACCAGCCCTGTGGGGCGGGCAATGGGGAGGTCCTTGTAGCTATGTACTGCCAGGTCCACCTCGTCGCGAAGGAGCGCCTCCTGGATGGCGGTCGTGAACCAACCAGTCCCCTCGGGAAGGGGCGTCGCCTGGTCGCGGTCGCCGGCGGTTGCGATTTCGACGAGGTGCACGGCGAGGCCCGGATGGGCGGCGCGCAGAAGGGAGCCGACCAGTTCGCTCTGGATGAGGGCGAGGCGGCTGCCGCGCGTCCCGAGGCGGAGCGTGGTCACGGCATAGCCCTGGCGGCGACTGCGTGCATGGCCTCGTGGGCGGCGAAGGCGGTGGCATCGATGTCGCTCTCGGTGTGCGCGGCGGAAACGAACCACGTCTCAAACTGGGAGGGGGGAAGCATGACTCCCCGGCCGAGCATCGCGGCGTGGAAGGTGGCGAAGGCTGGTGTATCGGACTCGCGCGCCTCGGCGTAGTCGCGCGGAGGGCTGGCACGGAAAAAGAGGGTGAGCATGGAGCCCACCCGTGCCACAGACGCCTCGACGCCGGCGCGAGTGCTGGCAGCACCGAGGGCGTTCTCAAGGTGGCGGGCGAGCTCTTCGGCGCGGCGGTAAGGGGTCCCGCCAGCGAGGGTGTCCAGGGTCGCGGCACCTGCAGCCATGGCGAGCGGGTTGCCGCTGAGAGTGCCCGCCTGGTACACGGGGCCCTCGGGCGCGATCTGCGACATGAGGGCCGCGCTGCCGCCGAACGCGCCGATCGGGAGCCCGCCACCGATAATCTTCCCGAGGCAGATGATATCGGCGCCGGGCAGGAGCCCGGAGAGGCCATAGCGCAGCCGGAAGCCGGTGATGACCTCGTCGGCGATGAGCAGGGCCCCGTGCTCACGAGGGAGATGGAGGAGTGCGGTAAGGAACTCCGGCCGGGGAGCGACGAGGCCCATGTTCCCGGCCACTGGCTCGACGATGACGGCGGCCGTCTCGCCGCCGCGGCTTTCGAACCACTGGCGGAGAGAGGCGGGATCGTTGTAGGGAAGCACGGCAGTGAGCCCTGCGACCGCTCCCGGCACGCCGGCGGAATCGCTGAGGCCCATGGTGGCCACGCCGCTCCCGGCCTTCACGAGCAGGCCGTCGCTGTGACCGTGGTAACCGCCGTCGAACTTGACCACCAGGTCGCGGCCGGTGGTCGCGCGCGCAAGCCGGATGGCGGTCATGGTCGCCTCGGTGCCGGAATTGACGAAGCGGAGGCGTTCGAGCCCGGTGGCCGCGGCGACCCTGCGGCCAAGCTCGACTTCGCCGGGGGTAAGGGCGCCGAAGGCCGTGCCATCGGCCGCAGCGGCCTGGATGGCTGCCGTGACCGCCGGGTGGGCGTGCCCCAGCAGCATGGGTCCAAACGCCCCGATGTAGTCGATGTAGCGCATCCCATCGGCGTCGAAGACGTGGGCGCCCTGCCCGCGCACGATTGGCCGGGGCGCTCCATCCACGGAGCGGTAGGAGCGGACCGGGCTGTTCACCCCACCGGGGAAGAGGCCTCGCGCGGCGTGGCGGATGGTTTCGTTATCCAACAAGGGCATCGTCTCCGGGCAAGGCAGTGGCGTTCAAGCAGGGGCTGCCCGCCAGCGGGGCGCCTGCGCGGTCAGCGAGGTAGGTCTCGCGCACCTCGTTCCCCGGGATGTCGAACCGGGCGAAGGGGAGCCCGGCCACGGGTGCGGACGGAGCAGGCGGGGAGGTCTCCCATACCGCTGCCTCGCGGCAGAGCGAGACGAGGACGCTACAGGGCTCCGGGCAGGGGATGCCCCCCGGGGGAAGAGTGGCCTCGCACCAGAGGGGGGTCCTGACGCAGCGGCCGCAGAGTGCGTTGCAGGCGGCTTTGCGCCCCTCCACGCCGAGCGATGCAGCGACGGCGTAGCGGCCCGACTGCCGCCGCAGTACCTCATCGAGAGGAATCACGCGCAGTTCGCCGCGTTCGTGTTGGCCGATGTGCCGGAGGGCGAGGGGGTAGATCGCATCGATGGCGTCGAGCAGCTCGTCCGCGGAGTGGCAGCGGACCTCCCAGCCGCCGGGCAGGGTACGCGCGCCGGGGAGAGGACGGTAGCGGCCGTGGTCATCGGTGCGGACAAGCTCGCGCAGGTCATCGGAAGCAACACGGGCGGGGCCAGTACTTCCCATTCGCGGGCCGGAGATGATGCCCAGGGGGCCTTCAAAGCGGACGGCAACCTCGCCGATGCGGAACTCGTTGCGGGCGGCGATGGCCGCTTCGATGTTCACCGCCAGGGCGCCGCCGCCACGGCGAGCTCTTCGATGATGCCCGTAACGAGAGGGTGGGTCCCCACGGGAGCGGAGTAGCGGAGCGTGCGGCCTCCCCGCCGGAGCTCGCCCCGGTCAATCGCCATGTCCTCGGGGATGGAGACGCCCACGTGCCAGCCCTCGGCGACAAAGAGGGGGACCATGACGATCTCCCGGGTATCCAGGAGGCCGAAGACACCGCGCATGTCCGGCTCCTGTTCGAGAAAGACAGCAGCAACCGCCGCAAAGCGGTTCTGCTTCGACACCAGCTCCGTATGGAAGAGGACGTTGCGCTCGGACCCGGGGTTGCGGGGCGTGCCGTGCCCGAGAACGGCGATGCCGGTGGACGGGCCTGCCCCGGCCTCAAGTGCTCGCTGCACGATCACATCGGCCAGGGCAGGGTGAGAGCCAACCGGCCCGGTGTAGCGGACGAGCTTCCCGAGCACGCAGGAGACCGGGCCCGAGACCCCGGCCTCGCGAGGCACCACTTCGCGCACGAAGTAGCCGTCCGAGATGAAGACGGGAACGATGGTGACGTCGTCCGCGTCGACGGCGTCGAGGATGCGGGAGAGAGCAGGCTCCTCTTTCCAGAAGGCGACATGGACCTCGTCGAAGGCGCCGCGCGCGCGAAGGCGGGAGGCGTGGTCGTGGACGGGACGGCTGGAGGCAGGGTCGAGATGCGAACCGTGCCCGGCGAGGACGAGTGCCCTGGACATTGCTACCCCTGGTCCTGCGGCCGCCGGCCGAGGCGGACCTCGCGCTCGGCGCGGGCACGGGAGACCATCTGGCCCCAGCCGGGGCCAATGGCGCCGGCTATCTGTTCGCGGATCCAGCGCGCTGTGCCAGGTGAGGCGCCGCCCGTGGAGACAGCCACTGCGAGCTCGCCATCGCGGATGACCGCGGGCATGAAGAACGTGCCCTCCTGCGAGGCATCGGCGACGAGGACGGGGATGCCGGCCAGCCGGGCCAGGTGCCCCACCTCGCGGTTGACCGAACGCGAGCCCGTGCAGGCGATGACGAGCGCCCAGGGCGGTTCGTGATGAAGGTCCGATGGCTGGAACTCACGCTCGACAACGGTGACTCCCGGGGTGAGCCGGACCTCTTTCGTCACTGCGGGGGCGATGACGGTGGCCATGAACTGCGCCTCGGCCAGGCTCCTCACCTTTCGGGTGGCAACGTGGCCGCCTCCCACTACCAGTGCGGGGCCAGCCGCAGGCTGCAGATCGATGATCAGTCCCACGTGAGCGTCTCCCGGACCGCTTCCGCCAGCGAATCGAGGTCCGGGCCGGCGGCTTCGCGGTCAACACGGCCGAAGGCGTCCCGCACGGCCTCGGAGGTGCGGGGGCCGATGCTCACCAGCCTGGTGCACACGCCGAGACCCCGCTCTCCGAGCGCCTGCCGGAGGAAGCGGGCGGTAGAGGCGCTCGTGAAGGTGATCGCATCCGCAGCGAGCACCTGGCGAATCTGATCTTCATCGAGGGATGCGGGCAGGGCGTCGTAGGCGAGAAGCTGCTCGACCAGTGCGCCGCGCTCACAGAGCACCCGCGCGAGCCGGTCATCGGCCAGTGCGGAGAGGGGGAGCAGCACGCGGCGCCCGTCTACGCCGGGCAGGGTGGTAGCGAGGGACCCGGCGGTGGAAGAAGGAGGGACGAAATCGGGGCGCAGGCCGGCTCCCGCCAGGGCGGAGGCTGTTCCCGGGCCCACGGCGGCAATCCGCGAGGAGGCCAGGGCGCGCACATCGGCAGCAGCAGCGAAGAGCTCATCCAGGCAGGCCTTGACGGCGTTGGCGCTGGTCAGGACAAGCCAGGCGGGCTGCTCCAGCAGAGCCTTGCGGAGCGGACCGTTTGGGGTGCGCGACTGGATGCGGAGAACGGGTGCAGCGACCACAGTGGCGCCCAGGCTCTCCAGTCTCTCGGCGAGGCCGGCCGCCTGTTCGCCTGCGCGCGTCACGACGACTGACCGGCCGGCCAGGGGACCGGGGCTGAACCAGGCGATCTCGTGGGCAAGGTTGACGACGGGCCCCACGACGGTAACCAGCGGCGCCGAGAGGCCCGCCTGCGCGGCGATGGCGGCGATGTCGCCGACCGTGCCCCGCACGACCTGCTGGTCCGGACGAGTGCCCCAGCGGATACAGGCGGCGGGGGTGGCAGGGTCCTTGCCGGAGGCCATGAGGCGGCTCATGGCCTCGCCGAGCGTCGAAGCACCCATGAGGATGGAAAGGGTGCCCGCACGCGCTGCGGCCTCCCAGCCTGCCGTGATCCCTGGAGTGCCTGCCCCGGCTTCGCTGCCAGTGATCACCATGAACGAGGAGGAGACGCCGCGGTGGGTGACGGGAATGCCGGCATAGGCGGGCGCGGCGAGGGCAGAGCTGATGCCGGGGATGACGGTGAAGGGAATGCCCGCCCGGGCGCAGGCGATCGCCTCTTCCGACCCGCGACCGAAGACGAAGGGGTCACCGCCTTTTAGGCGGACAACGATCTTCCCGCTGCGGGCGAGACGGACGGCGAGCGCCTCGATTCCCTCCTGGGCGAGGGCGTGCTGCCCGGAGCGTTTGCCAACGTAGCGAACCTCGGCGCCGGGCCGTACGTGGCGAAGGAGCGCGGGTGAGGAGAGGGCATCGTAGAGGACCACATCGGCCCGGGCGAGGGCGCGAGCGCCGGCCACGGTGAGGAGGCCCGGGTCACCAGGACCGGCGCCGACGATATAGACGTGGCCGTTGCTCGCTGGCATTGGCACCATTGTGACACGCTGGTGCGCCCGGGTGATTGAATTCCCCGGGCTTTTCTGCCCGCCGCCCGGAGCCTACGATGGCGCCGAGATGGCCGCTCCCGCTCCGACACTGCGTTTCGAGCGCGAGGCCTGGCGCGCAGGATTCGACCTGGTGGCCGGCGTCGACGAGGTGGGCGTGGGACCGCTGGCGGGGCCGGTGACGGCCGCGGTCGTGGCACTCCGCGGGGGCCGCCGCTTTGGCTGGTTCCGGCAGGTGCGCGACTCCAAGCTGCTTTCGGAAACGGACCGGGAGCGCATCGCCGCGGCGATCCGCGAATCGGTACCCTATGCCATCGGATGGGCGACGCACGAGGAGATTGACCGGGCCGGCATTCTGCCGGCGCGGCGGCTCTGCATGTTGCACGCAATCGAGCAGCTTCCCGAGCAGCCCGGCCATATCATCACCGATGCCCTGGACCTCCCCATGCCGAATGTACGGCCGGTGGTCAAAGGCGACATGTTGAGCGTGGCGGTGGCGGCCGCGTCTATTTTGGCCAAGGTAGCCCGAGATGCCCTGATGCTTGAACTCTGCGAGCAGTACCCGGGCTATGCGTTTTGCCGGAACAAAGGCTATCCAACGCCGGAGCACAGGCGCCTGCTGGCCGCCCGGGGACCGTGCGCAATCCACCGCCGCTCCTACGCTCCAGTGGCCCGGTGGTCGCTGCGGCTGTGAACGAGCGTCGGCGCCTGGGCGAATTCGGGGAGCGCATCGCCGCGCACCGGCTGGAAGCGAGCGGCCTGGCGATCGTCGCCCGCAACGTCCGTACGCGCGGGGGGGAGATCGACATCGTTGCTCACGATGGGGAGGACGTGGTTTTCGTTGAAGTACGTACGCGCCGCGCTGGGCCTGGCGTGGCCGCCGAATCGCTGGGCGATACCAAGCTGCGGCGCATGTGGCAGTGCGCCATGGACTACTGCGAAGCGGCGGAGATCGATCCCGAAAGGGTGCGAATCGACGTGGTCAGCGTCGACCTCGCCCCCGGCGGGCAGGCGGCCCATGTCGAGCACTTCCGGGGAGTCGAAATCCCCGATGAGTGACCGCCTCAGTGGATGACGGGGTCGGCGATGTTGACGCCGCCATCGACGGCGAACCACTGGCCGGTAACGAAGTCGCTGGCGCGCGAGGCGAGGAAGACGGCGGGGCCGGCAAGGTCCTCTGGGAGCCCGATGCGGCCCGCGGGCGTACGGCGTTCCAGGCGGCTGCGGAAATCGGGGACGGCGAGGGCGCCGCGCCAGATGTCCGTCTCGATGACCCCGGGGATGATGGCATTGACCTGGATGTTGTGAGACGCCCAGGCATCGGCGAGGCCGAAGGTGAGGGTGATGACGCCGCCCTTGCTGGCTCCGTAGGGGAGGCCGTTGGGGTTGGCAAAGAGCGAGTATTCGGAGCCGATGTTGATGATCTTGCCGCGCCCGTTGGCGGCAAGCGCGGGGAAACACGCCTGGGACACTAGCAACGTGCCCTTCAGGTTCGTGTCCACCACCGCGTCCCAGTCTGCCTCGTCAAGCGTAGCGGGCGGCCCGCCGCGGGCGATGCCGGCATTGTTGACGACGATGGAGATCTTCCCGAGAGCAGCCAGGGTAGCCTTCACGGCCTCATCGATGCTCGCGCGGGAGGTGACGTCGCAGTCGACGGCGACGGCGCGGCGGCCGAGCGCTTCGATTTCGTTCCGAACGGCCTCAGACTTGCCCGAATCCCGGGCGGCAATGGCCACATCCGCGCCGGCTGCGGCCAATCCGAGGGCAATCCCACGCCCAATTCCCCCGTTGCCGCCAGTGATGAAGGCGACTTCGCCGCTGAGATTGAAGAGGTTCATGCACTCACTCCGGGAGCCGGGCTGGCTGGCCCCGGCTACGCAGGGGAGTCTACGCGGAGCGCCGCGGCAGGAGTAGCACTTCAGCGCTCCGGTCAGTTTGCGCTACCATGGCCGTATGCCGATCTACGAGTTCCGCTGCGGTGACTGCGGGAAGATAACGAGCCACTTCACCCGCAAGATCGACACCGAGGTCCTGCCCCCTTGCGAGCACTGCGGGAGCACGAAGACCGCGCGCATGATGTCGAAGTTCGGGCGCACCTACAGCCGGGCGGACATTATTGAGAAGTACGGGGACCCGGCCGATGGGGGCGGTGGTCCCGACGCCTACCGCGACCCGCGGCAGATAGGCACATGGGTGGAGAAGAAGTTCGAGCAGTACGGAATGGACCTCCCGGACGGCGCGCGCGAGATGATAGACGCGGCCCGCGAAGGCGAGCTGCCGGAGCCGGTGAAGGACCTGTGAGAGGGCCGGGCGGCCCACGCCGGGAAAGCGGGGGCTCCAGTGGCTGACACTTCGCCGCTCGACGAGATCGTTCCGCGGATCCTCGACCACCTCGCCGAAAAGAACGCAGCGCGCGAAAAAGCGCTGGCGGCAAGCCGCTCCATTATCCGCATGAGCGCCAATGCCATACGTGCGGTGCACCGCGGGGAGTTCACCGAAGCGGCAGCGAAGCTCGATGAAGCTCGCGCGGTGCGTGACGAGGCGGTGGCGGCACTGGCCGGGCATGGGGACGTGTACCACGCGGGATTCCTGCACGATGCCCAGAAGGAATACGCCGAGGCGCGGAGCACGCTGGCGCTGCTTTCGGGGCGGCCGCTCCCATCGCCAGAAGAGCTGGGGGTGGAGTACCCGGCCTACCTCAACGGTATTGCCGAGGCGGTCGGCGAGCTGCGCCGCAGCCTCATGGACCGGCTGCGAGGAGGCGATTCCACCGGTTGCGAAGAGCTGCTCGAGGCTATGGATGACATCTACTCCGTGCTGGTGACGTTCGACTTCCCGGACGCCATGACCGGCGGGCTCCGCCGCACCACGGACCAGACGCGGGGCATCCTGGAAAAGACACGGGGCGACCTGACAATGGCTATTGCGCTGCGCCGTGCCACGGACGCGCTGGGCGGCGAGGTGGCGATGGGGAACGTCGACGAACTGAGCTGAGCCGATCGGGTGGCGCCGTCCGCGGGTGGGGCTCGATGGCGGTGGTCCTGCCCGGGCCTCCCACGCCGAACCTGGCCTGAGCGTTCGCTAGCCTCCGGGCCCACGACCCGGCTCTACCCCGGCGACGAGGGTCGCGAAAGCCACAAGCATGGTCCCGCGCAGGGCCACGCGGGTGCTGGCCACGGTATGATGAGAGCGCACCAAAGACGCCGGGAGCCATCATGGACGAGATCATTTTCGTGGTGACCGAAGCACCTGAAGGGGGCTATGCAGCCCGCGCTCTTGGAGAGGCGATCTTTACGGAGGCCGACGACCTGCCCGGGCTCCGCGAACGCGTCCGCGACGCGGTGCGCTGCCACTTCGACGACGGCAAGGCGTCCAGGGTGATTCGCCTGCACATCGCGGGCGATGACGTCATGGCCGTATAACGCGACTCCGGGCTAAGTTCCTGCCACACCGCGGGCGATGACTGCCCTGGCGAAGCCGGCGGTGTCGAGCTGTCCGCCGAGGTCGCGGGTGGATTCGCCGGCGGCGATGCAATCGTGGACGGCTTCGATGAGGCGGCGGCCCATCTCGAATTCGCCGCAGTACTCGAGCAGGTACCCAAAGGCTTCAATTGCCCCGGAGGGGTTGGCGATGCCCTTACCGGCAATGTCAGGAGCAGTGCCCCCGGCGGGGTCGAAGATGCCGATGTTTGGCTGGTGGCTCGGCGTGAAGGCATAGGAAGCGCTGGCGCCCAACCCGATGGACCCGATCAGCCCGTAGACGGCGTCGCTCAGGAAGTCCCCGTACTCGTTGGGGGTCACAATGACGTCGAACTGCTCGGGCTTGATGATCAGCCGGGCAAGCAGAGAGTCGAAGAGCTCCCGGTCGTGGGAAACGTTGCGGTATTCCTTTGCCACCTCGGCGACCACCTCTTCGAAGAGGCCATCGGCGGCGCGCTGAATGGTGTACTTGCTGGTCGAAACGACGCGGCGGCGATGGCGCTCGGCGAGGCGGAAGGCGAAGTGGGCGGCATGTTCTACCGGGGTGCGCTCCATGATGCGAATGCTGACGGCCGAGTGGTAGCCGATGCGGTGGCCGGCATCTTCATAGGTACCCCCGGTGGCGACGCGAACGACGTGCAGGTTGATGTCGCCGGTATAGTTGCGGCTAACGCCCGGGTAGCTCCGGCAGGGGCGATGGATGACGGCAAGGCCGAGCCGGTCGCGGAGCACCTGGTTGGGGCTCATGGTCTGCGTGACGGTGGGGTACTTCATCGCAACGCCGAGGTCGCGGGCCATCTCAATCGCTTCGTCGAGCGCCGCGGGACTGGACTCACGCCGTTCGAGCGACCAGTCGACGGGCCAGAATGAGACGGGCGAACCCAGCGCCTCATTCAGCTGGTGGATTGTATCGCGGAGTTCGGCGGCGATGCCGTCTCCGTTGAGTTCGGCTACTTCGCGCATGGAAGGACCGCCCCGGAGTGAGAGTGGGTCAATTATCGGTGGAATGGCGTGTATCCGGGAGAGCCGGGGCGGGTGGGGTGGGGGCAGGATTCGCCCGTAGGGGGTGCCCCTGCTATTCTCCACAGCACTTCGGCGCGTCGCGCAGGGCGGCCGCCGTTTCTGTGTGTCCTGCGCATCACGCCCTGGCAGAACCGGTCACCGGAGGGGAGGCCCATGCAACTGGCCCTTATCATGATCCCGGCGGCGAGCGCCGCAGCGGTGCTCTTCGCAATCTGGCTGGCATACGACGTCCTGCGGCGCGATCGCGGGACGGAGGCGATGCAGGAGGTGGCGGGCACGATTCTCGAAGGCGCAAACGCCTTCCTGAGTCGCCAGTACCGCACGATCGGCATGCTGGCCATGGTCACCGCAGTGGTGGTTGGCGTGGTGGTCGGCGTCTTCAAGGAGTCGACCGAGGCAGGCGTTCTCACCGGCATTGCGTTCATTGTGGGCGCGCTTGCTTCTGGCGTTTCGGGCTACATCGGCATGTCGATTGCCGTGCGGGCCAACGGCCGCACGGCGGCGGCGGCGCAGAACAGCCTGGCGGACGCGATCAACACCTCGCTCCGGGGCGGCGCCGTCTCGGGCTTCCTCGTTGTTGCGCTGAGTCTTATCGGCGTGTCGAGCATCTTCGGAATCTACAGCCGCCTGCTCGACCATCCGATCGACGAGGCGCCGTTCCTGATCGTGGGCTTCGGCTTTGGCGCCAGCTTTGTGGCGCTCTTCGCCCAGCTCGGCGGCGGTATCTACACAAAGGCCGCTGACGTGGGCGCCGACCTCGTGGGCAAGGTCGAAGCGGGGATCCCCGAGGACGACCCGCGAAACGCCGCTGTCATTGCCGACCTGGTGGGCGACAACGTGGGCGACTGCGCGGGGCGCGGCGCCGACCTGTTTGAATCGATGAGCGCTGAGAACATCGGCGCCATGATCCTCGGCGTTGCCATCTACACCGCTACGGGGCGCGAGGAGTGGATCCTGTTCCCGCTCGTGCTCCGCTCCTTCGGCGTTTTCGCCACCATCGTTGGCATGCTTACGGTGCCGTTCTGGGCGAAGCGAATCAAGGACCCGATGGGCGCCCTGAACGGGGGGTACTGGGTCATCACGGCGCTGAGCATCGGCGGCCTCGCGATCACCACCAAGGTGATGCTCGACGACGTCTGGTACTGGTTCTTCCTCTGCGGCCTGGTGGGTATCGCCACGGGGATCGCGTTCGTGTACATCACGCAGTACTACACGGCAGGAGGCTGGCGGCCTGTGCAGGAGATCGCACAGGCGAGCAAGACCGGCTCGGCCACGAACATGATCATCGGCACGGCGGTGGGCTTCGAGACGACGGCGGTCACGGCCATCACCGTGGGCGTGGCGCTCGTGGGTTCTTTCACCCTTGGCGAACAGGCCGAGCTGACGAACGTGAGCACCATCTCCACCGGCGTGTTCGGCACGGCAGTGGCGACAATGGGTATGCTCATGTCGGCGGCGTATGTGCTTGCTATGGACACGTTCGGGCCCATCACCGACAACGCCGGTGGAATCACCGAGATGGCCGAAGGCACCAAGCCCGAAGCCCGGGAGATCACGGACGCACTTGACGCGGTGGGCAATACCACCAAGGCGCTCACCAAGGGCTACGCGGTCGGTTCGGCAGCGCTGGCGGCCTTCCTGCTCTTCACGGCCTACCTGGACGAGGTGCGGCTCGAGTTCGGGAAGATAGCAACCAGCGACGCCGAGCGCTACGTCACGCTGGCACAGGACCAGGACCTGCTGCCCCCGGGAGAGGCCCTGAAGGCATCGGCCGCCCAGGCGGTCGAGAGCTACCGGAAGGAGCTCGAAGACGCGGGCTTTGAAGAGCGGGACATCGAGTCTCTGATTACCGCTGGCGAGGAAGAAACGGCGGCCATCGTCGGCAAGAAGATCGCCGATGGAGATGTCGAGGCATCAGCGGTGGCGGGGATAGAAGGCAGCCCGCTGCCACTGCCCCGGATCATGCCGATCAACCTGGGCAAGGTCGACGTGTTCGTCGGCGCCCTGCTCGGCGTAATGCTTGTCTTCCTGTTCAGCTCGCTGGCGATCCGCGCCGTGGGCAAGGCAGCTGGCGGCATCATCGAAGAGGTACGCCGCCAGTTCCGCGAGAATCCCGGGATCATGACCGGCGAGGTCAGGCCCGACTACTCCCGCGCGGTCGACATTACCACGCGGTCGGCGCTGCGCGAGATGGTGCTGCCCGGCATCCTCGCCGTCGGCCTGCCGATCCTGGTCGGGGTCATCTTCCGCTACGCCTTTGGCGGTGACGGCAACGAAGGGTGGGAATCGGTGGCCGGCATGCTGATGGTGGGTACCATCGGCGGCGTGCTGGTGGCCACCTACCTGAACAACGCCGGCGGCGCGTGGGACAACGCGAAGAAGTTCATCGAATCGGGTGGCCTGAAGGACGATGCCGGGAACGTCATTGGCAAGGGCACCGAGACGCACGCCGCGGCTGTGGTGGGCGACACGGTGGGCGACCCCTTCAAGGACACGGCCGGACCAGCGCTGCATGTGCTTGTGAAGCTGCTGAGCACAATCACCCTGGTCCTGGCGCCACTCTTCATCAGTTAGTGGGCCCAGGAGCAGTCCGGGCGGGGGCGTCAGCCGTATGGCTGGCGCCCCCGTCCTGTCTTACAGGTATCCACGGCAAACGCCCCCGGCGCCATGCGCCATCGGCAGCAGCCCAGGCAACACCCTCATTGCCGGATGAGAGCCAAGGGGATATTGTCGGACCGATACTGGGATGGTGGCGCCTTCGGAGCCAAAGTTGAGCGAGACCGACCACTACCGGCGTGAGTCGATGGGCGCTTTCGCGCACGAGATCCGCACGCCGCTCACTTCCATTCGGATGGTCATTGAACTGGCGAAGCGGCTCGGATCGGGCGACCAGGCGGTGCTCGATGCGGAGCTCTCGGCGATGCTGAACGCCTCGATCGATGACCTGCAACGGCTGGCCGACGACCTCCAGGAGATCTCTCGCCTGGAACGCGGGAAGGTGGCGCTGGGCGGGGGGCCGTGCGACCTGGCAGCGGCCGTGGCGGCCGCGCGTGAGCTGGTTGGCCCCGGCCTGCAGATGATTGGCCCGAATCCGCCTCCGATCACCGGGCCATGGGATGCGGCTCACCTGGTGCGGGCTATTGCTGGCTTCGCGCAGGCGGCCAACCGGATTGGGGCAGGCAGCGGGGCCGTGGACCTTGTGTTTGAGCAGGAAGGCGACGCAGTCCAACTGCGGTTCGCAAGCGGCGGTCTATTCGGGGAAGAAAAGGCTGTCGCAGCGGATGCTGGATTCTCTTTCTTCCGGGCGCGGCAGTTTGTGCTGGCGATGGGAGGAGAGGTCAGGACTCGCCGCTATGAGCGCGCGGTGGAAATCGCGGTTGGCCTACCGCTCCGGGGAGGGTACACTCCATAAGTCATGCCGGCGATGCGCATCCTCCTGGCCGAGGACGAGCAGACGATTTCGAAGCTCATCCAGAAAGTGCTCGCCGCAGCGGGGCACGACGTGGTGGGCGTGACAAGCGCGGCCGAAGCGATTGAGCGGCTTGCCGGCAACGGCTGGGACCTGCTGCTCCTGGACCTTAACCTTGACGACGGCGACGGGCTGCCGGTGATCGACGCCATCGCTCGCCTGGGCAAGCACCCCCCGGTGGTGGTGATGACGGGCGAGAGCGATTTCGAAGACGGGGCGACCGCCGGGCCTGTGGCTGGCGTGCTCCGGAAGCCGTTCGACCTGGACGAGCTTGAGCGGATAGTAGAACGCTACGGCGCCTCTGCCTGACGCGCAGGGCTGGCCTTACCGGGGTCCCATTCGGTGCCAGCCGGGAGTTGCGTGTCCTCGCTCCGCCAAAGGTACCAGCAGGCGACGGTAGCCCATGGGCGCCATGGTTCGCCGAGGGCTTTCACGGCGGCAGGTTTGGGCATTGCATCGAGCCCATAGTTGCGCATGATGGCCCTGTTTATCCCGATATCGTTGACCGGGAGCACGTCCGGGCGCCCAAGGTGGAAGATGAGATACATCTCGGCCGTCCAGCGGCCAATGCCGCGGACCCCACAGAGGTGAGCGATGATCTCCTCGTCGTCCCAGGCGTGGAAATGCTCGACGCTGAGCTCCCCCGAGGCGAAACGGGCGGCGAGGTCGCGGAGCGAAGCGACCTTCTGGCGGGAGAGGCCGGCGGCGCGCATCTCATCATCACCGAGCGCGAGCACCGCTTCGGGAGGGGGAAACTCATCAGCGAGCGGGTCCCAGGCCGGGCTTGTACGGCGCACGGCGGGGTCGAAGCTATGGCCGCGCCCGAAGAGTTCCAGGAATCGCCGATAGATGGTCCCGGCGGCGCGGCCGCTCAGTTGCTGATAGACGATGGCACGGCTAAGCGAGCGGAATGGGTCTTCGCCATCGGGCCGCAGCGCGAATTCGCCAACGCGAGCGATGATCCGGGGCATGATGGCATCGGCCAGGCGGAGGTGTGCAAGTGCTGCCTCGGAATCGATGTTGGCACGCATGACAGGTTCAAGTTAGAGCGTCTTCGCCGTGGCAGCCACTCCCGGCCGCGGGCGCGCTTCAGCGCAGGGGTGACCGCATCCATTCAGACGGCAGCAGATCGTCCGAAGAAATAGCGTAGTGGGGTGGAATCGAGCCAGGGAGTTGGGTGCGGACCTGTTGCGGCCACGGCAGTGGCTGCGGCCCGCATTTGGGGCGGGACCGGTGGACCCGTTCCCGGCGGACATTGTCCTGCGTTTCGGGCTCGTCATCTTCTTTGCGCTCTACATGGCGCTCGGCGCCAGCCGCGACCCAAGGCTGTCATTCGCGGTGAGCGGCGTGATCCTGGCGCATGCCCTTGCGGCGACCCTGGCCTTTCGGCGCACGCGGCACAACAGCAGCAGCCTGCTGACTGTATGGGCGGTGCTGATTTGCGCCGACATCGTCGTCGTGAACATGGCAGCGTTTGCTGACCGGAACGATGAGTCCCCGGTCCACCTGCTCGTATTCGCCTCACTCTTCACGGCATCGGCGATGTTCGAGATGCCGTTTGTGCTCGCGCTCGCTGTTCTCGCCGCGGCCGGCGTGGCGGGGGTGGACATGGCGAAGAGCGAAGAAGCGGGGATTGGCTTCAACACCATCTTCACCGCGGGCCTGGTGCTCTTCGTAGCCGGGTTTGCGGGGAATCGCGCCCGCTCCGAAGCGGCGCTACGCCGGCAGCTCACCGAATCGGAGGGGCGGGAGAGAGAGCAGGCGGCGGCGCTAAGGCTGGCGCTGGAAGCGGCGCGGGTGAGCGAGTCACGCTTTGAGGCCATCTCGGAGCATGCGCCGGCCATCCTGGTGCTGTTCGACCCCAGCGGCCGGCCGATGCACGCGAGCCGGAGCCTCACCACACTGCTTGGACTTGAGATCCCGGGGTTAGCCAGCGAGCTGGCGAAGACGAGCCGCCTTTCGAAGACAGATCGCGAGGCAATCCGCAGCGCCATCAACGGGGCGGTCAACGGCATTGCCGCCAACCTGGAGGTCTCCGTGCGCGACGGAAAGGGAGAGATGCGGCACATTTCGAGCACCTTCTTCCCGATCGCCGGGGGCGGCGGCGCAATTGCCCTGGATGTGACGGGAGAGCGGGCGCTGGCGGCGCAAGTCACCCGGGCGCAGCAGATGGAGACGCTGGGGACGCTGGCCGGGGGCATCGCGCACGACTTCAACAACCTGCTTACGGCGGTCCTGGGGAACCTGTACATGGTGGAACAGCACCTCGGGCCCGGCAGCCCCATGGCCCCGCTGGTGAGCGATGCTCGCGTTGCGGGCCAGCGCGGGGCCGAACTGGTGAAGCAGCTTCTCAACTACAGCCGGCCGAACATGGACTCGACGGAGCTTATTGACCTGGAGAGGCTGGTGCAGGAGACGACCCGCCTTGGGCAGCGTGGGATCACACCCTCGATCTCGGTCGTGATTGAGCGGGGCGAACCGGGAGCAATGGTGGCAGGCAACTTCGGGGCGCTCCAGCAGGTGGTTCTCAACCTGATCGTCAATGCGCGCGACGCCATGCCGGGGGGCGGCCGGCTGACCATCTCCACCGGGCTGATGGAGGTCAACGCGTGGAATGCCCGGGAGAATCTCGATGCGCGGCCGGGAACCTACCGGGTCATCGCAGTTTCGGACACCGGGACGGGGATGCCACCCGAGACAATGGCCCGGATCTTCGACCCGTTCTTCACGACGAAGGAAGTAGGGAAGGGAACGGGGCTGGGCCTTGCCACTTCGCTCAGCATTCTGAGGGCGCATGGTGGTTGGATGGCGGTCGAGTCACGGGTCGGGGAGGGCAGCACCTTCCGGGTGATGCTGCCGGCGCTCTCTTCGGAATAGGGACCGGGGCCTGCCGAACGCGATTGAATCGCCCCGGGATGAGACCGGTGAACGGTCCCGGGCTGCGGGAGCAGAGGCGGTGTGACCGGGGGCGGCATACTCCTGGCTCTAAGGCCCGAAAGAAGGACCGTTGGTACTATGGATGTGGGCCGCCGCGGAGAGGTGCTGGAGTGGCCGATCAGGCACGCCTGGAAAGCGTGTAGGGGCGCAAGTCCCTCGTGGGTTCGAATCCCACCCTCTCCGCCATCAGGAGGCCACGCGCGGGCGGCGCTCCCGGGTGTACGATGGTGGCCATGAGCGATGAGAACGTTGCGCGGTTGAACGAGCTGCTCCTGGCCGAACGGGCGGGGGTCGAAGTGGGGGCGGCTCTGAAGAAGAATGTGCCCAAGGGGTACTTCCGCAATCACCTCTCCAAGATCGAAGCGGATGAGGCCGTGAGTTGCGCCGTGATCGAACGGGGAATTCGGGCGCTTGGCGGCGACCCGGCCCCGGGCCAAAACGACTTCGCGGAGAAGGTCCTGGCGCTACCGGCGCTCACGGAACGGCTGGACCTGCTGGCACGTGGGCAGGCATGGGTGGTGAAGCGCATCGATGTGCTGCTGGCCGAGGCTCTTCCCGAGGAGACACTGGAGGAGCTGCGCGAGATGCGCAGGGAGCATGTCGAGAATATCGATTGGTGTAACGAGCAGGTCGCGGAGCTCCGAGCGGAGAGCTAGGCCGGACCGGGGATTCGGCTATCGGCCGGAATCGGACACGCCCGCGGCGGTGGCCAGGAGCGCCTTCATGCGGGGCTCCTTGCGGACAGCTCTGACCACGCTGAAGGCAAACATGGCCAGGCCCAGCCAGGCGAGCACGCCAGCAGTCGCCGCAAGATGCATACGCGGCCCGGTTTCGATGTGCGCGTAGGCGAGCGCGGCGATTACCCGCAGTCCGATGGCAGCGACGAGCGACCACCATGCCAGGTGGTCTTCGAGGCCGGCGGGGCGTGCCTCAGCCCTCTCCAACGCGAAAACGGGGGAGACTAGCTGGGCCATACCGATGATGAGCATGGTGATCATGCCGAGCCCGAGGGCATGGCGCGCGGCATCGCGGGCACCAAAGGATTCGAATTCCCCTGAGACGACGCTGTTCGCACCGGCCCACGCGAGTAGTGCCCCCGCCATGAGCACGGTGATGTTCGCCGCAAGCACGTAACGCGCGGCGGCCCGGGCGCGGGGCCGGAGCCGCTTCGCCTCTCCCCAGACGGAGCCGGCAACGGGCGCGAGCCACGCCAGGCCCGCACCGGCGAGCGCCAACCCTGCCCCGAGCAGGCGTTCACTGACAGGGCCATCGAAAGGCAGGCCAGAGGCCAGCACAAGAAGAGCCCCAGCATTGAGCAGCACCCCGGGAGGAGCGAGCTTCCGGCGCGAAGGCAGGCGGCGCCCGAAGAAGACGGGGACGCTGCGGCTCTGCACCGAGAAGACGAAGTTGCCGACCGCGCCCAGCATCACCGTCCAGGCCATCGCATCATCGAGCCTGGCAGGGACAAACACGTCGTTGCGGGCGCCCTTGAACGCGGCGATGAGCATGAGGACGGCCCATACCGCCCACCACGCGGCCCCGGCCCAGGCAAAGTAACGCCACGGCTCAGGCCGCTTTCGGCCGCGGGCGAGGGTGTACCCAACAGCAGCGCCGACTGCGGCCGCACCAGCGGCTCCCGCCAGGCCGGCCACGACGAGGAGCGCTTCGGCGGCTGTTCCGGCAGGTGAGGACTGTGCAACGACCCTCCCAGCCGCTGCTGCGAAAAGCAGCACGAATATGGGGACCGTGACCTTTGTCCTGATGGGTGGACGCCCGGCGAAACGTGGCATGAGCCTGAGCGCCATTCCCGCAACAAAGAGGCCTGCCCAGCCCTGGACCTGTGCCCACCCGTGGGCCTGGGTCATCTGCGGTAGCCGTTCCTCACCCCAGGTGATGGTCCCGGAGAGCGCGAGGGAGATGACCACGGAGAGGAGGAAGCCGGCAAGAAGGGCCATGGCGAGGGCGCCAAGGATGAAGATTAGATAGGAGCGGTCTTCCACGGCCGGGACAACGTCGGCATGGCGCGCGACGGGCGGCTCAAGCTGAACGTCACCATCCTGGGGGCGGCGGCTCGTCATAGGTTCCACTGTAGGAGTGAAACCGGCGCCGGGGAAGGGAATCAGTGGCGGAAGTGGCGGGTGCCGGTGAGGAGCATGGCGACGCCGTACTGGTTGCAGCAGTCGATGCCGTCCTGGTCACGAAGGGAGCCGCCGGGATGAACGATGACGGAGACGCCGGCCTGGCAGGCCTTCTCGATGGAATCGCCCCAGGCGAAAGGAAAGAAGGCATCGCTGGCAAGAGCGGCCCCGCGGACTTCGTCAGCGGCCTTTTCCATGGCGATTTCGACGCTCTTCACGCGGTTTGGCTGGCCGCTGCCCATGCCGAGGAGGCGGCTGTCCTTGGCGACAGTGATGGCGTTGCTCTTGACGTGTTTCACGCAGCGCCAGGCGAACATGGCGTTTTCGAGCTCGGCAGGGGTGGGCTGCCGGTTCGTGACGACCTTGAATTCGATATCCTCCGGGCGCCGATCGTCGGAGTCCTGGACAAGCCAGCCGCCGCCGACCTGGCGGAAGGAAACACCTCCCGGTTTGCGTGGCTCGGCTTCGAGGATGCGAAGGTCCTTCGACTTGCCCTTCAGGATGGTGAGCCCTTCGGGCGTGTAGCCCGGAGCGACAACGATCTCGTAGAACATGCGGGTCTCGCCGTCGTGGGGATTGCGGAACTCGCGGAGCTCGCGCGCAAGGGCTTCGTCGACCGGGCGGTTGAAGGCGACTATGCCACCGAAGGCGCTGGTGGCGTCGGCGCGAACAGCGAGGCGGTAGGCTTCGAGAAGGTCTGAACGTGACGCGACGCCACAGGGGTTGGTGTGCTTGACGATGACGCAGGTTGGGCCGGGGAAGTCGTTGACGGCGTTCCATGCGGCGTCGGCATCGAGGTAGTTGTTGTAGGACATCTCCTTGCCATGGTGCTGGACGGCGGTGGCAATGCCACCGCGGCCGTGCTCGCGCAGGGACCGGTCGAGATAGAAGGCGGCGGACTGGTGGGGATTTTCGCCGTAGCGGAGTTCGAGTGGGGTCTTCTCGAGGGGAATGGTGAGACCCGGCGGCCGAGCCCCGGGAGCAACCTGGCCCCAGAGCCATTCGGAGACGGCGCTGTCGTAGGCGGCGGTGTGCTGGAAGGCCTTCCAGGCGAGACGACGGCGTTCAGACGCGTCGACGCCGGCCGAGCGGAGGCCGGCAAGGACCGGTTCGTAGTCGGCCGGGTCGATGACGACGATGACGTCGCGGTGGTTCTTGGCGGCGGCGCGGAGCATGGTGGGGCCGCCAATGTCGATGTTCTCAATTGCCTCTTCGAAGGCGACGCCACCGGGCCTGGTGACCGTGGCATAGAAGGGGTAGAGGTTGCAGCAGACGAGGTCGATGGGGCCAATATCGTGCTGCGAAAGGGCCGCCATGTGGGCGGGAAGTTCGCGCCGGGCGAGGATGCCGCCGTGGACACCGGGGTGGAGGGTCTTGACGCGGCCGTCGAGCATCTCGGGGAAGCCGGTTATGTCCTCAACCTTGCGGACGGGGATGCCAGCAGCCTGGATGGCCGCGAAGGTGCCGCCGGTGGAGACGAGCTCCCAGCCGAGGGCGGCAAGGCCGCGGGCGAAGGTATCGATGGATGTCTTGTCGTAGACGCCGAGCAGGGCACGCATGGGCAGACCTCACCGGGGGTGGAGTTGGCCCAGGCGCGCGACCGTCAGCAGGGCCGGGCTTCCCCGCGGTGCTCCGCGTTGCGCCAGTCACCCGGCGGTGGGAGTGTAGCATGGGAGCGGGCGGTGGGCAGGTGGCAGCGGCTCGTTCGAGGGGCGCCAGGAGCGGATAATGGAGCCGGGCCCGTAGCTCAGCGGAAGAGCAGTGGACTTTTAATCCATTGGTCGAGAGTTCGAATCTCTCCGGGCCTACCAAAATTCGAATCTCAAGTTGACGATAAGAAGTGTCAAGACAGGGCTCCGACCACGGTTCTGCCGACAAATTGCCGACCAACGCTGCGGCATGGCGTCGCACGCAACGCCGCAGGGAGGCAGCAACCAGGACGATCTGCGCCGGTCCGGGCTGCCTGTACGGTGCACGCGGCAACCCCACGAAATGGATTTTCCGGGGATACGATGGCGGTGATACGCTCCTCTGCGACGAGTGTGCGGAGTTCATTCAGCGGATGTACAGGGACTCCGGCCTCACGGCGATCATCACCCCTAAGAGCCTTTGAGGCCCAGGCTCCTGGGAAAGCAACCGTGCCAGCGGAGTTGGCCGTCACTCCGGCGCGGGCTGCACAACCTGACCAATGCTGTGGCCATGGCTCATCGGAGCGGCACCAAAACTCGAACCAGCCGTTGGCCAGACCTCTGTCGCTCCGAAGGCGGATGGTTCCGAAAAGGTATAGGTACCTCCGGAGAGACTCGAACTCCCAACCTTCTGATCCGAAGGATGCGGGCCGGTTTTCGTCTCGCTAAGGGTCATTTTGAATCTCCTGAGAGCGGCGGTCGGGACAGCCTCGTTTCACCGAAGTCTGAGTTTCGGTCGTTTGGGAAATTCGCGGAGATTGGAGGGTGGTTCAAGCCTTCCGACACTCCCTCCCGAAATGATCGGCCGAGGAGTGATGCCGGCTCACGCTTCAAAAGCCGAGTCAGCGCACATCCAGCGTCGCGTCCGAACGACGAAGTAATCGGCGGCACCACCGCCAGGACCCGAGTCGGCGGGTGCCGGAGCCACATTGGTTTCGGAATGGTCAGTCGCGGGCGTCCTCCACCGTACTCCGGCGCCCGACTGCCGACCTAAAACTCGCCATCTAGATCTCGGCCAGTCGTGGAAGCGCGCCTGGGAGGTGGCCCCTACGGGGGAGCAGCCCACTCGGGCCAGCCGCCTTCGAGCCGGTATGCCTCGAATCCATTTTGGCGGAGGAGTGCCACTGCCTCGTCTGCGAACAAGCAGTACGGGCCGCGGCAGTAGGCGACGATCGTGCGGTCGCGCGGCAACTCTTCGAGCCGCCCTGGAAGTTCTTCCGGCGGAATCGAGATGGCGCCGGGGATGTGACCTTCCTCGTACTCGATCGCCGGGCGGACGTCCAGGATCACCGCCCTGTTCGCTGCGACATCTTCCGCCAATTGATCGCGGGAGATTGGTTCGCCAGCGCCCTCCACGGCAAAGGCCTCCGTGATCTGCCGGATTTCCGGGAGGCGCCGTTCCGCCACGCCCCTGAGGGAAAGCCAGAGTTTCAGCACATCGGGACCGCAGAGGCAGTAGACGACCCGATTGCCCGCGCGATCCGCATCGACCAGGTGGGCGGCCCGCAGAACCTGGAGGTGTTGAGATACGTTCGCTACCGACATCCCCGTCTCCTCGGCCAGGGCTTCTACGTGCCGTGGCGCCTGCGCGAGGAGGTCGAGGAGTTCGAGCCGCTTGTCACTCGCCATCGCCTGCGCAATCCGCGCGAACTCAGGATAGATGCGCTTCTTGAAGTCACGGTGAGCCATGCCCAAACGGTACCGCACAACAGGGCGTGTGTGAAATAGTTCAACTTATCTATTGACAAGGTGAATTGAGCCCGCCACGCTCCCTCCATCCCCTCCGAGGACGGTCCGATGGCCGCGGTTGGCGTCACGAGCCTGGAACCTCCCCCGAGCGTCCGCCTGGGCCTCGGCGCGAACTGGCGGCAATTTGCGTTGCTCGTCGCCGTTAACGCGTTCGTTGGTGGCATGGTGGGGCTGGAGCGGTCTGTGCTTCCACTGCTGGCAGAGCGCGAGTTCGGCATCGCCTCGAAGACGTTGGCGGTCTCGTTCATCGCGACCTTCGGGCTGGCAAAGGCGCTCTCAAATTCTATGCGGGGACTCTTTCCGAACGATTCACTCGTCGCCAGGTGCTGATTGCTGGCTGGCTCTTCGGCCTGCCAGTGCCGTTCGTCATCATCTTCGCGCCGGCTTGGGGCTGGATCATCGGGGCGAACGCCCTGCTCGGTGTGAACCAGGGGCTCGCCTGGTCAATGACCGTGAACATGAAGGTGGATCTCGTTGGAAGGGAGCGGCGGGGCCTCGCGCTCGGACTGAACGAGGCTGCGGGCTATCTTGCAGTGGCGGCCGCGGCGTTCCTCGCTGGCGTGATAGCGGAGTCCCATGGGATTCGCCCCGAGCCGTTCTACCTCGGTATTGCATTCGCTTCGATCGGCCTCGCGCTCAGCGTGTTGCTCGTCCGCGATACCGCTCCGTTCGTCAGGGCGGAGTCCGCGCGCCACCCGACCTCGGCGCCCATCCGGGCGTCGCTCAGGCGCAGCTTCGCGGAGGCAACATGGCGCCGGCCGTACCTCGTCGGCGCGAGCCAGGCGGGTTTCGTGAACAACCTCAACGACGGGCTGGCATGGGGGATCTTCCCGCTGTTCTTCGTGAGCCGGGGTCTGGACCTCGAGCGAGTCGCGGTCCTGGCGGCGGTCTACCCCCTAATCTGGGGCGCCGCCCAAATGGCCACGGGCTGGGCGAGCGACGCCGTTGGTCGTCTGCCAATGATCACCGCAGGGATGTTCCTCCAGGGCGCGGCAATCTCGCTGGTTGGCTGGAGGGAGACCTACGGCCCGTGGCTGCTCGCCGTCGCCCTCCTCGGTCTGGGCACGGCGATGGTGTATCCCACGCTCCTCGCCGCTATCGGCGATGTTGTCCATCCATTCGAACGCGCGACCACCATGGGGGTGTACCGCTTCTGGCGCGACGCGGGGGCGATGTCCGGGGCGCTGCTCGGCGGCATCCTCGCTGACCTGTTCGGCTTCGGGTTCGCGATCCAGGCGGTCGCCGTACTCACCGTTGCATCAGGCATCGCTGCTGCGTTCATGATGCGTCGTGGCAACCCGAAGGAGGCATCCCGATGAGCGTGATTCCGTTCGTCCACGAAGGGCTGGGCAATAGCTCGTACCTCGTTGGTCTCGGCGATAACCGCGCGGCTGTCATCGACCCCGACCGTTCCGTGCAACGCTACCTCCAGGCGGCGAAGGCGCGAGGGTGGACCATCTCGCATGTCTTCGAAACCCACCTCCATGCAGACTTCGTCTCCGGCGCTATGGAACTTCGATCCGCGACGGGCGCCGAACTCTTTGTCCCCGCGGCGGCGGAGGTTCGCTTCCCGCATCGGGGCGTCCGGGCCGGCGACACGGTGCCCACGGCGCTCGGCAATGTGTCCGTCATCGCCAGCCCGGGCCACACGCCGGAGCACAGCAGCTACGTGGTTCGTTCGCCCGAATCGCCGCCCATGCTCTTCAGCGGCGGGTCCCTGCTCGTCGGCGGCGCCGCACGCACCGACCTCATTTCGCCGGAAGCGACCACCGAACTGACGCAGGCCCAGTACCGGACGATCACTTCCGCCTTCAGCGACCTGCCGGATGAAACGCTCCTGCTTCCCACCCACGGCGGCGGTTCCTTTTGTTCGACCGGCGCGAGTGGAGAGCGCACTTCGACACTTGGATTCGAGCGACGGACGAATTCGCTGCTCGAACACCGCGACGAAGATGAGTTCGTTTCCTGGTTCCCGACGACGTTCCCCGCAGCGCCACGCTATTTCTTCCGCCTGCGGACCGTGAACCAGGCCGCCCCGCGGTTGCGCGCACAGATTCCTGAGCCCGCGGCGCTCCCGGCCCGCGAATTCGACCGCGTCAGCTGGCAAGCAACTGTGATCGACGTCCGGCCGCAGGCGGAATTCATGGCGGGACACATTCCAGGAGCCATGAGCAACGCATTCCGGGACTCGTTCGCCACGTGGCTTGGCTGGCTCGTGCCGGAGAACTCGCCGTTGCTGTTCGTCCTTGGCGACGAACCGTTGGAACGCGTGATCGAGGAGTGCCTTCTTGTCGGCTACGAACGATTGGTGGGCGTTCTTGAAGGGGGCATGCCGGCGTGGAGCGAGGCGGGCCTCGAAGTCGCGCGCGCCGAGGTAGTAGGCGCCGAAGGCGCGAGGCGGTTGCTCGGAGATGGTGCCATCGCGGTGGATGTCCGAGAACTCAGCGAGTTCCGGGAAGGACACATCCCCGGCGCTCTTCACATCCCGCTGGGCGATCTGGAGAGCGGTGCGGCCGCCATTCCCAGGGACCGCCCGGTTCTGACGTATTGCGGCCACGGGGAACGGTCCGCCACCGCGCTCTCGTTGTTGGAGCGGCTCGGCTTCAGTGACCTGGTGAACTTCGACGGCGGCTTCGGTGCGTGGCAGGAGGCCGGGTTCGGTTCTAAGCAAATGAACGGCGAACTGAACGGAGGAAACAGATGACGACTTCAATTGGGATAGCTGCGGTGGACCGCGCTGAACTGAGAACAAGAATCTCGGAGAAGTACCGGGATGTCGCGATGAACCCCGAACTGGGGTTCCACTTCCACACCGGGGCACCGTTGGCGCGGATGCTCGGGTATCCAGAGGACATTGTTGCGTCGTTGCCCGAAGGGACTGTCGCATCGTTCGCGGGGACCGGTAATCCGTTCCTCTTCGGCGACCTGCGACAGGGAGAGACCGTCGCGGACATCGGCTGCGGCGCCGGGTTCGATACCCTCATCGCCGCTCGCCAGGTGGGCCCCGACGGGAGCATCCTGGCGGTGGACATGACGGCCGAGATGCGCGCCAAGACGCGCGCGGGGGCCGAGGCGCTGGGACTCTCCAACGTCGATGTCCGTGAGGGCTTCGCTGAAAGCCTGCCGGCAGCGGACGCCGTGGCGGATGTCGTCATCAGTAACGGCGTGATCAACCTCTGCCCCGACAAGCAGGCAGTCTTCCGGGAGATGTACCGCGTGCTGAAGCCCGGCGGGCGCATCCAGGTGGGGGACATCCTTGTCCACAGGGAGGTGCCGCAAGATGCGCGAGACGACATCGACCTCTGGAGTGGCTGAATTGCGGGTGCTCTGCTGTACGCAGAGTGGAGGCAGATCCTGGAACTCACAGGGTTCATCGACATCCTCATGTCGAACGAGATAGACGTGTTTTCGGGCAGCAGGCATGAGTCGGACGCTGTGGAGTTCGATACACGCGGAGTGACTGTGTTCGCCCGCAAGCCCGTCGCTTGAACCAGACAGACAAACACTCGGAGGCAAACCATGGCAGCAACAGTCCGCGACACCGTCACCCAGCTCCTCGAATCCACCCGTGACGTGATCGATCAGCTCCTCGCACTCCCTATCGACGAGATCCCGATGCCGTCTTCGCACACCTGCGCACAGGGCAAGGATCTCTGGGCTCTCGTTACCAACGACATCGACCACGAGACGATCCACGCCGGGCAGATCCTGGAAGCGCGTTATGAGGCTCGTTCGACCGCTTCCCCCATGGAGCGGCTGTGCGCCGAGTGGCTCCAGGCGCGAGCGCGGTTCATCGCGACCTTCATCGGCATGAACGACGAAGAGTTCAATTCCGAAACGGCGCCGGGTGGCTGGACGTATCGCGGTATCGCGAAGCACCAGATCGGGCTCGACCAGGACTCGTTGAAGACGATCCGCGAAGACATCGCGTCAAGGGCCGGAACCTAGGGACCTGGCCGCACGAGTCCCCGGCGCTGCCCGCGAGCCGAATCTTTGCCTACGCGGGGCTGTGCGCGCTGCTTGTCAACTGCGGCACGGCGCTTCGAAGGACCCTGATGGCGGAACGCAAGAACAGCGCCACGATGACCCCCGCGACGGCAAGGTCCGGCCAACCCGAGCTCGTCAGCCAGACGCCGGCGGCCGCGACGAGCACGCCACCGTTGGCAAGCACATCGTTTCGCGAACACTCCCAGGTGCTCGACATGTTGATGTCCTCTTCGCGGAACGACCAGAGTAGACCGAAGCAAACCAGGTTCGCAGCCAGAGCGATGGCCCCCACCACTCCCATTGCGGGCGCCGAAGGTTCCGTAGCGGTGGATACCTTCAAGGCGATATCGACCGCGAGCCATACCGCGAACGCGAGGATGATGCCGCCTTTGACCACAGCGGCGCCGGCCCGCCAACGCAGTCCGCGGTCGAGTGCGTAGAGACTCAATCCGTAGACAGAAGCGTCACCAAACATGTCGACACTATCTGCAATCAACGCCGATGACCTCGCGAGGACCCCGGCCGTCAATTCGAACACGAACATCGCGAGGTTTATCAGCAGGACGGCCACAAGGACCCGACGTTGGACGGTTCGCCGCGAAAGCGCCGCAAGTTCGACTTCCTTGGCGGCGCAGCAATCGTCAGCGGGCACATCCAGCGACGGCGCGCTCAGCGTGTCCATAGTCACGGCTCAAAGGTAGCACGAAGCTCTCGAACCCTGCGCACGGCAATCGGACAAGCCGTTTGGTGACGACGGTGATGGTGGCAGAGAGCCGACCAGCACGACTCGCAAAGCACAGCGAGCGCCTCGACAGCAACGTCCGAGACACGCGCACAGGCTCGCAGTTGCGAGCGTAAGCAGTTGCCTTCTTGATGCATCGGGTTCGGCCGCTTCTAATCGAGCCATGCACGTTGGACACGAATCGGGACACGGCCACTCACATGTGAAATCTCTCGACCTTTCAACCCGGGATGGGGTCAGGGCACTCAAAGTAGGCGTGGCCGGGCTCGGCTTCACCACCGCTTTCCAGGTCTTGTTGCTATTGCTCAGTGGCTCGGTTGCTCTCCTGGGCGACACGCTACACAACGGCGTTGATGTAATCGGGACGGCGATGGTCTGGGTCGCCTTCATCGTTACGAAGCGGCGGAAGACAACTCGCTTCGGCTATGGCTATCACCGACTGGAGGACCTTGCTGGCCTTGCTGTGGTTGCCTTAATCGCGGCGAGCGCTCTGTTCGTGATCTACGAGTCAGCTCGGGCCTTCGGTGATTCCCCTGCAATACAGCGCCCCTGGCTGGTGTTGCTGGCTGGCGTTGTCGGGTTTATCGGAAACGAAGCTGTCGCTCAATACAAACTCCGCGTGGGCAAGCGGATCGATAGTGCTGCCCTGGTTGCGGATGGCCAACATTCCCGGGCCGACGGGCTGACCTCCCTCGGCGTAGTGGCGGCAGCGGCCGGGATCATGCTCGGACAGCCTCGCATCGACGCTGCCGTGGGTCTGGCAATCGGCGTGTTGATCGGCTGGGCGGCGTACTCTTCGGGGCGCGAAGTGATCCTTCGACTTCTCGACCACGGTGACCCCGAGGTGCGTCACCAGCTCGAACACGCGGCTGAATCCGTTGCCGGGTTCGATCACATCAAAAAACTTCGGCTGCGGCATTCAGGCCGCACGGTTCATCTGGTTGCCCACGTTTGTATGCCATCGGCGTATTCGCTCGTCCAGGCACATGACGTCGCCGAGGAGCTGCGAGCGGCGTGGCTGCACGTACTTCCTCCGGCTTCGGTGGTCGACGTCCCTGCGGACCCCTTCGACCGGGAAACCGGGGCTCCCCACCTGAAGGAAGCGGCTCACTCGCATTAGCCACGTCGGTTCCGAGCACCCGCCGAACGCCCCTCGAAAAACGCGAAGACTTCCTCGGGCCCTGGCGGAACCCTGCCTCACCGGCGTAGCGGCGCGAGTAGGGGTTCGCCTCAACGCCTGAGGTCGGACGTGAGCCGGTTGAACTCGTCGCGATCAATCTCCCCAGCGGCATAACGACGTTTCGCGATCTCAAGGGGCGGCGCGCCGCTCTGGTCTCTCCTGGAGTTCAAGGCGAAGACAAGCGCAGCAAGCAACCCCGTCCAGGCTACGGTCGCTGCTATCATCCAGACCCACATACCGGTAGTCATTTCCATTGTTGCCTCCCTTGAGGTTGTTCCCTGGTCGGGCCGATCCCCGGCTACGAGCGCCAAACCTAACGGCCGGCGGGAACGACGCAGGCGAAACATAAGCCCGCCGCTGTTCGCGTATCCCAGTCGTCCGGCTGGGGTTCTGGACGGACAACTTCTACTACCATTCGTCGTACTCCACCTCAACGATGGCTGGATCGAGCCTGTGCGTTCATGGCCGGCCGGTCCGAAATTCGAGGCCCAAAGACCCTCAAGGAGTGCACACAGGTCAAACACCGGGTCCGTCCCTCCCTGGAGGCACGCCTGAGCGAGCTTCCTCCGGTCAGTGGCACATCGCGGCAGACCGGGCGCATGGTTCCTTTTCGATTCCGCCCGGCGGGAGCCGGTCGGCGCAGTTCTCGCCGGGGATGCATGCCTCGTCGGTCACCTGGTCCCATTGCGCGCGAAGGTCCGCGTCACGGGGACCGAAGCTGATGAGCACCCGGCCCATATCCGACATCTTTTCGAACTGCAGCCTGTCAACGCGGACTCCGTTGACCATGAACTGAAGGGCCCTGGCATCGTCGTTGCAGAGCTTCTCCCCGGTGTCCAGCTTCAGGCAGTCGTCGGTAAGCTCCATCCCGAGCGACAAGAAGAACTCATCGAAGGTCGTCTGCTCCCGGTGAAGATGAGCGACGTTGGTGCGCGGAGCATGCAGGTGCACGCTCTGGCTGCGTTCGTTCGTTTCCGTGGAGAGGAAGCGGGCATCGTTGAAGTCGAACGCAGTGCCGTTGACCCACACCGCGAAATCGGCGTGCTCGTGGACACCCTGGCGCAGGGTTGCCCCCGTCTCAGGCACGCCCGGCATGACCATCTCAGCCATCTCGCCAGAGTGTTCGGGTCCTTGGCGCGCGAACACGTAGCCGCCGCCGGCCCCAACAAACAGAGCGAGAACCGCGATCAGGCTGATGCCGAGCCAGAGATTTCTGCGGTCGATGGACGACGGGCCTGGCTGTACGTCGCTCATGGCGCTTCCCCCGGGGAGCTTCTGCATCACTTGACAGTGATGCTGGTGTGCATGCCTTCCTTGTAGTGATCGTACGTCTTGCCGCCGTCCGTTTCTACGAGCAGGCAGGCGAGCTCGTACTCGCCCGGCTCAAGTTCAACTTCGCCAGTCTTCGTCTCGCCGACCTTAATGTCGGTCAAGTTCAACTCCAGCCCTTCGAATTGGCTTTGCCCGTGTTTCGCTCCGGGCTTGAGTTTTCCGATGACGAGCTGATGGATGACGCCACCCTCCGATTCGTGGCCCCCGTGATCCCGGGGATGGACGGCCGCTACCTTTATCGTTCCGCTCTGCAGTTCACGGGTCGTGGGCGAAATGGCCCAGTTCGTAAGGTTCACTGTGAGGTCCGCTCCTGCGACCGGCGCAACCATGCCATCCCCCATGTCCATATCCATGTCCACGTCGTCGTCACCGCCACCGCAGGCAGCAGCTACGGTGCCAGCGACGGCGACGGTCAAGAGGCCAACCCAAGTGCGAAGTCTCATTCTGTTCCTCCACTACTGGATGTAGTAACAGCAAGGTACGAGGCTGGCAGTCTGGCTGCAACGAAGATTCGGTTAAGGGATGGACGATTGAGGCCCAAGGGTCCAACCGGGCCGAAAAAGCAGGCCCGGCTGGCCGTGCGCGCGCCGCGGGCCGAAGCCGAAACTACCAGTAGTACGACAAGAAGTAGTAATCAATGAACCAAAACAACAGGCCAGCACCTGAAGTACAGGAAGCCACGACGATCGGCATGTTCGCCATGATGGCGATGATGCTCGTCTGCTGCGTCGGCATTCTGCTCCTGTTCCTTCTTATCCCAGTTCTTGGTTGGCCCATCGGTCTCGCCCTGGTGGTCGTTGGCGGCGCGGCCCTGATGTACGGCCATCATCGCTTCATGGGCGGGCACAGCCATTGAAACTGCTAGCGACAAACGAAAGGAGTTAGGCATCATGAAACGAACGACGATTATCGGAGTGGTGGGAGCGCTGGCCCTGTCGGCGCTAGCCGGCGGCGTTGGCGTCGCTTTGGCCCACGACGACGGGACCGAGCACCATGGCAGCAGCGGCCACAGTGCCATGAGCATGGGTATGGGTATGGACTCCGCAGATATGGAGGGCCACATGCGGGCGGCTATGGGCGAGGATGACTACATCGCGATGATGGCGGCGATGCCAGCCGGGATGCACCAATCCATGATGGAAGCGATGGGAACTGGTTGCGCCGACCATAATCAGCCGTAGCGTCCTCGTGCTGTCGGGCGCTCTCGCCGAAACAGTGTCGCTCCCGGAGCGCCGCATTCTTATCAGAGGTGATAGGTTACCCGCTATGGCGACTGAACGAACCGCTGCCGGGCTGGGCGAACTCGAAGGGGCGGTATTGGAAGCAGTCTGGGAGCAAGGCGAGGCCACCGTCCGGGAACTCTTTGCCCGCGTAGGAGAACCGCGTCGGCTCGCCTACACCACCATCCTGACCGTCGTTCAGCGCCTAACCAAGAAGGGACTGCTCGTGCGGCAACCAGCTCTCAAGCCGCATACGTACACCGCCGCAGTAGACCGCGACGCGCTGGCGCAACTGCGCGCACAGGAACTCGCGGGCATCATGGTCCACCTGGGCAAGGCGGGTGCGGCCGCCTTCATTGCCGAAGCCCAGCGCCTCGATCCGGAGTGGGTGGCTGGCCTGCGCGCCCGTCTGCACCGGGGGGACGGGTAAATGCAGCGCATGCTCGCGTCGCTGCCGGGACTGGTCGTGGTTACGGGCGTCACCCTTGCCGCTTCCGTCGCCACGCTCCATGCGGTCATCAGCCACACCCTCGGCCGGCAACACTGGCTGGAAAGCCCGTCGGGATTGGTCAGTACGCTCGCATTCGGCGGGCTCCTCGCGCTGGGCCTACTGGCCGTGCTGCCGCTGGCCGGGTTCCTTGCTGGGGCCTGCCGGCTGTTGCGGGCTCACCGCCTTTTGCACGGCCTGGTGCGGGGAGCTGTCCCAACACGCGTTGGCAGCCGGGAGGTCTGGCGGCTGTCGCTCCCCGGCCTGGCGTGCTTTGTGGCTGGCACCGTCCGGCAGCGAATCTTCGTCTCGCCCGTCACGCTCAACCTCGAACCACAGACGAGGGAAGCCGCGCTACTCCACGAGGAGGCTCACCTGCGCCAGCGCGCCCCATTGCGCCGCTCGCTGCTCTCGCTCTTCGCAGCCACCTGGTGGTTCATCTCCGCAGCGCGCCGGCTCGCCGAGCATGAGAGCGTGAGGCTGGAGGTCGAGGCCGACGACGATGCTCTACGCAGTGGCGCCGGGCGCCGGCCTCTCTTCGATGCCATCGTCCAGGCCGCGACGCTGAAGGTGCCTTCCGGGGCGGGACTGGCCACGGTAGCCGTTGGCCCGAGGCTTGAACGGCTGGCCGGCACGTCAGCAGCTGTGCCGAAAGCCGGTGGAGGTTTGATCACCGTGGTGGTGGGCGCCGCCGCGTTGTCGCCGGTGGTCGCCCACCTTGGAGTACTGCTGAGCGTCGCCTGTTTCTGAATTCAGATCGCGGTTCTGAGGAACCGCGGCTTGCTCGCTTCCGCTTCTGCCCAGTGCATCGTCCAGGCTTGCCCGTTCGGCTTCGCCTGCTCGAACTCTTGCCATTCCGACTAAAGTATGAGGGTGTACGACTTTGAGTAGTAGAATTCCCATTCGTCTTACGATAGGATAGGGGGGTACCCTGTGGAGGGCGACATGAACGAGAACGAACACGCCGGACACGGCACCCCCGAGCCAAACACGCCAATGCAACACGGCGGCGACCAACCTGGTCGGCCGGCGGAAGTGGGGCAGCCCTCTTCGCCAGCCACCCCGGCGCCTCCAGCGATGGACCACGCGCAACACCGGGGGCATCAGATGCCCGCTCGCGACCACGCTGAACACTCCAGCAAGGGGGGAGGCCACGACCACGCCGCGATGATGTCGGATCCACGCATGGCCGCCGCGATGGAACGGGACATGCGGAACCGATTCCTTGTGTCGTTCCTCCTCACCATCCCCGTCATTCTTTACTCCGAACTCGGCGAGACGATCTTCGGCGAGATGCCACCGGCCCCGTTCGGGCTGAGCATGGAGTGGATGGGCTTCATCCTGGCGACGCCCGTCGTCCTCTACGGGGGCTGGGTGTTCATCCTGGGGACGTACTACGCTCTCCGGAGCCTGCGCCTCGACATGTCGGTGCTCATTTTCACGGGCGTCGCCGCGGCCTACCTGTACTCGGTCGGAGTGACATTTACTGGCGGCGGCGAGGTGTTTTACGAAGCTGCAGCGATGCTCATCACGTTCGTGCTCTTCGGGCACTGGATGGAAATGCGCAGCCGGCGCGGGACGACCGACGCCCTTCGCGCCCTGCTGACCCTGGTCCCTGAGAGGGCGCTTGTCGTTCGCGACGGGCAGGACATCGAAGTCGACACGGCGGAAGTCGTACCCGGCGACCGCGTACGCATCCGGCCCGGCCAACGCGTCCCGGTCGATGGCATGGTGCTGGAAGGGCGTAGCTCGATTGACGAATCGCTGGTCACGGGCGAGTCCCTCCCGGTCGAACGCCGGGAAGGGGACCAGGTGGTGGCTGGGTCCGTAAATGGTGACGGGTTGCTCCTGATCGAAGCCGTGGGCACGGGCAGCGAGACGGTCCTCGGCCGGATCATCGAGTTGGTTCAGAACGCGCAGGCTTCGAAGGCCCCGGCCCAGCGAATTGCCGATAGGGCTGCAGCGGTGCTCGTAGTCGTTGCTGTGAGCTCGGGGCTGCTGACGTTCGCGCTCTGGATGCTCCTCGATGGAGACACCACGACTGCCCTCCGGTTCGCGATCGCCGCGGTCGTCATCGCTTGCCCGGACGCACTCGGGCTCGCCACTCCGACAGCCGTTGCTGTAGCGACGGGACTCGGCGCCCAGCACAAAATCTTGATCAAGGACGCCGCGACCCTCGAACGGGTGTCGGCAGTCAACGCCATCGTCCTCGATAAGACCGGCACCATCACGGAGGGCAAGCCGCAGGTCGTTGAGATCGCCCCGACTTCGGGCTGGAGTGAACGCGAGCTGTTGCGGTATGCCGCAGCACTTGAACAGTCGTCTACACATCCACTGGCCCAGGCAGTCGTCAACGCGACGCATCCTTTGGGTCTTCATGAACTACCCGCTTTCCTCGACGCAGAAAATGTGCCGGGCTACGGCGCCAAGGGTGTTGTGGAAGGGAAGCGGGTTCTCGTCGGAAATCTCGACCTGCTCCGGCGCGAGGGCGTGGCCGTGGGCGCCCTGGGGGCCGAAGCCGACCGAGTCGCTTCCGCGGGACGGACCGTCGTGGCCGTGGCGGTCGGCGGCGAGCCGGCTGGCGTCATCGCCCTTGCCGATGTCGTACGAGCCTCCGCCGCCGGGACGGTTCGCGCCTTTCAGAAACAAGGCATCGAGGTTGCGCTCTTGACAGGCGACAACGAAGGCACGGGGCGCGCCGTCGCCGCCCAGGTGGGAATCGACCGCGTCTTTGCCAACGTGAAACCAGGGGAGAAGGCGGACTATGTCCGGAAGCTCCAGGCCGAGGGCAAGGTCGTCGCCATGGTCGGCGACGGCGTCAACGACGCACCGGCGCTGGCCGCTGCCGATGTCGGCATCGCCATCGGGGCGGGCACCGACGTCGCGATCGAGACCGCTTCGGTCGTGCTCATGCGGAGCGACCCAGTCGACATTCTCAAGGCGATCGACTTGAGCAAGGCGACAATGCGCAAGATGAAGCAAAACCTC
>JAANMY010000629.1_pt1 | contig 48569 bp, 33 predicted proteins | sample 7279691 | NCBI WGS metagenome assembly JAANMY01 (sample SAMN14094543, study PRJNA606508) | bioreactor metagenome | isolation source: A lab-scale SPAN reactor treating ammonium-rich wastewater day 388 | place: Ireland: Galway | collected 2018-02-07 | reverse complement strand
CCGCCGTGAAGATCCCGATCTCGACAATGGCCTCTTCCGTCCAGCCGTCCGCCACTCTGGCCGCGGGCGCCCGCGCCCGCCAGCTCAGGGCCGAGGGGATCCATGTGTATGACTTCAGCCTCGGCGAGCCCGACTTCAACACCCCCGAGCACATCTGCCGCGCCGCCGCCAAGGCCGTGCAGGACGGCCACACCCGCTACACCCCGGCGTCCGGCGTCATCGAACTGCGAGGGGCCGTCGCCCGCTTCTACCAGAAGACCTACGGCCTGCAGGTCAGCCAGGACCAGGTCATCATCTCCAACGGCGCCAAGCACTCGATTCACAACGTCCTGGCCGCGATCCTCAACCCCGGCGACGATGTCGTGATCCCGGCCCCCTACTGGGTGAGCTACAGCGACCTCGTGCAGATGACCGGGGCGACGTACACCCTCGTTCCGACCACCCTCGAAAGCGGGTTCAAGATGACGCCCGACCAGCTGCGCCGGGCCATCACCTCGCGCACCCGGTTGCTGATGCTCAACTCGCCCAGCAACCCGACCGGCAGCGTCTACACCCGCCAGGAACTCGAGGCGCTCGCCGACGTCCTGCTCGACACCGACGTGACCGTCCTCAGCGACGAGATCTACGAGAAACTGGTCTACGGGGACGCCCGGGCCACCTGTTTCGCCACTCTGCGTCCGGGGCTGGCGGAGCGGACCGTCACGGTGAGTGGGGTGAGCAAGACCTACGCCATGACCGGCTGGCGGATCGGCTGGGCGGTCGGCCCGGCGCACCTGGTCAAGGCGATGAGCAACGTCCAGAGCCAGGAGACGGGCAACCCGCCCAGCGTCAGCCAGTACGCTGCCGTCGCCGCGCTGGAAGGCGACCAGGAGTGTGTCGAGAAGATGCGCCGCGAGTTCGAGGCCCGCGCCACGCTGGTCCGCCAACGCCTCTGCGCCATGCCCGGGCTGCGGTGCCCGGTCGCCGCCGGCGCGTTTTACGCCTTCTTCGACGTGTCGAGCCACTTCGGCCGCACTCTCGGCGGTCGGCCGGTCGCGGACTCGACCGGGTTCTGCGCCGCCGCCCTGGACGCCGCCCACGTCAACCTCGTGCCGGGGTCGGCGTTCGGCGCCGAGGGGTATGTCCGGCTCTCCTTCGCCGCCAGCCGCGAGCAGTTGAACGGAGGGCTGGACCGGCTAGAACAGTTGCTGAAGTAGTGGTCGGCGGTCGGCGGTCGGCGGTCAGCAAGTGCAGAACAGACGGGCGCGATACGGCGCCGACCGCTGACCGCCGACCGCCGGGAGGGTGCCATGCCCGTGCTCCTGCTGTCCGAAGACGACGTGCGCCAGTTCCTGACCGTGGAGATGGCGCTCGAGGCGGTCGAGGCGGGGCTGCGCAAGCTCGCCCTGGACGAGGCGGTCAACATCCCGCGCTCGCGCGCCCAGACCGATCACGCCATGCTCCACGTCCTGTCGGCCGCCGCCAAGACGCTCGGCGTGCTCGGCTTCAAGGCGTACACCACCAGCCGCAAGGGCACCCACTTTCACATCACCCTTTACGACGGCAAGACCGGCGCCCCCCTCGCCCTCATCCAGGCCGATTATCTCGGGCAGGTCCGCACCGGGGCCGCCACCGGGGTGGCGACGCAGTACATGGCCCGCCCGGACTCGGCCGAGGTTGGGCTGTTCGGGTCGGGCAAGCAGGCACGCACCCAGATCCTTGCCGTCTGCAAGGTCCGCAAGATCCGCCGCATCCAGGTTTACTCCCCCAACGAGGCGAACCGGCGCCGGTTCGCCCAGGAGATGGCCCCGCTGTGCGGGTGCGACATCGAGCCTGTCCCGCGTCCCGAGATGGCCGCCCAGGACAAGGACATCGTCATCACCGCCACCACCAGCCGCGAGCCGGTTCTCAACGGCAACTGGATCGCCGAGGGCACCCATCTCAACGTCATCGGCTCCAACTTCCTCGGCAAGGCCGAGGTCGATACCGTCACCGTGCGCCGGTGCGAGTCGATCGTCGTCGATAGCAAGGACCAGGCCCGGCTGGAGGCTGGCGACTTCGTCCAGGCACTCGAGGACGGGTCGATCCACTGGGCCGACGTTCACGAACTCGGCCAGGTCATCGTCGGCCGCTACACCGGCCGCGCCCACCCGCAGGACGTCACCCTGTTCAAGTCCCTGGGCATCGGCATTGAAGACATCGCCGTTGCGGCCCGGGTTTACCAGGCGGCTCTTGCCGCTGGCGCCGGCCGCGTCCTCGAATGGTAGCCAGTTTCTCCGTTGAACCGGGTTCCGGGCGGGTTATACTAAATTGGTTAGGCCGCCCCTCCGCGTTCGTCTGCCCTCACACAGCGCGGGCTCGCCCGACGGCCTGATTTACTGTCCGGTTGATTCTGTCCGGTTCTATCTCCCCTCTCCCCTCGTGGGGGAGGAGAGGAAGGCAAATCGGACATCCTTTCCCGGACCATGCATGAGACAACGCGATACCTCCCTCCACCGGACCGGGTTTAAACCTCTGCCGGAACCACCACCCCGGCAACCCGTGTTCTCTGTTCGTCATCTGAGGAACGTGCAGATGTTGCCGAGCAACCGTCTTTTTCCGTCGAGGCTGGGCACCCTGTTCGTGGCGCTCTGGCTGGTCGGTCCCCTGGCATTGTATGCGGCTGGTGATACCTCCCAGGCTCCCGAACCGAAGGAGCGCGACCTGCAGCCGCTGCCGCCGGTCTTCGACAAGGCTGTTCCGGAGTCGGTCGCGGATCTCAGGGCGATCGAGAGCCACGTCAAACAGGTTCTCGCCCGGGTCACGCCCGCAGTCGTCAACGTCCGCATCGGCCAGGGGCAGGGCAGCGGGGTGATCGTCAGCGCGGACGGGTACGTCCTGACCGCCGGCCACGTCTCCGGTCAGCCGGGCAAGGACGCCACCATCACCATGCCCGACGGGCGCAAACTCAAGGGCAAGACGCTCGGCGCCAACCGCGGTATCGACAGCGGGATGGTCAAGATCACCGTCGAGGGCCGGTTCCCGTTCGTGGACCTGGGCAAGTCGAGTGAGGTCAAGAAGGGCGCGTGGTGCATCGCGATCGGCCACCCCGGCGGGTACAGGACCGGCCGCAGTCCGGTCGTCCGCGTTGGCCGCATCCTCGACCTGGGCAAGTCGGCGATTCGGACCGACTGCACGCTCGTCGGCGGTGACTCGGGCGGCCCGCTGTTCGACATGCACGGTCGCGTGATCGGCATCCACAGCCGCATCGGCGGGCCGATCACGGCGAACGTTCACGTCCCCGTCGATACATACCGCGACACCTGGGACCGGCTCGCCAAGGGCGAGTCGTGGGGCGGCTCGCTGTTCGGCCAGCCGACCCGGCGGAACACCCCGTACCTCGGTGTCGAGGGGGATCTCGACAGCGACAAGTGCAAGATCACCAGGGTGATGGCCGGTTCGCCCGCGGAGAAGGCCGGAGTAAGGGTGGGCGACGTGGTACTCCGCTGCGCCGGCCGGCGGATCGGCGCGTTCGACGACCTCCGCAACCTGGTGCAGAGCCGTCGGCCGAACGAGGAACTCGCCCTGGAGGTGCGCCGCGGCGACCAGACCGTCAATCTGAAAATCGTCATCGGCAAGCGACCCGGCTAAGAAGTCGTTGCCAAACTAGCCCCAGGCGCCAGCGCGGGGCGGCCTACGCTCGTGCTCGGGGCTAGTCGGCAGGTTTTCAAACGGCTGCTAAACCCACTCCTCGGTGTTCCGGACCGCGGCCCGGAGCCCCGAGATCCTCCCCGATCATCTCCTTCCCGGAGCATCCTGGTCATGGTTCTTTCGCGTTATCCGATCCGCCGCCGACTCCTCTCTCGGTCGGCCGCCTTCCTGGCCGTCGCCGCGTGCCTGTTCTGGCAGGCTGCCGCCCACGCCCAGCGGGGCGGATCCGGGGGCGGAACCAACGGCGTGGAGATCAAGAGCAGCGAGAAGTTCCGCAACGCCTTCCGCGACTCGGTCGCGCAGGCGGCGAAGAGTACCGTGCGCGTGCAGTGCAACGGCAAGGACACGGCCCTGGGCGTGGTTGTCGGCGCCAACGGGTTCATCCTCACACAGGCGAGCGATCTGGAAGGCGACATCACCGTGAAGACCCGGACTGGCGAAACCCTCAAAGCCGAACTGATCGGCGTTCACGAATCGCACGGCCTGGCGCTGCTCAAGGTCGCGGCCAACAACCTGACGCCGGTGAAGTGGGAGAACAGCAAGACGGCGGCGGTCGGCAACTGGGTCGCAAGCCCTGGCATGGGCACTGCGCCGATAGCGGTGGGCGTCGTCAGCGTCGCGACGCGCCACATCCCCAACGCCAAGGTGCCGCCACCGCCCGGTACGAGCGGCGGCGGGTTCCTGGGGATCGGCCTGGCGGAAACCGAACTGGGGGCCGTGATCGGCGAGGTGCAACCCAAGAGTGCCGCGGCAAAGGCCGGCCTGAAGGTGGATGACGTGATCCTGTCCGTCTCCGGCAAGCCGACGCCCGACGCCGAGACGCTGATCCGCACGATTGGCCGCTACAAGCCCAACGATGCGATAACGCTGCGGGTCAAGCGCGGAGACGAGGAGATGGATCTCAAGGCGACGCTGGGCAAGCGTCCGGCCGGCGGCCTGTCGCGCGGCGACTTCCAGAACAACCTGGGGAGCAAACTCAGCAAACGCCGCGGCGGGTTCCCGGTGATCCTCCAGCACGACACCGTCCTGGAAGCGCCCAACCTCGGGGGGCCGCTGGTCGATCTCGCCGGCAACGTGGTCGGGGTGAACATCTCCCGCGCCGGGCGACCGGAAACCTATGCGATACCGTCCGAAACCATTCAGGCCGTGCTTCCTGACCTGATGGCGGGGAAACTGGCACCGCGGCCGGAGAAGAAGTGATCGGCCCGGAAAAAAAGTGCCCCGCCGCTGGCCTGATCGAGGTGTCGCCCAACCACCTGACCAATACCAAACGGCGGGACATCGGTAAGCGGCCTCGTTGCAGTTCCCCTGGCCGCTGTTTGTAAGCTACATGAGATTATCGGAGGAGTATATCCGTATTCTTACGGAAACCGAATAATTCGCGATCGATTCGAGACTCGCAGACAAATTCGGTCCGCAAATTGCAGTGTCGCGTGTGCCGCACCTGACGAGCTGGAAGCGTAAGCGACAATCCTGTTGGATGTTCCGTCGCTTACGCTTCCGGCTCGTCGGGTTTTGTCCGCCTGCCTGGTGCAGGATCAAGGGCAGTGATGTACAAGGCCCACGGGTGGTGTCCCGTGGGTCAGGTGCTGGGGATCTGGCCCACGGTCTTGAAACAGCCTCCTTGACGACCGGGGTCGCCGTACCGGGATCGAGAAGAGGGTGCTCCCGATGGCGAAAGGCGCGTTCCTCCTGCTCGTCGTGCTGGTGTTCGCGGCCGCCGCGGTCCAGCCGTCCGGGCCGCGCGTCGGCGCCGTCACGAAAGGGAACCGCGACTTCCTCCAGCACCTCTCCTGGTCCCCCGACGGCAAGCGGTTCCTCTGCACGCGCATCCACGCCGGCAAGATGGGTCTGTGGACGCTGAACGCGGACGGATCCGACTTCAGGCCGCTCCTTCCCGGCGAAACGCAGCCGTGCTTCGACGGTCACTGGTCCCCCGACGGCAAGCGAATCGTCTTCGTCCACGACCGCCTCCAGGGCACCGACGGCAAACTGCAAATCAACGTCGTCGGCGCAGATGGCGGCGAGCAGACGGTACTCCTGCCGCACGTCAACGCCTTCGAGGAGTCGCCGCGCTGGTCGCCCGACGGCAAGCTCATCGCCTGGGTCAGCACGCGGACGAAGAACCAGGAGATTCACGTCGTCGGCGCGGACGGCAAGAACATCCGCCGCCTCACCAGCGATCCCGCGGCCGACAACAATCCGACCTGGGCGCCGGACGGCAAGCGCCTCGCGTTCTGCAGCGCCCGCGGCGGAAACCTCGACATCTACTCGATGAGCGCCGACGGCGGCGACGTGCGCCGCCTGACGAGCCACCCGCGGATGGACTGCTGGCCGGCCTGGTCGCCGGACGGCAAGCGCCTTGCGTTCACGTCGAACCGGGACGGGAACTACGAGATCTACGTCATGAACGCCGACGGGTCGGGCCAGCGGAACGTGACCAGCCACCCGGCCCAGGACAACTTCGCCGCCTGGGCGCCGGACGGGCGCCGGCTCGCGTTCATTTCCAACCGGGCCGGTGGATACAACATCCACGTCGCGGCCGTAGACTGAGCCCATGAGCGAAGCGACGAACGGCCGCGGCATGTCCCTGCATACGAAGATCCTCCTGGGACTGGTGTTCGGCGCCGCCTGCGGAGTGACGGCCAACGCCCTGACCCCCGGCCCGGCGCTGGAGCCGCATCGGTTGCACGCCCTGACCGTCAACCCGACCGGCGGGTTCCCGGCTGCGGTGCCGTGGGCGGGCGTGGCCGAGGCGGTCCGGCCGCCGGCTCCTCGGTTCGTGGACTGGCTCATCACTTACATCATGGAGCCGGTCGGCCAGGTGTTCCTGCGCCTGCTGTTCCTGACGGTCATCCCGCTGGTGTTCTCCTCGCTCGCCGTCGGCGTCGCCCGCCTGGGCGACCTGCGCAGCCTCGGCCGGATCGGCGCCAAGACATTCACCTACTTCGTGCTGACGATGAGCTGCGCCGTGGTCCTCGGTCTGGCGCTGGTCAACCTGGTGCGGCCCGGGGAGGGACTCCCGCCGGAGACGCGCGAGGGGCTCGTCAAGCAGTACGGTGAGCAGGCGTCGGAGAAGACGAAGGCGCCGGTGGCGTTCGGGGTGGAGACGTTCGTCAACATCGTCCCGCGCAACCCGTTCCAGTCGGCTGTCAACATGGAGATGCTGCAGATCATCTTCGTCGCCCTGCTGGTCGGAGTCGGGCTGACGGTGATCGACAGGCAGCGGGCCGAGGCGGTCCTGACGGTCCTGGAGGGCGTCGGCGACCTGATGGTGGTGATCATTAACATGGCCATGAAGATCGCGCCGTATGGGGTGTTCGCGCTGGTCTTCTCGGTGACGGCTCGGTTTGGGTTCGACCTGCTGCGGCCGCTGGGACTGTACGTCCTGGTGGTGATCGGCGGGCTGGCGCTGCAATTGTTCGGGGTGCTGTCGCTGCTGGTGTGGGGGCTGGCGCGGCTGAGCCCGGTGGAGTTCTTCCGCCGGACGCGCGACATCATGGTGACCGCCTTCTCGACCAGTTCCAGCAACGCGACCCTGCCGACGAGCATCAAGGTGAGCGAGGAGGAACTGGGGGTTCCACCGCAAATCGCCGGGTTCGTCCTGCCGCTCGGGGCGACCATGAACATGAACGGCACGGCCCTGTTCGAGGGCGTGACGGTGGTGTTCCTGGCGCAGGTGTTCGGCGTCGAACTGACGCTGGGGCAGCAGCTCGTGGTGGTCGTCCTGTCGGTGCTGACGGCGATCGGGGCGGCGGGGGTGCCGGGCGGTTCGCTGCCGCTGCTGGTGATGATCCTCGCCTACGCCGGGGTGCCGGAGATGGGGCTGGCGCTGATCCTCGGCGTGGACCGGCTGCTCGACATGTGCCGGACCACGCTCAACGTCCTCGGGGACGTGAGTGCGGCGGCGTTCATCGCCCGGTCGGAAGGGTACAAACTGAAAGGCTCGTGAGGCTCAACGGGGGACTGGTCATGGTTCACATCGCGCCTTCGATCCTGGCGGCGGACTTCGGGTGCCTGGCCGAGCAGGTGGCCGAGACGGAAACGGCCGGCGCCCACCGCATCCACATCGACGTCATGGACGGCCACTTCGTACCGAACCTGAGCATGGGGCCGGTGGTGGTCAAGGGGCTGCGCCCGCGAACCCGGTTGCCGCTGGAGGTCCATCTCATGGTCGAGGAGCCGGGGCGATTCGTGGCGTCGTTCGTGCAGGCCGGGGCGGATTCGCTGCTCGTGCATCACGAGGTACTGCCGGACCCGCGGCCGCTCCTCCGGCAGATACGTGATCTGGGGAAGAGGGCGGGGCTGGTCGTCAACCCGGACTCGCCGGTCGAGGCGCTGGAGCCGTATCTGAAGGAAATCGACCTGGCCCTGTGCATGACGGTCCACCCGGGGTTTGGGGGGCAGCCGTACCTTCCCGAGAGCAACGACCGCATCCACCGGCTGCGCGAGCTGATCGATCGGCACAACCCGGCGTGCGAGCTGGAAGTGGACGGTGGGATCGACGAGAGGACGGCGCCGCAGGCGATCGCGGCGGGGGCGAACGTACTCGTCGTGGGGACCGGGATCTTTCGCCACCCGCAGGGGCCAGCGACGGCGGTGCGCAACCTGCTGGCCCTGGGGAAGCGCGCCTGACGCATGCCGAAGTTGAACGCGCTTTACCAGCCGCGCGCTGGCGCGGCTGGTAAAGCGAGCGAGCGTCACACGGTCACGGGAAGATGAAGAACAGGCCGGTAATCACCCCCACCTGCGTTAGCATCCCAGTCGCGCTGATCTCGGGCGGATACAGCAGCAGCGGCACCGGGTCGCCCGGCAGACAGTGGCCGGCGCTGCAGTCGTACTGCCGGCACGGCCGTGTCGCGAGGTGGTACGGCAGCCACGCGACGTCCCAGAAGAACTTGCCGGCCGACACCAGCGGCGTGACCGGACCCAGGCTCCAGCCGTAGCGCTCGAGGTTCTTCTGCTCGAACAGTAATCGGCCGTAGCACACGTAGTACGGCTCGACGTGGCGCACCAGCGCGGGCCAATGCCGGCCGGGATACGGCTCTCTGGACAGGATCGGCTCGTCCGGGAACACCAGACGCTCGCCGGACCGCAGCGCCTCCTGGCGCATGCGCTCCTTGAGGGCCGCCTCTGACTCGAACTGCCCGAACAGGCGCTGTTTGCCGGGGATGTCAAGCAAGATGTTGTACGAGGTGATGTCGTCCGCCTGCGAACGAGACTGATCGAACGGCCGCTGGGCGACGGGCTGGAACCCATTCCCTGCGCCGCCGGGCAGTTGCTGGACCGGGTGCATCGCCGGGCCGGGCTGAGGCGCTGCCGCCGGCCGCGGCGTCACCGCGGGCGCCGCCCGTTCGACGGGCGGAAGTTGCGGGAGAGGTTGCAGGTTCTTCAGCTGGATCGGCCGCGGTGACGCCGGGATCGGTGCCGCTGGTAGATGCGACTGTGCCGACGGCGGCTGAACGGCCGGCACGGTCGGAGCAGGCAGCCGAGTTGGCGCGGGCTGAGCCGATGGTGCAGGCAGCGACGGCTGCGCCGGCATCGGTGGCATGGCCAGTTGCGGCTGCGGCGACTGGCTGGGCGGCAGCGCCGTGACTGGCGGCGGTGGGCTCGGCGGTTGCGCGGTGGCCGGCGCCGGGAGCGTGCCGGAACGGGTGTAGCGATACGTCTTTTCCTGGGGCCGGGCGACCGAGGGATGCCCGGTTGGTGCCGGCAAGGAGAGGTCGCCCGGGGAGAAGGCGGCGGGCCGGTCGGCAGGGGCGGCATTTCCGGCAGGAGCGGGAAGGGCGGGGGACAGGGCAGGCCCCTGGGCCTGCGCCGACCCGGCGGCCAGCAGCAGGCCCAGGGCTAGCCGGCTAACCACCGTCCTGGCCCGCGTATTCCGCGCGCGAGCTGTAGTTGGGTGCTTCCTGCGTGATGGAGATGTCATGCGGATGGCTCTCCTGCACCCCCGCGCCGGTCACGAGAATGAACCGAGTGCGGGTGCGCAACTCCTCGATGTTCCGGGTTCCACAATACCCCATGCCGGCCCGCAGCCCGCCGACCAGCTGGTAGATGAACGGCGCCAGGTTTCCCTTGTACGGCACCCGGCCCTCGACGCCCTCCGGCACGAGTTTGCCGCCGCTGGCCTCCGGCTTGCCCGCCCGCCCGGCCTTGCTGCTCTTGCCGACGTCGCCCTGCCGGTAGCGGTCGCTCGAACCGGCCACCATCGCCCCCAGCGAGCCCATCCCGCGGTAGGCCTTGAACGTGCGTCCCTTGTAGATGATCGTGTGGCCCGGGCTCTCCGCCAACCCGGCCAGCAGGCTCCCAAGCATCACCGTGTGGGCGCCGGCCGCGATTGCCTTGCTGATGTCGCCCGAGTAGCGGATCCCGCCGTCCGCGATGACCGGCACGCCGGTGCCGTTGAGACCCTGGACGGTGTTGCAGATGGCCGTGATCTGCGGGACGCCAACCCCGGAAATGATGCGGGTGGTGCAAATCGACCCGGGTCCGATGCCGGCCTTGACCGCGTCGGCTCCGGCGTCCATCAGAGCCCGCGCTCCCTCCGCGGTCGCGACGTTGCCGGCGATCACCTCGATCGCGTACTGCCGCTTGATCTCCCGGACGGTCTGGATAACGTTGTTCGAGTGACCGTGGGCCGAATCGACGACCAGGACATCCACCCCCGCCTTGATCAGCGACTCGGCCCGCTCGTAGTCGTTCACCCCGACAGCGGCGCCGACGCGCAGCCGCCCGCGCTGGTCCTTGCAGGCCGTCGGGAAGTTCATCAACTTGTCGATGTCCTTGATCGTGATGAGACCCCTCAGTTTGTACTTATCGTCCACCAGCAACAGTTTCTCGACCTTATTTTCCGTCAAAATCCGCTCGGCCGTTTCGAGCGTCGTATTCTCCGGCGCCGTCACCAGGTTGTCCCGGGTCATGATCTCGGCGATGCGCTGATTGTTGTCGGTCAGGAAGCGCAGGTCGCGGCGCGTCAGGATGCCGCGCAGGTAGCCGTTGACGGTGATCGGCACGCCGCTGATGTTGTGCTGCTCCATCAGCTGGCGGGCGGTGCCGACGATCTCGTCCGGCGGCAGGGTGAGCGGGTCGGTGATGATGCCGTTCTCGGACCGCTTGACCTTGTCCACCTCGACCGTCTGCTGGGCGACCGTCATGTTCTTGTGGATGACGCCGAGGCCGCCTTCCTGGGCCAGGGCGATGGCCAGTTCGCTCTCGGTGACGGTGTCCATCGGCGAGGAGACGACGGGGATGTTCAGGCGAATGCCGCGCGTCAGGCGGGTGCGCACGTCCACCTCGCGCGGGAGGACTTCACTGTAGCCGGGTTCGAGGAGGACATCGTCGAAGGTGATGCCCTGATATGCGATACGGTCCTGCATGAGGGTGGCTCCTGGGGCTGGCGGTTTGGGGCATTATACGGTCCCCCCGGGAGGACCACGCAATATCACCTTCGGAGGGACTGGGGGCTGGGGCCAGGATGAAAGCCCACGGGTGACGCCCCGTGGGCCAGGTTACTGAAGACCCGGCCCGCGGGGCGCGGCCCGTGGGCTTCAGGGGCAGGCGCTTGTCACCCGCGCCGACGCAGGTTACCCTGAAGGTAGGAAGTGCGGCCGCGATCCGAACCCTGTCCCGAGTCAAGCCATGACACAACCGTCTGCCGCCGAGACCAGACCGACGCCGAAGCAACTGACGGTGCCGCCGGACGAGCGCTTCTGGAAACGCTACTCGCCGCACCACGAGTTTCCCTTCTCCACGGTCGGCGCCATCGTCCTGCACGCGCTGGCAGTCGTCCTCATCGTCGCGATCGCCGCGAACTGGCGGGCTCACCAGGACGAGCAGCGACCAGTGGAAATGCAGATCGTCGAGATCATGGGCGGCGAGGGGCTGGGTCTGGACGGCCTCGGCACCGGGACGACGCTCCTCGGCGGGACCAAGCGCAGCAAGACCGACGCCGACGGCCCGGCGGACGGCGGCGACCCCCTGAGCAAGCCCGCGCCGAAGGACCAGCCGCAGGTCGCCCTGCGCGATCCCGTTCGCCCGCCGGATCTGAAGTTCACCCCGCGGAAGGACGGCGAGCTCATCGACGACGGTGTCATCACGCAGCTGGATCAGACCGTCAAGCGGGTCGAGGAAGGTATCCAGCTGGCGATGGCCCCGAAGCCGCAGGCGGGCGGCAAAAAGAGCGGCACGGCCACGAAGAATTACCCCAACCCCAGACCCGGCACCGGCGGGTTCGCTGGAAAGGGGACGGGGAAGGGAGTGGGCGTCGGCCCCGGCGGCGGAACCAGTCCGTTCGGCCAGGTGCTCACCACGCAGAAGCGGCGCCAGCTGCGCTGGCAGATCCTTGCCTCGATGGACGGCAAGATCCACCTGGCGAAGTTGCAGGCGCTGAACGTCACCCTGGTGGTGCCGACCGGCAACGCGAACGTCTACAACGTTTACGAGCTGAAGCCCGGCCACGTCTCGCCGCAGACGGCGACGCGCCTGGAGAAGCACGGCGACAAGGTGTGGTGGACGAACCGCGATCCGTCCGAGGTCCAGCCGCTGGCCCGGGAACTCGGCCTGCGAACAATCCCTGCCTGCTTCGTCATCTTCCTGCCCAAGGCGCTCGAGCAGCGCATGGCGGAGCTGGAGGTGGCGCACCAGAACGCGCGCGAGGACCAGATCGCCAAGACCATCTGGGACGTACCGCTACGCGACGGCCACTACGCGCGCGAGCCAGTGATCGTCGAGCAGCACCTGTACCCGGGGGCGCGCGGCGTGCGGCGCTGAAACCAACAACGCCCACGGGTGGCGCCCCGTGGTCCTGGTCTTCGGCAGCAAGCCCACGGAGCCCCGCCCGTGGGCTTTCGGCTATTCCTGCCCCTGGGCCGGGGTAACCATGCGGAACCCGGCCGGGGCGAACGCCGCTCCCGGAATCTCCTCGTCGCCGGCAAACGGGAGCAGCAGGCGAACCTGCTCCGCCGCCTGGGCCGGCGTCAGCCCGCGCGACAGGATCAGGTCGAGGTAGGTGAACTCCAGGATGGCGCTCGCCGCCCAGTCCACGCTCGTGCAGTACCCAGAAATCGGGAACCCGAGCCGCTCGGCCAGCGCCCGCCACCGTTCGACCATCGCCGGATCCTGCATCAGCAGGCACGCCGAGAAGTGCAGCAGCTTCACATCCCAGGCGTAGCTCAGGCAGTCCGCGAACGGCTGCACGTCGGCCGTGCCGCCGTCGAGCGGGATGCCCTGCGGCATGCCGTGCGTCGCCACCACGACCACGACCGGCTCGGCGATCAGCGTCGTCTCGCGCAGGTGGCGGCGCAGCGCCGCCTCGTTCGTGAAGAAGCGCTGGCGCACCCGCACCCCCGGCTGGCGCGAGAAAAACTCGCGCAGCATGCTGCCGAACGAGTAGTCCTGGTCGGCGTGGACGGCGTGCCACGGCACCTCCAGGACGACGAGCCACGTCAGGCCGGTCGTCGGCATAGCCCGCACGCCCTGCCACGGCTGCCACACCGCCTGCCCGTCCTGCCGCCACTCGCCCTGGAACGTCAGCCCGTCGTCGGCCAGGGTGAAGTGCCCCTGGCCGCCCGTGTTGGCCTCGCGGTAGGTGAACGTCAGCTCGTTGTCCTTCAGCCGGCCCTCGACCGCCGAGCCGCCGCCCAGTTCGTAGAACCCGTGAACCCGCTCGCCGTCCTGGACGAGGCGCATCCGTCCGAAGCTCGTCTGCCACAACCCATCGAACCCGACGCGCGTCCCGACCCACGGCCGCCACTCCGCCGCGCCGACGACGCGCCACTGCCCGCTGAATGCCCGGCCGTGCCGCGCCAGCTCGAACCACCCCTCGCCCTCGACGCCGTCCTCCTGATAGCCGAAGACGAGCCGGCCGTCCTCGATCTCACCATCGATCGGACAGCGCTGCCCGCGGAAGAGGTAGTACCCCTCCACCCGGCGGCCGTCCTGCACCAGCTCCATCGGCCCAAACGTCGAGTGCCACTTCCCGGTGTAGTCGCCCATCTCCCACCTCCCGAGCGGTGCCAGTCACCATGTAAGCAATCACTAACTGAACGGACCTCCACACCTGGTTCGCTCGCCGCGATTGCGCATTGAGGCAATAATTTCAGGGGGATGACACCTGCGGACCAGCCCGGAGGCGCCAGCGCCGGGCTGGTCCGCAGGTGTCGTGAATGTTTGGGCGTCCTCACGCCAGCGGCCGACCGCGGCGCCGGTTGCGCGCTACCTTTTTTCGCGTCGCCCGCTCGATCCCGCGCCACCACGCCTTCCACCCCTCGGAGCCGTGCAGCCCCCATTGCAGGTAGGCGCGCAGGAAGCGCAACCTGTCCGTCCGCGTCAGGCCGGGGTGGGCGAGAAAGCTAGCGTTCAGCCGCGCCAGGTTCTGCACCCGGCGCGACCGGGGCAGGCGGCGAAAGCGTTCGACGCCCACCAGGTCGATGAACCAGGCCAGCGGGCACCCCTCGTCTATCGCGACATCCGGGCGAGGGAGTGCAGTGAGGAGGTTGGCGGCCTTCAGGTCGCGGTGCGAAAGCTGGCGGCGGTGCAGCTCCCGAACGAGGCGGGCGATCAGCTCAAGACGGCGGCGCAAAACGGCCCGGCCCTCACGCGGAGGGAGGTCGGCCAGGGCGGCGAGGAAAGCGTGCAGATCCACGGCGCCTTCGATTTTCTCCGTCAGCAGGTAACCTTCGCGCAGCAGTCCGCGCCCGCAACGGTGCAGGACGAGCAGCGGGCGGGCCGTCGGCAGCCGGCGCTCGCGCAGTCCGTGACCCTGCACCCACGACCGCAGCGCCGGCGAGCGCCGCAGCAGGTTCGCCACCGGCTCGCTCCACCCGGTCACCCGGAACCGCTTGCAGATAACCCGCCGCGGGGCGCCGTTGACCGGCACCTCCAACTCCACGACCGTCGAGCTGCGCGAGTCCTTGAGCAGCTTCACCCCCGGCCGGCGGAACGGTTCGTCCGGGTCGGCGGCGAGGGCGGCCAGCACCGCCGGGTCGAGGTCGGTGACCGCGTGGCCAAGGCTGGCCGGCGTCCACACTTTGCGGTAATAGCGGTTCCGGCGCAGACAACGCCGGTCGCGGCCACGCCAGAACGCCAGGTTCGACGCCCAGGTGCGCTCTTCCAGTTCCCTCGCCAGCACCGGCAGGACGACACGCGCGGGCTGCGTGCCAGCGACCGTCCCGAGGAGTCCGCCGGCCCACACCGCGCGGGCCTCACCCGTCCGCGCCTTCCAGTAGGCGTACCAGAAGCGCAGCCGGTCGGTCCGGTCGGCGCGCAGGGAAAACCAGCGATTGAGCATCGCCAGGTTGGCGTGGCTGGCGCGCCAGTCGAGCGGCCCGCCGAGGCGGACGGTGTGCAGGTCGATCAGGTAGAGCACGGGGCGATCGGCTTCCACGCGGACCAGCACATTGGCCGGGTGCAGGTCGTTGTGCCGCACGCCCGCCTCGTGCATCCGCGCCACCAGCTCGCCCAGGCTCACCGCCAGCGCCTGCCGGAGGCGCGTCCGCCGTGCCGGCGCGAGCCGGGGTAGCGCCGTTTCGAGGAAGGCGTCGAGCGGTTCGGTTTCCTCCAGGTTTTCGGTCAGCAGGTAACTGGCGCCCGCACCGAACCGGGCGCGCTCCTCGCCCACGCCCAGCGGCACGAACGTCGGCACCCCGCGGGCGGCCACGGCGAGCGCCTTGCGGTACTCGGACCGGGCCTTCGACGGCCGCACCAGCTGCCGCAGCCAGCCGCGCAGATCACACACCGGGTAGTGCTTCAGGTAGAAGGTCAGGCCGTCGAGCCCGACCCGGTAGATCGTGCGGTGCGGCGCCTGCTTGACGACCCGGGCGCGGCCGTCGGCGAGCCAGTCAGCCAGGCGCAGCCCGGTCGCGTCGAACAGCGCAGCGCGGTGCCGCGGCATCACCTCCCAGCGGACGCCGCCCACTTCCAGCCGGATCGCTTCCGTCATCGCGCCCTCACGCCGCCGCCTGCCGGTGCCCGCCTAGCCGATCCAGCAGGGCAGCCCACCGCCGCGCCCCCGCCGTCACGCTGTAGTCCCACTCCACTCGTCGCCGTCCCGCCGCGCCCATCGTCCGCCGCAGGCCCGGGTCGCGCGCCAGCACCGCGACCGCCTCGACCCAGTCGGCCGCCGTCTCCGCAAGGAACCCGTTGACGCCGTGGCGCACCATCTCTCTGTGGACGCCGACCGGATTGGCGACCACGGGCAAACCGGCGGCCATGTACTGTAACACCTTCAGCCCGCACTTGCCGCGGCTCCAATCGTCGTCGGGCATCCAGCTGATGCCGATGTCGGCAGTCGCCAGGTCAACGCCCTCGCGCGCCTCCGTCCACCGGCACGGGACAACCGGCAGATGCTCGAACGCCAGGAACGAGTCGCAGATGAGCTTGAGGCGCAGCCCCGGGACGTGGCGCCCCAGGCTCTCCAGCATCGGCCGGACCGCGTCCAGCCCGCGCAGCGTGCTCGACGACCCGACCCACGCCAGCTGGACCGGCGTCCCGTTCGGGTGTTCGGCGATGGGATAGCGTCCCGGGTCGATGCAGGTGGGGACGACGTGGACGCGGTCCGGGTCGGTGTACCTGGCGGCGCACTCGGCCAGGAAGGCGTTGCCGGCGATGACGGCGTCGGCGGCGCGGACGATGCCGGCGAACCGGCGCAGGCGCACCGGCGCGTGCAGACCGCGCGGCGAGTAGGAGTCGCGGAGGAAGACGGCATCGTCGAGGTCGAAGAGGAGCCGGGAGGCGGACCGGCGGACGACCCACAGCTTCCAGCGCTGCAGCAGGCGGCGCTGGAGGATGACGGCGTCGGCGTGGCGAAGTTCGCGGCCGATGCCGCACCACTCCCACCACCGGCGCGGGGCCGGCCGCAGCTCCAGCTGGTGGCCGGCCTTGCCCAGGTACGGGCGCAGCGCCGCGATCCGATAGCGGCAGCAGACGTGGTCCGGGCTGTCGATCAGGGTAGTGAGGCGCACAACGGTCCTCCGTGACCGATGCGAAACTGTGCAGCGTGGTTTCCGTTCACCGCTCGCGCCGAGTGATGGCGCGGCGCATCTCGCGGTCGGCCTCGGCCTTTTTGAGGGACTCCCGCTTGTCGTGCTTGGCCTTCCCCTGGGCGACGGCCAACTCGACCTTCGCCCGGCCGTCCTTGAAGTACATCTTCAGCGGCACCAGCGTCAGCCCGCGCTGCGACGCCTTTCCGGCGAACTTGGCGATCTCGCGCCGGTGCAGCAGCAGCTTGCGCGGCCGCTTGGGCTTGTGGTTCATCCGGTTGCCCATCGTGTACTCGGGGATGTCGCTGCCGATCAGCCACAACTCCCCGCCGTCGATCTTGGCGTAGGCGTCCTCCAGGCTCGCCGACCCCTCGCGCAAACTCTTGACCTCCGTCCCGGTCAGGACGATGCCGCATTCCAGCGAGTCCACGATCTCGTAATCGTGCGTCGCCCGCCGGTTGCGGCAGATCGGCTGGATGTTGCCGTCGGGCTTGTCGCCTTTCCTGGTGCGTGTCATGGCTCTCCCCTCCCGGGACATGCTAGCAGAACATGCGCCGCGGGAGAACAGCGGATGAGCCCCGTCGATAACATCGGCCGACCCGGGGAGTCGCCTTGACAGGACCGGGCGCGTCGCTATAGTTTCGCCACTTCCGTTCGCACCATGCCGGCCTGGACAGTCGTTCCGCCGGGGCAACCAAGGGGGGCTCCGGTCGCGGGTGTGGTTCTGTTCGCGAGCGGTCCTGACTGCGAGTACCGACGCCGATGGCCGACGCCACCACCACCCTGGAGGCGCTGAAGGAACTGGTGCGCCGCTTCGTCGCGGAGCGCGCCTGGGAGCCGTACCACAGCCCCAAGAACCTGTCGATGGGGCTGGCGGCCGAGGCGGCCGAGCTGATGGAGCACTTCCTCTGGGTGGACAGCGAGGCCTCGCGCGCCGTGGTGCGCGATCCGGAGAAGCTGGCGGCGGTGGCCGACGAGCTGGCCGATGTCGCCTGCCATGTACTCAACCTGAGCAACGTGCTCGGCATCGACCTGAGCGACGCCATCCGGGCGAAGATGGCCAGGAACGCCCTGAAGTACCCGGCGGGCCAGTCGGCAGGAGGCAGTCGGCAGTAGGCAGACGGCAGCCGGGGGGCTGCACGTCAGGGGGAGTGTTTGGCAGGAGCGGCAGGGGGACAGGGTAGGCGGCAGCAGGAGAGGCGCGTCAGAGCGGCAGCCCGTCAACGGGTGCTGCCTCCTGCCGCCTGCCTGCTGCCCACTGCCTTCGGCCCGCTGCCGACCCAGGGGAGGAGGCGCCGTGAGAGCGGTTCTGCTCGTCCTCGGGCTTTGCCTGGTGGGACCGAACGGAGAGGTTCGCGCCCAACCCGGGGCGGCGCCGGCCCAGGGGGTACGCCCTGTCGTCGCGCCCGAGCCGCTGCCGCAACTCTCGGCGACCGGCCTGCCCGATCTGCCGGCGCCGCCGCCGCTCGCCGTACCCGGCAAGGAAGGCGGACTCGCGCCGGCGGCGCCGGTCACGCGCCCGCCGCGACTGGTGCCGAAGGGACTACCCGCCGCGCCCGCCCCGGCCCCGAAGGAGATCGAGCCGAAGCGCCCGCCCGCGTTCAAACTGGTGAACCCCGCGTCCGGGGAGCAGATGACGCCAACGCCGCAGGACCGGCCCATCCCGCCGCCGCGCCCGCTCGTCCCGGCCGATCAGTTCGTCCTTCCAGCCGAGCCGACGGCGCTGCCGCCCGCGACGGAGGGGCCGGTGCAAATTCCGACGCTGGTGCTGGACAAAATCGCCCCCCCGACGGTTGTGCCGGGTCAGCCCTTCGCCTACGAGATCGTGGTGCGCAACACCGGGTCTGTCCCGGCGCAGCAGGTCCGCGTCGAGGACGAACTCCGGACCGGGACGCGAGTTCTCGCCGCGCTGCCGACGGCGAAGCTCCACCCGGACCGGCTGGTCTGGACCATCGACGGGTTGCAGCCGGGGTGGGAGCAGCGCCTCCGCGTCGAGGCGGTGGCGGCTGCCGCCGAGTGGGGCGGCAGCGCGACGCTCACGGTCAGCGTGGCCCGGGCTCTCCGGCCGCCGCCGACGGCCGCGAACGGGGGGCTGGCGGTGAAGGTGAACGCGCCGCCTGCCGCGACCGTGGGGCACCCGGTCCCGTTCGAGATCCGCGTGACGAATAACGGCCGGCTGCCGCTGGGGCGCGTGCTCGTCCACGACCGGCTGCCGCCGGGGCTGGAACACGCCCTCGGGGGAGACGTCGAGACGACACTGGACGGGCTGGGTCCGGGGGAGACGCGCGTGCTGCGGCTGGAGCTGATCGCGGCCCGGCTCGGCCGGCACGCCAACGAGGTCACGGTTCGCGCCGACGGGGGGGGGCAGGCGGTGGCGCACGCGGCCGTCACGGTGGCCGAGGATCCACTCCTGACGGTGCGCCTCGTCGGCCCGCGCGAGGCTCCGGCCAACCGAGAGATCGAGTACCGCATCGAGGTGAGCAACCGCGCCGCCCCGGGAGCCCGGTCGGTGACCGTCGCGTGCCAGCTCCCGGACAACGTGGCGATCGTCAGCGGCATCGCCAGCGGATCCTACGATCCAGTCACCCGGACCGCTCGCTGGACGCTCGGGGCGATCGAGCCGGGCCAGTCCCAGTCGCTGCCGCTGAAGCTCCTCGCCCGGGCCGGCGGCGCGGGGGTGGCGCGCATCGCCGTCCGCACCGCCCAGGGGCACGACGCCGTTCTGCACGCGCTGTTGCGCTTTGCCGCGCCCGGGCTGCCGGGCGCCGGCGCAGCCCGGGGCAACTGACGCAGCAACAAATCAACAACGGTGAATAGTAAACTTTTTGCAAAGATTCCTTGGCCGCGGGAGTGGGGCGTCGCTATGCTTCTTACCAACATTTCCGTCCACCCGTCGCCGCGGAAGGCCTTGCAGCCACGACGGCTGCGCCCCGGGGAAGGGATTCCCCCCTTGCGTACCGGGGCCATGACGGCGAACCCGCAGGGGGAAGGATTCCCCCGCTTTTTCTCGAACCATCAGCAGTCGGCAGCCAAGATCCACGGGTGGCGCCCCGTGGGGGCAGGTTTCCGGCGCGCCGCCCACGGGCAACGCTCTGGGGACTGGGCCGCTGACCGCTTTCTTGACCTTGAGCCGGAACTAGGCCATTGCTAATATCCGGCGGTGGTGTGGGGGTTGGCGAGAGCCTGAGAGAACGCCACGGCCTTTCCGTCCCAAAGCACCCCGCTGATTGACCTTTCGTTTGACTTCTGGTCGATTTCGGAACGTTGACCAAAGGTTACTGCGGAGGCGTGGCGCAGCCCACGGAGGGGGCGCCGCGCGCGCCGTGGCGAGGGGAGGTGTCCGAATGAGCGTGAACAAGGCGGAAAAGGAACAGGTCCGCGTGCATATCCGCTGGATGATCCGGCGCGACATGCCCGAGGTTCTGAACACGGAGCAACAGAGCTTCGAGTACGCCTGGACCGAGGAGGACTTCCTCCGCTGCCTCCGCCAGCGCAACTGCATCGGCATGGTCGCCGAACAGGGCGAGAAGGTCGTCGGGTTCATGATCTACGAGTTGCACAAGTCGAAGCTCCACATCCTGAACTTTGCCGTCAACTCGACCTGGCGGCGCTCCGGCGTCGGGGCGCAGATGGTCGCGAAGCTGATTAGCAAACTCTCCAGCCACCGCCGGACCCGCATCACCCTGGAGGTGCGCGAGACGAACCTGCCGGCGCAGCTGTTCTTCAGCAAGCAGGGGTTCCGGGCGGTCCGCGTGCTGCGCGGGTATTACGAGGACAGCGGGGAAGACGCCTTCGTAATGCAGTACCAGTTCGCCGACGCCATCGGGGAAGAGGCGGAAGAGACGGTCAACCGGGTCGCCCAGTACGAGGAGAACTGAGCCACCCCGACAGGTGGCCCTGCACGCCTGCCGGCAGACGCACAGCCTGGCAGGGCGTCAGAAGGCACGAGGCCGGAAGAGGAAACGGTCACAGGAGTCCGCACCGTTTCCTCTTCCGGCCTCGTGCTTTGGTTGTTTCGGGCTCTCTGGCACGGGCGCCTCGGGAGCGACCTGGCGAACTCCCGAGGTCAGCCGAGCCACAATTCGTAGGTCAGCAGTAATCCCAGGCCGAGCAGCGACATGAAGATGCGGCACGCATTGAAGCGTACCATCACGTCCCGCACCGACAGGTTGCAGTACTCCTTGACCATCCAGAAGCCGCTGTCGGCCGGCTGGGTCATGAACGTCACCCCGTTCGCGACCGCCAGCACCAGCAATGTCTCCTGCCCCGGCAGGCCGCGCGCCGCCGCCGCCAGGAGGGCCGACGCGGTCAGAATCGCCGCCGTCGCCGAGCCGAGCGCGACCCGCATCAGGACCGCCACCAGGTAGAACACGACCACCTTCGGCAGGTCCAGCCCCATCACCAGGTAGGCGATGTAGTCGCCCGCCCCCGTCGCCTGGATCACCTCCTTGAACCCGCCCGCGGCGCCGAACAGGAACAGGATGCCGCCGACATCGGTCAGCGCGTCCCCGGCCACCTTCGCCAGCCGGTCCGCCGGCATTCCCCGCCGCATTCCCAGCAGCCAGAACGCCAGCCCGGTCGGCACCAGCAGCGCCATCGTCGGGTGGCCCAGGAACTGCAGCCACGCCGCCGGCGCGTGTCCCAGGAACGCCAGCCAGTCGGGCAGCTCGGCGCGCGGCACGATCGGCGCGGCCAGCCAGTCGGGCAGCTGTTTCAGGTCGCCCAGCAGCTTGATGCCGAACCCGGCGACGCTCTGCAGCAGCGGCAGCAGCACGATCAGGATCGACACGGTGAACGGCGGCGGGCATTCCTTCTCGTCGGCGTCGTCGGTCGCGACGGAGAGGTGCTCGGGGGCGGTCACCATCTGGCTGCGCGCCCACCAGCGGCCGGGCAAGAGCCAGCCGGCCAGCACCATCGGAACACCCATCAGGGTGCCGAACACGATCGTCTGGATCATCACCGTGCTGCGCACCGCCTCCGGGGCGAGGGTGTTGACCGCGCCGACGATGCCGGGGTGGGGCGGGACCAGCGAGTGCGTGACCCCGAGGCTGAACGCCAGCGGCAGGACGAACCAGAGGAGCGACTGGCCGGTGTCGCGCTGGAGCCGCCACATGATCGGCAGCAGCAGCAGAAAGCCGACGTTGAACAGCACCGGGATGCCGATCAGGTAGGCGGCGACGAGGATGGCGAGGGACGCCCGGCGCTCGCCGAACGTGTCGATCAGGGTGCGCGCGATGACGCGCGCGGCGCCGCTGACGTCGAGCATGCGACCGAGCATGGCGCCCAGGGCGAGGAGGATCGCCACGCCCCCCATGATGTCGCCCACGCCCTTCCCGATGGCGGTGACGACGCGGTCTGGCGACAGGCCAGCGGCGATACCCAGGGTCAGGCTGGCGACGAGCAGGGCGACGAAGGCGTGGACCTGAAAGCGGATGATCAGGACGAGCAGCAGAACCAGCGCCGCGGCCGTCCAGATGGCCGGCCACGAGTTAGGCTCCACCGCCGCCAGCAGGACGGGCTGGGAGAGGCTCGAAAACATGGCGGCCCTCAGTTTCTCCCCTATTGTGGAGATGCCGAGGTCCACCAGCAAGGGCAGCGCATGCCTTTCGCACGCAGCAACGTCGGTCCCGACGCGGTTCGAGGGACTCTCCAGAACGCCGGTTACGTTTGCCGATGCGAAAAAAAATAGGGCCGCCGGCAATCCCCTCACTGCCGGTCGGCCCCGGGATGTCCTCCCCTTCTCCCCAAAAGTTGAGGACAATCAACAGATAGAACACGGGCGCGGCGAATGCAAACGAGTCACGCAAGTTCGGACCCCGGCGCCGCCCGCGACGGCGGGTCACTTCTGTCCGCCGAGGTTCTCGAAGTACCCCCTGTAGAGATCCGCGGCATCCGGAGGCACGCGCTGCCGTTCGAGCGCCGTCGGCGCTTCCTGCTGTGCCTGGCGGAAGGCCGTCCCGACCTCACGGGCCGGAATCTGCGCGAACGTCCCCCCCTTGCGGAAGCCGGTGATGCGCAGCGGAACGTCGTCCTTCAGATCCGCTTTCTGGGCGGCGTTCTTGTGGTCGGTGTCGCCGTCCTTCGCGATCGGCCGCTTCGTCCCCGGCGGCCCCCCTTGCCCCATGCCGTTCCCGTTCATCAACCCGAGCAGCATCGCCTGGCACGCGCCTCCCAGGCACTGCTGCTGGTCCTTGAGGTCGTCCATCTCCTTCAGATCTTTCGGGTCGATATCGAGCTTCGCCAGCTTCCCCTTCAGCTCCTTCAGCTTCTGGCCGAGCTGCATCTTGCCGAGCTTGCCGCCCTTTTTCATGCACTCCAGGCACTGTTCGAGCTGGTCCGCCAGTTCCTTGAGGTCGCCCATCTCGCGGGCCAGTTCTTCCATGTCTTTGCGCATCTGCTCCTCGAGTTGCTTACGTTCTTCCGGCGTCAGCTTGTTGAGCGCCTCCTCCAGCTTCTTCTGCAACCCTTCGAGGTCCGCGAGCCGCTTCAACTTGTCCGCGAGGTTCGCCAGACGCTCCTCCAGCTGCCGGCGCTCCTTGTTGTTGAGCTGATTCTCGTCGAGTTTCTTGCGGAGGCGGTCCAGCTCCTGGGCGGCCTTCTCCAGGTCGCCCCTGGCGAGGGCGTCCTCGAACTCCTTGCCGGGGGCGTCCTTGTCGAACTTGCCGTCCTTCGGCTGCATGCCCTTGAGATCCTTCAGGCGGTCCTTGAGCTGCTTGCCCCTGGTGGTGCGCGCCTTCAGGTCGGCGAGCCGTTCCTTGATCTTCTCCTCCAGCGGGCGCATCGCCTGCACCAGCTCGCGCACCTGCTCCTTGTCGTTAGGGTCAATCTTCTGGCCGAGCAGCTTCTCCCATGCCTTCTCCAGCTCCTTCATCTCCTTCGATTTGGGCTCGTCCTTCGGGCTCTCCTTCTTGACGAGCTTCTTGAGTTCGTCGAGCTTGTTCTTGATCTCCTCGGGGTTGGCGGTCTGCCGTTTCGCCACATCGTCGGTGCTGGCGGCGGAGGAACCCGGCCCCGGCTGGTAGAAGAAGGCGAGGAGCACCAGGACGGCGGCACAGGCGGGCACCAGGGCGGCCGGCCACGTCAGGCGGACGGGGAAGCGCGTCGGGACGTGCAGGCCGGCGACGTGGCGGTTGACGTCGGCGAGCAGAGCCTGCGCCACCGGCAGCGCCTCCTGGTCCGCGCCGAGGCTCAGGGAGGTGGTGACGCGCTCCTTCAGCCCGAAGCGCTCGTCCAGCTCCAGGGCCGCGCCCAGCCGCGAGGGCGCCGCGAGCCGCGTGAGCACCACGGCCAGCACGGTCGCCGCAGCCGCCAGGCCGCCAGCGACGGCCCAGCGCACCCACTCCTCGGCCTCGGGCAGCACGAGCGACTGGAGCAGGAACCACCCGGCCGCAAGGGCGAGAGCGCCCGCCCAGCACCAGGCCAGGCGGTCCAGCAAGGTCTGAACGACCAGACGGCGGCGCACGCGCCGCAGCTGCTGCTCGACGGGAGAAAGGGCGGGCCTGGTCATGGCTCGGTCCTCGGGATTGCAAGGCTCGGCGCCGCGAGTGACGGAACGCCTATCCGTAACGGCACGGTCGGCCGCAGAGATGTCACGCAGCCGGCGCCATCTCTACCAGTATGACCGGACGACGAGGCAGAACTCAACGGAGATTTTGCCGCTCCCCCCTCACCCCCTCACCGGAATGGAGGGAATGGAGGAACGGAGAGGCACGGTCCAAAGCCCACGGGTGGCGGCTCGTGGGCTTTGAGATCCTCTCTGCCCCTGCCCTCGAAACGGGGACGATGGTTGTCGTTGCCGGCCCGGCGAGGTGGTATAATCGACCGCTGCAAGCGCCTACACGGAGGCAGACCATGCTCCTGCTCGGCCGACAGACGCAGCGCACCTGCCAGGGGCTGACCCGGCGGGCGTTTCTCCAGATCGGGGCCAGCAGCGTCCTCGGGCTGTCGCTGGCCGACCTGCTCGGGCGCCCCGGGACTGCGGCCGTCTACGGGGCCGGCACGGCGCGCTCGGTCATCCTGCTCTGGCTCTGGGGCGGTCCTGCCCAGCTCGACACCTGGGATCCCAAGCCGCACGCCCCCCTCGAATACCGCGGACCGTTCGCCTCCATTCCGACGCGCGTTCCCGGCACCCGCCTTTGTGAGCTGTTCCCCCACATCGCCGACCTGGCCGACTCGTTCAGCATCCTGCGGTCGCTCCACACGACGAGCAACGACCACGGCGTCGCCGGCACGGTCGGACTGACCGGCAGCTCAGCCGGTGCGGTCAACCTCGGTGGTCAGGCGGCCGGCGGCGGGGTGCGTGCGGCGACCGGGTCGGTGGTGGCACGGTTTCGCGCCTCGGCCGCGCCCCTGCCGCCGTTCATGGTCGTCGGCGGGCGGCTGCACCAGGGGAAGCGCGCCATCGCGGGCGAGGGCGGCGGACCGCTCGGCGCCCGGTACGACCCGTTCCGGCTGGAATACGACCCGGTCCGCGGGACGCGCATTCCGGCCCTGCAACTCGCCCCCGGGCTGACGCCCGAGCGCCTCGGCGACCGCCGGCGCCTGATGCAGGTTCTCGACACCGCCCAGCGGCAGGCCGAACGCCTCCAGGCCGCCCGGGCTCTCGCCGATCACCACGCCCAGGCGTTCGCGCTGCTGACCGCGCCGTCGGCCCGGCGCATGTTTGACCTCGGCCAGGAGCGGCCGGCGGTACTCGATCGGTACGGGCGCACGCGCTTCGGGCAATCGTGCGTTCTGGCCCGGCGCCTGGTCGAGCACGGGGTGCCGTTCGTGCAGGTCAACTGGAGCGACCACGTCGAGGCGGAGGAGGACGCTGGCGACGGCGGGTGGGACCACCACTACCGCAACTTCCAGCTCATGCAGGACCGGCACGCCCCCTGGCTCGATCAGACTTACGCGGCCCTGCTGACCGACCTGCGTGAGCGCGGACTGCTGGAAACGACGCTGGTGGTGGCGGTCGGCGAATTCGGACGAACGCCGCGGATCAACGACAAGGCCGGCCGCGACCACTGGGAGCACTGCTACAGCGCCCTGGTCGCGGGCGGCGGGGTGCGCGGCGGGCGCGTCGTCGGCGAGAGCGACCGCCGGGCCGAGCGCCCGCACGAGCGGCCGCTCACGCCCGCCGACCTGGCGGCGACGATCCACCACGCGGTCGGCATCACGGCCGAGCAGGCCGCCACCCTCGGCGTCGCGGTCAACGGGCGTCCGATCGAGGAGCTGTTCTGAGGCCAGATCGCCTGTTGGTTCTTCGTGCCGCTTGCGGCACGAAAATAGTCAAGGCGATCCGGTATCAGAGCCCACCAGCCGATCCCGCCTCACACCGCTCGCCGCCAGGGGTCGGACACCGGCCGGACGAGGACCGCGTCAAGGTCCGCGCACTTCCCACCGAGCGCCTGCGCCAGCCCGGCCGCCCTGCCGAAGCGCGGCCAGCCGGTTTCCGTGTCCACCACCAGGATCTCGCCGGCGCACCCGCGCAGCGCCCGCGCACTCGCCAGTGCATCGTGCCACGGGTCGCCCGCCCCCTGCGCCACGTTCGTCCGCCCGTCGGTCAGCACAACGACCCAGGCCGGCTCACCCGGCCGCCGCTCCCGCTGCAGCAGCCGCCGCGCCGCGTTCAGTCCCTCGGCGAGGGGCGTCGGACCGCCGACCGGCAGACGTTCGAGCGCCGCGCGCGCCCGCGTCAGTCCGCGCGCGGGCGGAAGGACGAGGTCGGCCCCGCAGCCGTGGAACGCAAGTAGCGCGACCCGGTCGCGCCGCTGATACCCCTGCACGAGCAGCGCGAGGACGGCAGCCTTGGTGCGGCGCATGCGCTGCCACGCCCCCATCGACCCGCTCGTATCCAGCACGAACAGCAGCAGACACCCCGCCGGCCCGCGCCGCCGCCGCCCGCGCAGGTCGCCGGCGCGCAGCTGAATCGGCCCGCCCTCGGCTCCCGCCCCCCGGTTCAGCGCGGCCGCCCGCAACGTGGCCGACCACGCGAGGCCGTCACCGGCCCGATACGCCCGCACGCTTCCGGCGACCGGCCCGCGCTGCTGCACCCGGCCGTCGCGCCATCGGCCGTCTGCGGTCGCCTGCGCGAGGGTTCGCTCCGAAGGGCGCGCGTGCGTCGCGTACAGCCCGCAACTCGCAAAGACCTGTCCGACGGCAACCTCGGTTTCAGGCGCCGACCCGGCCGACTCCGCACTCGGCACGCGGTACGCGGTACTCAGTCCGGCGGCTGGCGCCTTTCCCTGCGACAGGGCGTTGCCGTCTCGGTCCTCGGTCCTCGATCCTCGGTCCTCTCCCCTGCCCCCGCGCCCCGGTCCGGGAGGGGGTTCGGGCGGGCGGGTGCGCCGGTGCGCGAGGGCGAACTCGGCGACCGTCTCCACGTCGGCCGCCTCGACTTCCCGGCGGCCCTGGTAGGCCGCCCAGGCGCAGGCGGCGCGGCAGACCGTCAGGTCGGCACGCAGTCCCTCGACGCCCTCCGCCAGGCACCGGGCGCTGACTGCCTGCAGGACCGCATCCGGCATCTGCACGTCGGCGAGGAGGGCACGGGCGCGGGTGATGCGCTGGGCCTCCGCCGCCTCCGCCTCCCGCCAGGCGGTGTGAAACGCGGTAGCGTTCGCCTCGAACGCGAGCCGCCGGCGCACCGCCTCGGCCCGCTCCACCGGATCGGCCAGGTCGGCGACGTCCACGGCGAGCCCGAAACGGTCGAGCAGCTGCGGCCGCAGCTCCCCTTCCTCCGGGTTCATGGTGCCGACGAGGAGGAACCGCGACAGGTGGGTGAGCGACAGCCCCTCGCGTTCGACCCGGTGAACGCCGCTGGCCGCCGCGTCGAGCAGCACGTCCACGAGATGATCGGGCAGCAGGTTCACCTCATCGACGTAGAGGATACCGCCGTCCGCTGCCGCGAGCAGGCCGGGCTCGAAGGCACGCTCTCCTTGCAGGGCTTTCTCCAGGTGGAGCGCGCCGAGCACCCGGTCCTCGGTGGCACCGAGGGGGAGTTCGACGAGCGGCAGCGGCGGAAGCAGAGCGGCGAGGGCGCGCACGGCGGTGGACTTCGCGACGCCCTTGGTCCCGCGGACCAGCACGCCGCCGAGGTGCGGTTGAATGACGCCCAGCAGGAGAGCCCGTTTGAGGCGTTCCTGGCCGACGATGGCGGTAAAAGGAAAGGACGGCTGCATGGCGGTTTCTTATCGCCAGGCGGCGGCGGTGCCAAGTCGGCGCGACCGGAAGGTTCGAGAAGGTTGCTGAGGAAAGCCCACGGGGGGCGTCCCGTGGGGCAAGTCCCCAGCGCTTCCCCCACGGGGCGTCCCCCGTGGACTTTCCAAAACCTCTCTGCACTCCCTTGCCCCTGCCTTCCGCTTCGGGCTCGGACGGCGAACGGCGCGGCTCACAGGACCGCAAACCATTCCCACGGCCGGCGGCCTTTGAGGCGGTCGCCGCTCCCCACGAAGAAGGCGTCCCGCCCGCACCCGCCGAAGAGAACGTCCTTGCGGTCGTCGGCGTGGACGGTGGTCGCGTCCAGCAGGAACGCGCCGTTCCGCCCGCCGGGGATGGTGCCGGCCAGATGACCGACGCGCGTCCGATAGTCTTCATCCGCGGTCCACTCGGCGAGGACCGCGCGCAGGGCGGTGTCATGGGTGTCGTAAGCGGTCCGGCCGGCGAGCAGCAGATCCCCGCCGCCGCCGCCAAGGAGCGTGTCGCGACCGTCGCCGCCGATCAGGACGTCCCGCCCCCGGCCGCCGTGGAGGAAGTCGTGCCCGTCCCCGCCGACCAGGAGGTCATTCCCCCCGCCGCCGATCAGGACGTCGTTGCCGGCGCCGCCGAACAGCTCCGCGGCCACCTTCACGTTGTCCGCCACGACGAGGCAATCGTTGCCGTCCTGCCCGTACACGACGACGCGATCCACCGCGCCGGCGAGGATGCGGTGGACGGGATTGCGCCGGCCCTTGACGCTGAAGTCCACGGCGATGCCCTTGTTTTTCGGCGCCCGGTAGACCGCGATGACGTCGCCACGGGTGGTGCCGCCGACGACGAGGACGCGGATCGTCCGCCCCGGGTTGAGCGGGTCGGGCTGCGTCTGGATCGCCCAGTCAGTGATGGTGATCGCCGCACCGGCAGCGAGGCTGGCGTTGCCGTCCTGGTCGGTGGCGATCACCGTCACGGTATACGAGCCGCTGTCCCGGTAGACGTGGTTGAGGGTGATTCCGGCGCCGTTGCCGGCGGTCCGGGCGACGGTCTGCAACGGGCTGCCGTCGCCCCAGTCGATCGTGTACGCGAACCCGCCAGCCGCCGCGGCCTCCGACGTCGCCGCGAACGTGAAGGCGCGCGCCTGGCCGCGCACGCCGTCGGCCGGTCCGTGAACGAACGCCGTCGGCACCTCGTCCACCTCCGGCCTGGCGACCGCCACCGCCAGCCGGGCCGTCGTCCCGGCGGCGTACTGGTCCGCCACCTGCTGGGCCGACAGGGCGCGGCCGAAGACGCTCACCTCGGCGAGTTGCCCGTTGAAGTACCACCAGCCGCCGGGCGTACCCGGCCAGCCGGTCGCGAACCCCGTTCCCAGCGTGTAATCGTAGGACGGGGCATAGCCGCTCACCGGAGCCTGCTGGGAGGCGACCGCGTGGCCGTCCAGGTAGAGGGTCTCGCGGCCGCCGTCGTAGACGACCGTCACCTGATGCCACTGGCCGTTGGCGTAGGTGTCCGGAGAGACGAGCAGCGCGGTCGAGCCGTGCCAGAAGAGGCTCGCGTAGATCTTGCCGTCGAAGCCGACGTAGACGCCGGGCACCCAGCCGTCGTTCGACGGGGCGCCGCCCGGGGTGGCCGGCGGCCCCGTCTGGCCGAGGATGACGCCGCCGGTGGCGGTCTGAAACCACGCGCTGAACGTCACCCGGTAGTCGGTGGTGGTCTGCCCGGCCGTCGGATACTGGAAGAGGTCGGGCAGGCTGACGTAGTCATCGACGCCGTCGAACGCGACCGCGGCACCGGCGGCGACGGCGGCGAAGTGATGGTAGACGGCGTCGCTTCCGCCGGCCTGGTCGTGGGCCGCGCCACCGTCGAACGGAGCGTCGTGCAGCCGCCAGTACCCCGCCGGCCCGGCTGCGAGCGTCACGTCGCGCAGGCTCGTCCCGATGGCCCGGCCAGACCCATCGTGCGCCGTCGCCGCGACGGTGAAGCTGCCGTCGGCGGCGTAGGTGTGCGTGGCCTGGGTCGGGTTGCCGGGCAGGTTGTCGGTTTGACCGTCGCCCCAGTCGAGCGTCCACCGGACGATCCCGCTCGCCTGCCCGAGGTGCAGCTCGAGCGTGTACGGGACGCTGGCCGTGGCGTTCGCCGGTCCGGAGGCGATCGCGCTCACCGGCAGGAACTCGAACGTCCCGGCGGCGTAGCGGTTGGCCGGCCCGAAGTCGGCGTTGTCCGGGAACGCGCCGGGGGCGAACCCATAGCGCGCCGTGCCGACGTAGGCCAGCTGCCCGCCGCCGGTGTCGGTGGTCCAGGTGACCGGCTGGTAAAAGCCATTCCCATTCGGCTCGGCTGCCCCGTACCCCTCGGCAACGATGGTGCCGTGGAAGCCTCGGGGCAGGACGAGAGGCGTCGCCAGCGGGAGGAAGCGGCTCCCGCCCACGAGGGTGCCGGTGGCGCCGGCGGCGAACGCCAGGCTCGCCATCTCGGCGCGGGTGTCGCGGTTGTAGACGCGGGCGGTCAGCGGGACCGCCAGCCCGTCCGCTCCGCTGTCGAAGACACCGAGGCGGGTGACGACGACCGTCTGGTTGACGTCGAAGTCCATGCCGAGCGGACCCGAGAAGCCCTGCTGGCCGACGGTCCCGGCGGGCACATGGTAGGCGACGGTGGAAAGGAGCGAGCGGTCTTCGAGCGCTTCGACGCGCGGGCGGAAGGACTGCGGGCTCGTGCGGCGTGTCCGGTTCGGGCGGCGCGGCGCACCGTTGGCGGATCGACGCCGGAGCGGGACTGAGGCAGGCTGAAACATTACGCCCCCCTGTGGAGTGAACGGCGAGGGCCACGAGGCGCCGGGGGGAGGGGAAGGGGGACGGGACGAGCGCCTGTGCTCGCTGCGGATCTGTCTGTGGAAATGTAGAACACGAACGACGCGGAGGGAAATAAAATCGGCAAAGTCTTCGCCCCCCTCTCCCACGAGGGGAGAGGGGGAAAGCAGACAACCACTTCCGGACCGTGTCTCAGAACCGCAGGTGCGTCAGGTCCGACAGCTCCGCGAACGACAGGCGTTCCCGGAGTTGAATCCCCACCCGATAGGCCAAGCCCTCGTCCGCGGCCCAGACCACCGTGCCGACGCGCTCGACCGGGCGCTTCGCCCCGGGAGCTTCGAGCCGCACCGCCACTTCCTCGCCGCGCTCGACGCGGGCGCACAGGAGCAGCGAAATCCCGACCTGGGAGGCCTCCAGCAGGGTCAGGGCCAGGTTCGTTCGGGCGGCCGCGTTGCCGGCGTGGCAGGTGGCCTGAACGCCCGCCTTGACCGGGCGGCGAAGGCTGCGGCGGCGGTTGCTCCGATGCGGTTCTTCCATGGCCGTCAACGTCTGCGAGTCCGGGAAAGCTCGGCGATTGCGCAACTGTAGCTCACGACGGCCGGCGCGGCAATCCTCCCGGTCACTTCTGCGCAGTTCCTTCGCCGCCCTCTTCGGCGGACTCCTGCGCGCCGGCCGAGCGGAGCGCCTTGTCGGCGATGTCGTGGCGGTAGAACGCGCCCTGGAACTGGATGCGGCCGACCGCCTCGTAGGCGCTCTGCTTCGCCTCCGCCAGCGTCGCGCCGAGCGCCGTCACGCCGAGTACGCGCCCGCCGTCGGTCACCACGTCGCCGCGGTCGAGCCGCGTGCCGGCGTGGAACACCTGCACGCCCGGCACCTGCGCCGCCTCGTCCAGGCCGGTGATGAGGCGGTCCTTCGGGTACGGCCCCGGATACCCCTGGCTCGCCATCACCACGCATACGGCCGGACGCGGATCCCACTCAACCTTGCCCTCGAACTCACTCAGCCGATCTTCGACGGTCGCTACCAGCAGCTCCGCCAGGTCGGTCCGGAGTCGCATGAGCAGCGGCTGCGTCTCCGGGTCGCCGAATCGGCAGTTGAACTCCAGCACGCGCGGCCCCTGGTTCGTCACCATCAGCCCGGCGTACAGCACCCCGCGGAACGGCCGCCGGCCGCGCTTCATGGCGTGGACGGTCGGCACCAGGACCGCGGCGTCGATCTCGTCGAGCAGCTCGGGCGTGGCGAGCGGGGCTGGGCAGTAGGCGCCCATCCCGCCGGTGTTCGGCCCCGTGTCGTCGTCGAACGCCGCCTTGTGGTCCTGGGTCGGCGCCAGCGGGACGATCGTGCGCCCCGAGACCAGCGCCAGGAGGCTCAGCTCCTGCCCTTCGAGGCGCTTCTCGATCACCACCTGCCGGCCGGCAGCGCGCCCGAACTCCTCGCGTACCATGACGCGGTCGATCGCCGCCAGCGCCTCCTCCGTCGTCGAACAGACGAACACGCCCTTGCCGGCAGCCAGCCCGTCGGCCTTGACGACAACCGGCTCGGCCAGCCCGATCTGAGCCCGCCGGCCGGCCGTCGGGACGAAGTAGCGCTTCTCACCCTCGACGATCACCCGGTCCTTCGCGAACGGCCCGTAGACGTGCCGCCCGTCGGCCAGGACGGCGTACTCGCGGCTCTGGACGTAGGCGCGCGCCGGGTCGGGGTGGTCGAAGACGCGGAACTCGGCGGTCGGCACATCGGCGTGGCGCATCAGCTGCTTGGCGAAGACCTTGCTCGCCTCGAGCTGGGCCGCCTCGCGGGTCGGACCGAAGACGCGCAGCCCCTCACGCTGGAAGGCGTCCACGACGCCCAGGGCGAGCGGCTCCTCCGGGCCGACCACCGTCAGATCGATGCCTTCCTTGCGGGCGAACCGGACCAGGCCGTCGAGGTCGGTCGGCTCGACGGGCACGTTGACACCATCCGCGGCGGTGCCGGCGTTGCCCGGCGCGCAGAAGACGCGCTCGACGCGCGGCGATTGCGCCAGCTTCCACACCAGGGCGTGCTCGCGCCCGCCTCTGCCGATTACCAGAACCTTCATGCGACGTTCCTCGTACCGCAGCGCGGGTGGCGAGTCAGGCCCGCCCGCGGTGCGGCCAGCCCTCATTGTATGAGGCGGCGCGAAGGTGAGCGGGTGATGCCGAATCGGCCTGCTCGTTCCGGGGCTGCCGGCGAGGGCTTGGAGTCAAGTCGCGGAAGAGGAGGAGCCGAGAATAGCGAAGAGTTCGCGGAGGTTGCGCCGGTTCTGGCCGAGATCGCCCTTGCCGACGCGCGACTGGCTGCGTGCGTGGATCCGGCTGCCGCCAGCGGCGGGCGCGACGCGAACGGTGATGTCGTCGATGAAGCCCCACAGGCGGGTGCGGCGGCTGGCGTAGAGCACGCCCGCCTTGCGCTGGACCGCCACCAGTCTCCAGCACGGCAGGCTGCGGACGGCCGCCTCGACCCGTTCGAGGGCGTCGGCGGGCGCCAGCGGCAGGTCGGCCGGCTGCAGGCCGAAATCGCCGGGCTCGTCTGTGTCCGCCCAGTTGCGCGTGAACCCGGCGAGGAAGCGACTCAACCATGCCATCGTTGCGAGGCTCCTCGGTCGTGACGGGGGCTGCCCGGTATGTCGAGGCTGCAACGGTTATTATAAGGCGGGAGAACGGGACCGTCAGGGGGAGGTGTTGTGACCTTGCACCCTGCTCGCTTCGCCTTTTTTGTTGATTTTTGCTTGACGAGCTGGGCTGGCCTGGGGAACATCAGTCAAGCGAGAGGGAGATAGTTGGAATAGACTGCGCCTGACCCGAACAGGGTGTGCAGACGGCGCAACGTTTGATAAGCCGCGCGGGTCGTGTTAGCCTGGCCAGCCGTCGGCTGGCCAGGCTAAACCCGCGCCAGCCTAACGTGTTATACCGCGCCAGTGCGGCATAATAAGTGGTTCGGCGGTGTCGAGGATACAAGATGACGATCAGCATCCGATGCAAGAACCCTGACTGCGGCAAGCCGTGCCGGGTCAAGGACGAGTATGCCGGCAAGTCGGTCAAGTGTCCAGGGTGCAGCCAGCGCATCACGGTTCCGTCTCGGGAGCCGGCTGTATCTTTAGATGAGCCAGGTGAGGGGTCCACGCCCCGCGAGGAGCGGTCGGCACCGCGCAAGAAGGAGCCGGAGCGCCCCGCGCGGCGGGCTGTTTGGCCCTGGCTTGTCGGGATGGCGGCGATGCTGCTTGTGGGCGCGGGCGGCGGGTATTTCCTCAAGTCTTCGCAAACCAAGAAGAGTGACGATGATCCAGGGCAGACTGCCAATGATTCCGAACTTCGCAAGGCACGCGCTGAACTTCAAGTCGCCAAAGCTGAGGCCACTGCAGCCAAAGCTGAACTGGCCAGGGTGAGTGGCGTTGCCACTGTCCCGCCGACGGCGAAGAAGGACACGGCACCCACCGAGAAGGGTCCGCCGACCGGCACGAAAGGCTCGGCCGCCGACGCCGACAAGACGGACGCCTTCCTGAAGAGCATGCAGGGGTCGTGGGTGATCGAAACCGCCCAACTCGGGTTCCCGACCGTTCCGTCCGCGAAGGGCCACCCGCTCACCGTCACGGGCACGAAGTACACGCGAAAGCTGCCCGTCAACAACGGCGTTGAGAGCGGAACATTCGCGCTCGTCGCCGGCACCGATCCGATGGGTATCGACCTGAAGATGAACGGCTACATGTTCAGAGGCATCATCAAAGTCGAGGACGACACACTCACCCTCTGCTGCGACGCATTCCAGAACAGGCCCCGCCCGTTTGAGTTCAAGACCGGTGCCTCCACCGCGAGCGTCATGCTCATCGTGTACAAGCGTGCGAAGTAATCGACCTGGCCCCGCCCTGCGAGACAGAGAAGATACCGAATAGTCCGTGAGGGGGAAAAGGGGACATCGTAGATACTCAAGGCCGAACCAGCGGCTGAAACTGACCGGGGCCGCGTCCTTGGTCCTCCGCGGCGCGGGGGTTCTCCGGCGGCCTCGGTCAGCTTCATCCGTTGGTTCGGCGGTAGAGGGCATAGCGGATGTGGAGCGCCCGGAGCGAGGAACTGGCCGACGCCCGCGGACTGCGGTTCGCCGTCACCCCCTCGACGAGCGCCCGGCCACCTTCGCCGAGGTGATCCGCGCATGGCAGGGCGACGCCGGCTTCCGGTCGCAGTTCAACGCCTTGCTGGCCGACGCCCGTACTCCGCGTTTCGGTGGGAGACCCCGCCGGTCACTGCCGGCACGGTGTCGCGGCCGTTCGAGTTCGTACTGCGGGACAGCCCGGGGTTGGACCGCAACTGTGCTGCAGCTGAACGTGGATTCGGTCGCGGTGCTCAGCCCGATGGATGGGCCTCACTTCCAGGCTCTGGCCGCGATGGCTGATCTGCTCCAGGTCGCCGACGCGCCGGGGCGTTGTCTCGGCGTCGGCGGCGTTTCGTCGAGCGTGGACGCATCTTCTTGCTCCGCCTCTTCCTGGGGAGCATCTCCCGCTTGCCCCTTCATCTGCTGGACCAGTCATGCATCCGCCGGGGTTCGAGGAACGACTCCGGCGGCTCCGGTTACGGGTCGCACGCGTGTACCTGGCTTTGCAAACTGACCAGGCAGGCGGCCTTGTCCTCCTTGTTTTGCTTGTCGTGTACCCCAGGTCCACAGGCTACCTCGCGAGTCCGTAACCCTCCCGTTTTCCGTTTTCGGTTTGTGGGCCGATCTGTTGGACACACGCGCGCCGATCGGTTAGCATAAACTAATTCGACCGTATCGTACCGCTGTGGCCTGATGAGAGGGGTGGGCGGCATGGCTCGCCATCAGCCGAAGTTGATTGTTGTGACGGGCGCCACCCGCGGACTGGGGCTGGCGATGGTGGAGAAATTCATCGAGTTGGGGCATACCGTGTGTGGATGCGGCCGGTCGCGTGAGGGGGTGGAGAACCTCCGGCGCCGGTATGGACCGCCGCACGATTTCGCGATGGTGGACGTGGCGCTGGAGAGTCAGGTCGAGCCGTGGGCGGCGCGCCTGCTGTCCAGCCGCGGGGCGCCGGACCTGCTCGTCAACAACGCCGCGGTCATCAACCAGAACGCGCCCCTCTGGCAGGTGCCGGTGGAGGAGTTCAACCAGGTGCTGGACGTGAACGTCAAGGGCGTGGCGAACGTGATCCGGCATTTCGTGCCGGCGATGGTGGCGCGGCGGACCGGCGTGATCGTCAACTTCAGCTCGGGCTGGGGCCGCTCGACGTCGGCGGAGGTGGCCCCGTACTGCGCCAGCAAGTGGGCCATCGAGGGGCTGACCCAGGCTCTCGCCCAGGAACTGCCGCGCGGCATGGCGGCGGTCCCGCTCAACCCGGGGGTGATCGACACCGACATGCTGCGGAGCTGCTTCGGCGGCAGCGCGAGCCGATATCCGTCGGCGAAGAAGTGGAGCGAGACGGCGGTGCCGTTTCTGCTCGGGCTCAACTTGCGCGACAACGGCAAGCCGGCGACGGTGCCGCTCTGAGCCACGATTCGGCTACCACCGGCCGAGGCGATTCTCTCGTGACCACCTCCCAAAAAGACGACCGGCGGCTGCGGGGCCGCCGGTCCATGTGGGGGGTCGGGGGAATTGGATCGGGGTAGGTGGGGCCGCCGGGGGAGCGGCCCAGGGGGACTTCAGGGGGAAGAAGGTCGTCAAACCGCTTGCCGGAGCGCGCCGCGCTGGTGCAGACTTTCGCACAGCCGGCGGCAACAATCCAGGTCGCGGATCATGCTTTCGGCGACCACGCGGACCGTCTCAGGATCCTCGGCCCATTCCAGCTGCTGCCGGCGGGCCGAGAGTTGTTCCAGGACATCCTTGAGCCACAACAAATCCATCTCGCGTCGGCTCATAAGACACCACCCTTTCGTTACCGAACCGCTCGCGGGAACGGTTTCCTTTAACTGCAACAACCGTGCCAGTACGCTCCTGGCCGCGGCGAATAGTCGCAAACGATTGTTGCGGAAAGGATTGCGCAACACATGGCGGAAGCGCTCGCCTCGCGTGGGGGTGTAAGAATTACACTCCGGGCGGCGGCGGGGAGGAGCGATTGTAAATTTGTCCTCGATCCGCTTCACGGTGTTCGAGCCGTGCATGCAGCAGAGCGGAGTAAGCGGCGGGAGCGCCGGACCGGTTAGTGCCGCCGGACCAAACGCCATGACGCTTCCGGCTCGTCGCGTTTGCTCCGGTAGCTCTTGGCAACCCGCTCTCAGCAGCGCCTGCGCCCGCGGGGTTGCTGGCCGTTACGGCCGGACGTGTGCGCCCCCTGCTCCCCGTCGCGCGGCCGCCGGGAACTTCGGTCCCCGCGCTCGCCGCTCTTTCGCTGGCCGGACTTTCCCCCGGTCGTGGGCACGATCTGCTTGTAGTCGAAGTCCGGCAGGGTGACGCGCGGCAGTCGCTGACCGATCTGCCGCTCGATCCGGGCGAGCGATTTCTCCTCGGCGGGCGAGACGAGCACCCACGCATCGCCCTCCGCCTCGGCCCGGCCGGTCCGGCCGATCCGGTGGACGTAGTCGTCCGGCACCGCCGGCACGTCGAAGCTGATGACGTGCGTGATGTGCTCCACGTCCAGCCCACGCGCCGCGATGTTCGTCGCCACCATGACCTGGTAGTCCCCGCGCCGGAACCCCTCCATCGCGCGGTTCCGCTGCGGCTGCGTCAGGTTGCTGTGCAACTCCGCGACCGTGAACCCGTCCGCCGCCACGATGCGCGTCAGCCGGCGGGCGAGTTGCTTGGTGCGCGTGAAGACGAGTACCGAGGGCATCTCGGTATGCCGCAGCAGATGCCGGAGCAGCGGCGTCTTGAGGTGCTCGGGGACCGGGTACGCGGCCTGGGTGATGCCGACCGCCGGGGCGCTGCGCCGGCCGATCTCCACCGTCAGCGGATCGCGCAGGATCTCCTTGGCGAGCCGGGCGATCACCGGCGGCATGGTCGCGGAGAAGAGGAGCGTCTGCTTGCGGGCTGGCAGACGCGCGACGATCCGCTTGAGGTCGGGCAGGAAGCCCATGTCGAGCATCCGGTCGGCCTCGTCGAGAACGAGGGTGTGCAGCTGGTCGAAGCGGGCCTGGTTCTGCCGCATGTGGTCCAGCAGTCGGCCGGGCGTGGCGACGACGAGTTCCACGCCGGCGCGCAGGGCCTTCTCCTGCGGACCCATCGCTGCCCCGCCCACGAGGAGGCCGACCCGCAGCGGGGTGTGGTACGCGAGGCCCAGGCAAACGTCGTCGATCTGCTGGGCGAGTTCGCGCGTCGGGGTGATGACCAGCGCCTGCGTCGCTCCGTGGGAGAGGCCCAGCAGGCGGTGCAGGATGGGCAGCAGGAAGGCGGCGGTTTTCCCGGTCCCCGTCTGGGCGGTCGCGATCAGATCGCGGCCGGCGAGGATGGGCGGGATGGCCTCGGCCTGGATGGGGGTCGGTTCGGCGTAGCGCATCTCGCGCGTTGCCTGGACGAGATGGGGATGCAGGCCGAGGGCCTTGAACGGCATGACAAACTCCCGGGGCCGCCCGTCGGCGGCCCGAACCCAGTGGTCAACAAGACCCGGCTTGTCTTACGGTCTTGCCGTCCGCCGAGCAAGTCGCCCTCCGGGGCGCCCGCTGCACCGGGTTTGGTCCGGCAGTCCCAAGTTCGGATTCCAGGAACACCGCCGTTATATTACCCTCTCTGCCGGTGACTGAAGGAAGACGGGCGCCCTGCGGCGTCTGCGGTCCCTCTGCGCCGGAGGGTGTGTCATGGGCGGAGTCCACTGGGGCGGACTGGCGGCGGTCGTCGCCATGTACGCGGCCTTCCTGCTGATCGGCTGGTTCGCCGCACGCAAGGTACGCGAGGGGACTGCGGCCGAACTGATGGTCGCCGGCCGTACCATGCCGCTGTGGCTCGCCGTCATGACCATGACCGCCACCTGGGTTGATGGCGGCTACCTCCTCGGCACGGCCGAGGGCGCCTCCAGCGACAGCCTCGCGCGTGGCCTGCAGGGCGGGATGTGCTTCGGCATCAGCCTGATCCTCGGCGGCCTGTTCTTTGCCCGCCGCATGCGCGCCCTGGAGTATTCGACCCTCATCGACCCGTTCGAGTCGCGCTACGGCAAGCGCTGGGCGGCGGTTCTGTTCGTGCCGGCCATGCTTGGCGAGGTCATCTGGTCGGCCGCCCTGCTGGTCGCCATCGGGCGGACGTTCCAGGTCATCCTCGGCATGGACGGGACGCAGGCCATCGTCCTGTCGGCGGTCGTTGTCACCGCCTACACCATGCTCGGCGGCATGTGGTCGGTCGCCTACACGGATCTGTTCCAGCTCGCTCTGATCCCGATCGGCCTGCTCGCCGCCTTGCCGTTTGCGCTCGATCAGGTGGGCGGACTGGTCCACGGTGCCGAGCAGTACCTGGCCCGGCCGGGGGCTGCGGTCGTGCTGCCTGCGCTCGATCCACCGGACCGCGGATGGACCGTGCCGAAGGCCGTCAACTGGTGGGACGTGAGCGTCATGCTCCTGCTCGGCGGCATCCCGTGGAACTGCTACTTCCAGCGCGTCCTGTCCTGCGAGACGCCGGCCCGTGCGGCCAGCCACTCCATTCTGGCCGGGGTGCTCACCATCGTCCTGACGCTGCCCCCGCTGCTGCTCGGCATGGCCGCTGCCGTCTATCCGTGGGGCGCCGCCGAGGCCACCCAGTTGCGGGCCGAACCGGACCTGGCGCTGCCCCTGGTGCTGCGCCACCTGACCCCTTACCTGATCTCCATCCTCGGGTTGGCGGCCATCGTCGGGGCGGTGACGTCCAGCTTCAGCGCCTCGATCCTGTCGGCCGGATCGATGTTCAGCTGGAACGTCTACCGCCCGCTGCTGGCGCCGCGCGTGTCCGTGGCGGGCATGAAGATCGCGATCCGGTCCAGCATTATCTTGCTCGGGGCCGGCGCGGCCGTCCTGGCGCTGCGCGGCAGGACCGTGCAGGATCTGTGGTTCTTCACGAGCGACCTCGTCTTCGTCCTGCTGTTCCCGCAACTGGTCATGGCGCTCTTCGACCCGCGGGCGAACCGGACCGGGTCGGTCGTCGCGTTCGCCGCCTCGGTGGTGCTGCGACTCGGCGGCGGCGAGCCCATCTTTGGGCTGCCCGCCTTCCTCCCTTACCCGGAACTGCTCGACGGCGTCCTGCCGGGAAGTCCACGGGACTGGTATGATGCAGGTGGGAACATGCTGTTCCCGTTCAAGACGCTGGCGGCCGCGGCCGGGGTGGTCCTCCTGCCGGTCGTTTCGCGGCTGACGGCCCGGTGGGATCCGCCCCGCCCGCTGGCGAAGGTGCAGACAAACCCTGATGGCCCTCCCTCCGTGGAGGCGTGATGATGAATAACGCGACCGACTCCGTCCCGCTGCCCGCGCCCGAACGGCCCGCGCGCCGTCGCGTGCGCCTCCGCCCGCGGGTGCGCCAGGCCCTGGCGTGGTGCGTCCACTTCTACACCGCGACCGGCCTGATCGTCGCCGCGGCCATGCTCGTGGCGATCCTGCGCGGCGGGCCGGACTCGTTCCGGGTCGCGTTCATCCTCATGGTCGTCGCGACCCTGATCGACGCGACCGACGGGGCGTTCGCCCGGCTGGTCCGCGTCAAGGAGGTGCTGCCCGGGTTCGACGGCCGGCGCCTCGACGACCTGGTCGATTTCCAGACCTATGTCACGCTTCCGCTTCTGCTGATCTGGAAGGCGGGGCTGCTGCCGCCGGGGGCCGAGGGGTGGCTGACGATACCGCTGCTGGCGGCCGCTTACGGGTTCTGCCAGGTCGAGGCGAAGACGAGCGACGGCTACTTCCTCGGCTTCCCGTCGTACTGGAACATCGTCGCGTTCTACCTGTATGCCCTCCAGCCGCCGCCAGCCGTGACCATCGGCCTGCTGCTGGCGTTCGCGGTGCTGACGTTCGTGCCGTGCCGCTACCTGTACCCGACGCAGCCGGGCCGGCTGAACCGCTTCACGAACCGGCTCGGGATGGTGTGGGCGGCCGTGCTCGTGTTCGTCCTGTGGCTGATGCCGGCCGACCCGCCGGCCGGGGATACCGTCAATGGGCGCACGCGCCTGGTCGTGTGGGCATCGCTGTTCTTTCCGGCGTACTACTTCGCCGTATCCTGGGGCATCACCTGGCGGAGCTGGTATGCCCGGCGCGAGCGGCGCCGGGAGGCGCGGAAGGAGGCGCGCCGGGCGGCCGGCCTGGCGGACCGCTGACCCGAAGGTGGTACGAGGCCGCGCGTCGGCTACAATACCGGGTGCGTCCCGACTTGTCCCGGCCGGTCCAGGGGGTCCGTCGCCGCGGGTGGCGCGGTTGACAAGAGGCGCCGATGTCCCGACCCAATCTCCCCGTCCCGCTTCGCTACGGCGTCGCCGTCCTCGCGGTCGCGGTCGCGACCGCCTTCACCCGCGCCCTGCCCCCCCTGGCCGCGACTCCCCTGGCGATGTTCTTCGTCGCCGTCCTTGTCAGCGCCTGGCTGGGCCGCCTGATCCCGGCCCTCCTCGCCATTGTCCTCAGCGGTTTCGCGGTGGCCTGGCTCTTGCCCGAGAGCCCGCTCGTCGAGCCGCCCTTCACCTGGGCGGACGGACTGCGCCTGGGCGTGTTCATCCAGGTCACCCTGCTGATCGTTTACGTCACCATTTCGCAACAGCAGGCCGAGGAGGCCGAGCGGGCGCAGCGCGAGCGATTGCGGGCCACCCTGGCCAGCATCGGCGACGCCGTCATCGTCACGGACGCCGCCGGCCGGATCGTCTCCCTCAACGCGGTCGCCGAGAGCCTGACCGGGTGGTCGCTGCGCGACGCGCGCGGGCGGCCGCTGGACGAGGTCTTCCGCGTCGTCAGCGAGGACACCCGGGCGCCGGTCGATAGCCCGGCCGCCCGGGTGCTGCGAGCCGGCCATGTCGTCGGTCCGGGCAGCCACAACCTCCTTCTCGCGCGTGATGGGACCGAGCGTCTGATCGACGACAGCGCAGCCCCGATCCGCAGGTCGGACGGGCAGATCGCCGGGGTGGTTCTGGTGTTCCGGGACATGACCGAGCGGCACCGGGGCGAGGACGAGCGGACCCGGCTGGCGGCCATCGTCGAATCGTCCGAGGACGCGATCTTCGCCAAGACGCTTGACGGCATCGTGACCAGCTGGAACGCCGCCGCCGAGCGGATGTACGGCTACCTCGCGACAGAGGCGGTCGGCCGACACGTCTCGTTCCTGTTTCCGAACGGGCATCTGGAGGAGTTGCCGAGTATCCTGGACCGGCTGAAGCGGGGCGAGGGGACCAACCCGTACGAGACGGTACGGCGGCGCAAGGACGGGCGGCTGGTGGGCGTGTCGGTGAACATCTCCCCGGTCCGGGACCGGGTCGGGCGTGTCGTCGGCGCGTCGGTGATCGCTCGTGACGTGTCGGAGCGGCGGGCTGCCGAGCGGCGCCGCAACGTCCAGGTCGCCGTCACCCGCATCCTGGCCGAGGCGGCCACGCCCGAGGCGGCCGCCCCCCAGATCCTGGAGGCCGTCTGCCGCCAGCTGGGATGGAGCGTGGGGGGGTTCTGGGCGGCTGACGGCGACCGGGACGTGCTGCGCTGCCTGGCTGCCTGGCACGCCCCGGACGTCCGCGCCGAATCGTTCGTCGCCGCGTCCCTGGCGCGGGTGGTGGCGCGAGGCGAGGGGCTGCCCGGGCGCGTCTGGGCCACGTCCGCGGCGGCGTGGATCGCGAACGTGGCCCTCGATCCAAACTTCCCGCGCGCCGCGGCGGTGCGGACCAGCGGGCTGCGCGGCGCGTTCGCCTGCCCGGTCCGGGTCGGTATCGGCGAGTGCCTGGGCGTGCTGGAGTTCTTCAGCCGCGACTGGTGCGACCAGGATGCGCCCCTGCTGGAGGTGATGACGGATCTCGCCAGCCAGTTCGGCCAGTTCCTGGAGCGGAAGCGGGCGGAGGACGCCCTGCGGGCGCGCGAGGAGCACCTCCGCCTGGCCCTGGAGGCAGGCGGGATGGGCACCTGGGAGTGGGACATCGCCACCAACCGCGTGGCGTGGTCGCCGACCGTGAAGACCCTCCACGGCCTGGCCCCGGACACATTCCCCAGCACCTTCGACGACATCCTGGCCGATGTCCACCCGGACGACCGGGATCGATTCCGGGCCACCGTCGCGCGCACCCTCGAGGAGGGCCAGCACCGGATCGAGTACCGGCTGCTCCGGTCCGGGGGCGAGGTGCGCTGGGTCGAGGGGCGCGGGAAGGTGTTCCGGGACGAGGCCGGCAGGCCGCGCCGAGTGGTCGGGGTGTTCCTGGACATCACCGAGCGTCTGCGCGCCCGCGCCATCCTGGAAGAGGCGGAGTTGCGGTTCCGCCAACTCGCGGAGAACGTCACCGACGTCTTCTGGATCAGCGACCCGGTGTCCGGCCGCATCGTCTACATCAGCCCCGCCTACGAGGACATCTGGGGTCGCTCGTGCGCGGCCCTGCATGCCAACTACGAGTCGTTCCTCGACGTGATCCATGAGGAGGACCGGGACCGGGTTCGCGCCGCCGTCGGGCGCCAGGCATCCGGCGAGGCGACGGCGGAGGAGTACCGGATCGTGCGCCCTGACGGGGCGATCCGGTGGGTGTGGGACCGCGGATTCCCGATCCGGGATGCCGCCGGCCGGGTGTACCGGGTCGCCGGGATTGCCGAGGACATCACCGGCCGGAAGGCAGCCGAGCAGCAGATCCGTGAGAGCGAGCAACGCTTCCGGGTAATGGCGGACTCGGCCCCGGTCCTGCTGTGGGTCGCGGACACGTCCGGCGCCTGCACCTTCTTCAATCGGCCGTGGCTGGAGTTCACCGGCCGGGCGGCCGACCAGGAGGTCGGCGACGGGTGGGTCGAGGGTGTCCACCCGGACGACCGGAAGGCATGCCTGGGCGCCCGCCGCGCCGCGCTGCACGACCGGCGCCCGTTCCGGGCCGAGTACCGACTGCGCCACGCGGACGGAGCCCACCGCTGGATCCTCGACACCAGCGTCCCGCGCTTCACGCCCGACGGCACGTTCGCCGGGTTGACCGGCTCGTGCGTGGACATTACTGATCGGAAGAAGGCGGAGGACGCGCTCCGCTTCCTGTCCGAGGCGAGCGGGGCGCTGGCGTCGTCGCTGGACTACGAGACGACGCTGGCGTCGGTCGCCCGGCTGGCCGTCCCGCGCCTGGCCGACTGGTGCGCGGTGGACATGGTCGGCCCGGACGGGTCGATCCGTCGCCTCGCCGTCGCCCACGTCGATCCGACCCGGGTGGATCTCGCCCACGAACTGGTCCGCCGCTACCCGCCCGACGCCGCCTCGCCGCGCGGCGTACCGGCCATCGTGCGCACCGGCCGACCGGAGCTGATTCCGGAAATCTCGGACAGGATGCTGGCCGAGGCGACCCACGACGCCGAACTGCTGCGCATCCTGCGCGGGCTGGGGCTGCGCTCGTACATCGGCGTGCCGCTGCTGGCGGAGAACCGCATCCTCGGCGCCATCACCCTGATGGCAGCCGAGTCGGGGCGGCGCTTCGACGCCGACGACCTGGCCGTCGCCGAGGAGTTGGCGCGGCGGGCGGCGTCGGCGATCGAGAACGCCCGGTTGTACCGGGAGGTGCGCGAGGCGGACCGGCGGAAGGACGAGTTCCTGGCGACGCTGGCGCACGAGCTGCGCAACCCCCTCGCCCCGATCCGCAACGCCCTGCACATCCTCAAGGAGGGCGGGGCCAACCCGACGGAGACGGCCGACGTGCGCGAGATGATGGAGCGGCAGGTACAGCACCTCGTCCGCCTGGTGGACGACCTGCTCGACGTGTCGCGCGTCATGCGCGGCAAGGTCGAGCTGCGCAAGGAGCCGCTCGACCTCGGAACGGCAGTGGCGCGGGCGGTCGAAACGGCCCGGCCGCTGCTCGACGCCCGGGGCCACCGCCTGGAGGTGAGCCTGCCGCCCGAGCCGGTGCAGCTGGAGGCCGACCCGGTGCGCGTCGCCCAGGTGGTCGCCAACCTGCTCAACAACGCCGCCAAGTACACCGAGAAGCCGGGGTTGATCCGCCTGACCGCCGAGCGGGACGGGGGCGACGTGGTGCTGCGCGTCCGCGACACCGGCATCGGCATCGCGCCCGAGTTGCTCCTGAAGGTGTTCGATCTGTTCACGCAGGCCGACCACTCGCTCGGCCGGTCCCAGGGCGGACTGGGGATCGGCCTGACCCTGGTGCGCAGCCTCGTCGAGCTGCACGGCGGGACGGTCGAGGCGCGCAGCGAGGGCCTGGGCAAGGGCAGCGAGTTCATCGTCCGGCTGCCGGCCACCCCCGCCGGCCACCCGCACCGGGGCGAGCCGGCGGCGACCAGCGAAGGAACGGTCGGCGCCCGCGACCCGCAACGGCGCGTACTGATCGTTGACGACAACGTGGACGCGGCCGAATCGCTCGCCGTTCTGGCCCGCATCTGGGGCCACGACGTGCGGGTGGCGCACGACGGGGAGCAGGGGCTGAAAGAAGCCAGGGCGTACCGGCCGGAGGTGGTGCTGCTGGACATCGGCATGCCCGGGCTGAGCGGCTACGACGTGGCCCGGCGACTGCGGGCCATTCCCGCTCTTAACGGAGTGCTGGTGGTGGCGATGACCGGGTGGGGGCAGCCGCAGGATCGGGAGCGGTCGAAGGAGGCCGGGTTCGACCTGCACCTCACCAAACCGGCCGACCCCGAGTTACTTCACTTCCTGCTGGCCCGGCTGCACCTGCCGGAGGGAACAACGGCCGACGATCTGGCGGGCTGACCTCCGGGCCGTGGGCGAGGCTCTCCGCTCGGACCGTTGCCGTTGGCAGGCGGATCCCGGAAACGCGAGAGCTGAGAGGGCGTGCCGCTCCGGAAGATCCCCGATTGAGTTCGCGGCCGACAGGGGCTAGAATAAGGCCATCCCCACCGCCATCCAGCAGTCGCGAGCAATCTGATGAAAGACCCTCGCGTTGATCCTGGTAATGGCTCCGCCTCTGCCTCGGTGGCGTCGAGCCTGCTGGTGCGTCTCCGCGACCGGAACGACGCCGCCTGGCAGCGGCTGACCGGGCTGTTTGGCCCGGTAGTGTACAGCTGGTGCCGGCGGCAGGGGCTACAGCCCGAGGACGCCGCCGATGTCCAGCAGGAGGTTTTCTGCGCGGTGGCACGGACCATCGCCCAGTTCCGCCGCGACCGGCCGGGCGACTCCTTCCGCGGCTGGCTGTGGACGATCACGCGCAACAAGCTGCGCGACCACTGGCGGCGCCGCCAGGCACAGCCCGAGGCGGCCGGCGGGACGACTGCCCAGCAACGCCTCCTTCAGCTTGCCGAGGCCGAGAGCGCCAACTCGGCGCCGGACGCCGGGGCGGAAGGCAGCCTGTTCCGCCGCGTCCTGGAACTGATCCGGGCCGAGTTCGAGGAACGGACCTGGCAGGCGTTCTGGAGCGTCGCGGTCGAGGAGCAGACTCCCGCCGAGGTGGCCGCCGCACTCGGGATGAGCACCGGGGCCGTGTACGTCGCCAAGTCGCGTGTGCTCCGCCGCCTGCGTGACGAACTGGGCGAGTTGCTCGACTGACACGACCCGTGCAAAGTTTACAGGCCGCGAGCCGTCGGCCTGAATGGACCGAACTACTCATGACTGCCACCCCCTGCCCGCTGCAACCCCGCCTGCTTGCCTTTGGCTCCGGCGATCTGCCGGCGGCGGACCTCGACGCGGTGGCCGAACACATCCTCACCTGCGCCGCCTGTCAGAACACGCTGGAATCGTCGGCGCCGCCGGCCGACCCCGTTGTCGCTGGCGTCAAGTTGGCGGCCCGGCTCGACCCGTTTGTGCAGGAAGCCCAGTGCCGGCATGCCGTCGCCCAGGTCCAGGCCCTCACCCCCGCCGCGGCAACGGCGTCGCCGGTGCTGGCCCAGCTGGGGCAGTACCAGCTGCTGCACCCCGTCGGCCGGGGCGGCATGGGGGTGGTCTACAAGGCGCTGCACCCGTTCTTGAAGCGGGAAGTGGTCCTGAAGGTGCTGCCGCCGGAACGGCTGCGCAAGCCGCAGGCTGTGGCCCGTTTCCGCCGCGAGATGGAGGCCGTCGGCAAGCTCCAGCACCCCAACATCGTGCAGGCCACCGACGCGGGCGAGAGCGATGGGCAGCACTTTCTCGTCATGGAGCACGTCGAGGGCTGCGACCTGGCGCGGCTGGTGCGCAAGCGCGGCCCGTTGCCAGTGGCCGACGCCTGCGAGGCAATCCGGCAGGCGGCCCTGGGGTTGCAGCACGCCCACGAGCACGGTCTGGTTCACCGCGACATCAAGCCGTCTAACCTGCTCGTCACACCGGCGGGGCAGGTGAAGGTGCTCGATCTCGGCCTGGCCCTGCTGCGCGGCGAGATGGCCGAGGGCGAGCTGACCGAGGTCGGGCAGATCATGGGCACTCTCGACTACATGGCTCCCGAGCAGGCGTTCGACGCGCACTGCGTCGATGGCCGGGCCGACGTGTACAGCCTGGGCTGCACCCTGTTCTTCCTGCTCGCGGGTCGCCCGCCGTATGACGGCAGCGAGTACCGCCAGGCTCTGAAAAAGATGCTGGCCCACGCGGGCGGGCCGATCCCGGCGCTGCCACCGCTGTGCCCCGACGCGCCCGCCGGCCTGGAAGCCGTCCTTCAGCGGCTCCTGGCCAAGAAGCCGGCGGATCGCTTCGCCACGCCCGCGGACGTGGCGGCGGCGCTGGCACCGTTCTGCGCCGGTCACGACCTGCCCGTGCTGCTGCGCTCAGAGGACAGTCCGCCCGACACCGCCCGTGCCGCCAGGACGGCGGATGCGCTCTTGACGGCCCGCGTCAGCTCCGCCCCGTCGGGACGGCGTCCCGAGGGCTCGGGAGAGGCCACGCCGGCTGGCCAACCGGCCGCCTCGTCGCGCGGCCGTCCCTCGGTCCCCCGCCACGTGCTGCCCTGGCTGGGCGCGGCCGCCGCCGGCCTGCTGGGCGCCCTCTGGGTTGCGGGCGTGATCTTCCGTGTCCAGACCCCTGCCGGTACGCTCGTCATCGAGGTCGATCAGCCCGGGGCCGCGGTCTTCCTCAACAACAGGAAGTACGAACTCAAGATTCCAGGCGGTGAACCGATCACGGTCGAAGTGGACGAGGGCAAGCACGAGCTGAAAGTGACCAAGGGCGGGTTCGAGACGTTCACCAAACAGTTCGCGGTCAGGGCCGGCGGCAAGGAAACGGTCAAGGTGCGCCTGGAGCCACTGGCGGCGGCCGGAAAGCACCAACCGCCGCCCGCGGCCGATCCGGAACGCACGGCTGTCGAGTGGGTGCTGAAGCAGGGGGGCACGGTGGGGCTGGCTGACAGGCGGGTGTGGAAGCAAGTCACCGACCTACCCGCCGGCCCGCTCCGGCCGGTGGGCATTTCTCTGCCGCACCGATCGACTCAAAATGGCATCGTGGAGACGGTGCTCACCGATCACGACCTGGAACAGCTGCGTGCCCTGCCCGATTCGGTGCGCGTGCTCGACCTGCGGGGCCACGCGTACACCGACGCCGGCATCGACCGATTGACCGGCTCGCCGTTCGCCGCCAGGCTCGCAATGCTGAACCTGGCCAGCCCGAACCTCACCGATGCGGGGTTTGACCATCTGCCGCGCTGCCAGGGGTTGACGACCTTGCACCTACGTTGGCTCGGTCCCCATTTTACCGGCGCGGGGCTGAAGAACCTTCGCCGGTTGCCACACCTGCGGAAACTCGAAATATCGTACACCTGGGTACGCGACGAGGGACTCGCTCACCTCGCCGGACTGAAGCTTCACCACCTGGGCCTGCGTGGTTGCGTGGAGATCAGCAACGAGGGACTGAAGGCCGTCGGTCGCCTCCCGGAGTTGCAAGCTCTGGGTCTCTACGGAGTGGAGAGAGTGTCCGATGCGGGGGTGAACCACCTGCGCGGCCTCAAACAGCTCCACTTGCTCGACCTGGCCCACACCCGGCTCGGGGACGAAGG
>JAANMY010000628.1_pt1:0-47500 | contig 48583 bp, 47 predicted proteins | sample 7279691 | NCBI WGS metagenome assembly JAANMY01 (sample SAMN14094543, study PRJNA606508) | bioreactor metagenome | isolation source: A lab-scale SPAN reactor treating ammonium-rich wastewater day 388 | place: Ireland: Galway | collected 2018-02-07 | reverse complement strand
GAATGGCTCAACGCGAGAGAATCGTTCGATCCTGTCCCGCCAAAGTGAATCTTTGTCTTCTGATTCGCGGCCGCCGGAGCGACGGCTACCATCTGCTGGAATCCCTCTTCGTCCCCGTGTCCTTGTGTGACGAACTCATCCTGCAGGTCGAACCGGCCTCGGTGGCGGAAGTGAAGTTGGAAGCCTCACCCTCGGAAAACTTGCCAGTCGACGATTCCAATCTCGCCTGTGTCGCGGCACGCGCACTGCTGCAGGAGTGTGCGGCCCCGATGAGGGTCCTCATTTCCCTCGAAAAACATATTCCCATTGGAAGTGGCCTGGGCGGCGCGAGCAGCGATGCAGCAGCCATCCTTCGCGCACTCAACCGCATCGTCACACGCCCTCTGAGCCCCCACAAGCTTCACCGTCTGGCGCGCACCATTGGCTCAGATGTGCCGTTTTTCCTTATGAGAGGGGCCGCGATTGTCAGAGGGACCGGAGAGGACATCACCCCGGTCACTCTGCCTTCGAGACTGCATCTGGTCCTTTGCAGCGACGGAACTCCCCTCGCAACGCAATCGGTCTATTCCCAGGTCGACCTCGCGTTGACAAGCGGAAATCGGCCCAGTAATATCGAGCGCTTCATCAGCGGAAAAGCGCCACTGTCCGAGTTGTTGCACAATGACCTGGAGAGGCCTGCCGCAAAGCTGCATCGGGGAATTCAGGCAGCGAAAGCGACGTTGCTCGAATTCGGCGCGAGTGGGGCTTTGATGACAGGGAGCGGATCTGCGGTGTTTGGAGTGTTTGAAAACGAACGATTTGCGGAATCAGCCGCTGCATCGTTGAGGGAACTTGGCTATTGGGCTGTGTCGGTTCAGTCGTTGAACGAATAGGATATCCTCCAGGCTGATGACAATCTGATGGGCGGTAGCCAAGCTGGCAAGGCACCGGTTTTTGGCACCGGCATTCGAAGGTTCGAATCCTTCCCGCCCAGTTTCCCGAGATCTTGCTGAGAGTAGGCAGAAGAGAGCGTGCGCGACGAAATCAAGGTATTTGCCGGAAACTCCAATCCGGCCCTCGCTGATGCCGTTTGCGCATACCTGCGCGTCAATCGCGGGGTGGCAGATGTGCGCCGCTTCAGCGATGGGGAGATTCTCGTCGAAATCAAAGAAAACGTTCGCGGTGGGGACGTCTTCGTCATTCAATCGACCTGTACGCCCGTGAACGACAATCTGATCGAACTCCTCCTGATGCTCGATGCCTTCCGGCGTGCATCTGCAAAACGGATCACCGCGGTTGTTCCCTATTACGGCTATGCACGCCAGGATCGAAAGGTGGCTCCGCGGGTCCCAATCAGCGCAAAGTTGATCGCGGATCTCGTCACGACAGCCGGTGCATCGCGTGTGCTCACGGTCGACCTCCATGCCGGCCAGATCCAGGGCTTTTTCAACGTGCCCGTGGACAACCTGTTCGCCACGCCCGTGCTCCTCCGCTATATCCGGGAACGTGTGCCGCACGACGAGATCTGTGTTGTTTCTCCCGACGCCGGAGGTGTGGAAAGAGCCCGCGCCTTTGCCAAACATCTGGATGCGGGTCTGGCGATCATTGACAAGCGGCGTATCCGGCCGAACGAAGTGGCGGAGATGCACATCGTCGGCGAGGTGCGTGACCGTACCGCCATTCTCGTCGACGATATGGTGGATACGGCCGGCACATTGGCGGCCGCAGCGACCGCTCTCGTAGCCAATGGAGCGCGCACCGTTCTGGCCTGTTGCACACACCCGGTTCTCTCTGGTGCTGCCATTGAACGTATCGAGGAATCTCAGATCAGCGAACTGATCGTCACCGATACCATTCCCCTCAGCGCGAAGGCACTTGCGTGCCGGAAGATTCGATCTCTATCGGTGGCCCATCTCATCGGTGAAGCAATCAAGAGAACGCACTTCGAGGAATCGATCAGTTCTCTTTTTGTCTAGGGAATCAAAAGATAACGGAGCTTCTGATGCAAACAGTCGAACTGAAGGTAGATCTACGCAGTGACAGTGGGAAAGGGGTGTCCCGCCGCCTCCGCCGTGAGGGTCGTGTCCCGGGAGTCTTCTATGGCCCGTCCCGCCCGGCCACCATGGTTACGGTCGAAGCACGGGAATTCGCCCAGAAGATTTCGAAGTTGGGAGGCACCCATCTGATCCGCTTCGTTTCTGATTCTCCCGATGTCGGAAGTCGCGTGGTCTTGATCAAGGACACTCAATATCATCCCGTCCACGGGGGCGCACTGCACGTCGATTTCTATGAGGTCAATCTCGAACGAAAGATCCAGGTTCGCGTCCCTCTCCATTTCACCGGCAAAGCAGCCGGCGTGGCGCTGGGGGGTATCTTGCAGCCTGTCCGGCGTGATATCGATGTCCTTTGCCTGCCCACGGATATTCCGGAGCACGTCAACGTGGATGTCTCTCCACTCGGAATCCATGAATCCATCCATATCAGTCAGCTGGAAATGCCACAGGGCGTCGAGGCATTGTACGATTCCGACTTCGCCATCGTGACCGTGCTCGCTCCGTACGTTGAAGAGGCAAAAGGCGGCGCCGGTGCGGCGGGTGAGCCGGGCGCGGAAACGGCAAAGGCCGAAGGCGAGAAGAAATCGGCATAAAGAAAGCGAGATAGTTCATGTACCAGTACGAGACTCTGTATGTGCAGCACCCCGATTGCACCGAATTGCAGGTGCGCGAGAACAACGATCGCGTGCGCAGACTCATCGAGGATATGGGAGCAGAGATCCTCGATGTGCAGGAGTGGGGGCTTCGGGAACTGGCCTACCCGATCGAGAAACAGACACGCGGAACGTATGTCCTCGTCCAATACAAGGCCAAGGCCGATGTCGTGAAGGAACTGGAGCGAAATCTCAGGATCGCGGATGATATCCTTCGATTCGTGTCCGTACGTGTAAAGGAGAGGAGCGGTGCCGCAGCACAAGCGGCACCTGCAGTGGCATCTCCCGAAGTGGAAATTGCAGAGGAGCAGGAGGCTTAAATGGCGACTCGTGGTGCCAAGGGTTCAGGCGCTCGCAGAGGAAGGCCCGTCCAGGACGAGAAGAGCACCTTTCGCCGCCGTCCGTCGGCGCGGCGCAAGGTCTGCCGCTTTTGCGCCGATAAAGGCGCGTTGATCGATTATAAGGACGTCCGCGTCCTTTCAGGCTTTATCACCGAACGTGGCAAGATCGTGCCGAGTCGGATCACGGGAAATTGTGCCAAGCATCAGCGGCAACTCACCGTGGCAATCAAACGCGCACGCACGGTGGCTCTGCTGCCGTACTCGGCGACCGTCGTCTAGAGCAAACGGGAGAATCCTACGATGGAAGTCATTCTGCGGGAAGATGTTCCCAACCTCGGTGTCACGGGCGATCTCGTCAAAGTGAAGCCCGGATATGCGCGCAATTTCCTTCTGCCTCGAAAACTTGCCGTTCTGGCGGACCGGCGGAATGTAAGCCTGCTGGAACATGAGAAGCGCCAGGCAGCGGAAAAACGAGAACGGGATCGGAAGGCATCGGAGAGTATTGCCCAGAAATTGACAAATACTCGGTTGACGGTCCGAGCACGCGCCGGCGAAGAAGGCAAGCTCTTTGGTTCTGTGACGAACACCGACCTCGAGAAAGCACTCGTCGATTCGGGTTTTACGATCGACCGGCGCCGTATCCGCCTGGAGGAACCGATCAAGAGCCTGGGCGAACATACGGTGTCCGTCCAACTCGCGGCAGGCATCACGGCGCACGTCACCGTAATCGTCGAAGCCGAGAATTCCTGAACGAAATCGCCCGAGAGGCAGAACGCAAAGCCGGGGCCGCAGGCAGGGATTGCCTCCGGCCCCTGTCCGTCAATCTTGCCCGCCAGAAGTCCCCGGCGACTTCTGCTCCTCACACAGGTTGATCGGGCGCGATTTCACCTCGAAAGGCCGCTTCCGCCTCTTCACGGAGGCGCTCTTCCCGCTCCTCGTACCGCGGCGAGAAGTGGAACGTTCGTAACCGCTTTACCCCTGCCATACGTGCCAGAGTTCCCGCCTGACGCGCCGTCAGATGGGCCCTCCTGAGGGCTTCCTCACGATCCTCATCGAGAAAAAGCGATTCGCAAAAGAGAACGTCCGCTCCTGATGCCAGAGCAACGATCTCGTCCATGTTCCGGCGACTGAAAAGCGCATCCACGACGTAGACGAGCCGCTGCCCGGGCGTCTCGACAATCAGGTCTCTGCGCAGATCCCCCAGGGTTGCAACTGCGGTTTCCGGTTTTTCAGTCCCTTGACGCATAATCTCCAACGGTGTCGCTGGCTCGCGCTCCGCTCGGATCATCTCCTTGAGCCGGTTGAGCCACGGACCCGGAATCAAGCCGTATCGCTCCAACGCGTCTTTTCTCACATTCAAATGCGCCGGTTCGGCAATCGCGTACGCCAGAGAGCAGATCCGGTGATCCAGATGCGCGCATTCGATCCAGAATGCAGCCTCTTCGAAGATGACTCTCGAAGCCGCCGAACGGGCTACGGCGCCGGGCTGGAACCCGTCACAAGCCGGCAACAGAACCGACTCCAGGTGATCTGGGAACACCTCGTGCACCCGGATTGCGAATCGATATCCGTCCACGAGATTCCACGTGTATCCAGCCAGCTTGCCTCGCACGTTGGCGATGATTCCGGGCGGCCCGAAAACCGCCAACTCCACATCGCGCGTCAGAAACAGGCGCAGAACCCTGTCAAAGCCGATGAAGTGATCGATGTGCGTGTGCGAGATGAAGATGTGCGAGATGCGGAGGATCGACGCGGGCGGGAAGCGGTCGAGACTCCCGAGATCGAACTGGACGGCACGCCCGCACCAGCGCAGTGTGATGTGAAGCCCCGGGTCTCCAAATGGTCCGTTGATCAACCGGGGGAGGAAGGTCGATTTCACGCAAGTGCGCTCAGCGTCTTGCGTTCAACTCCTGCATGATCAGTGTGGCCGCTTCCGTCATCATTTCCTGCAAAATCTCACGCAGACTCTTCTCGTTGGACTCCAGCTTTCCAACGAGGTTGGAGAGGACAGCGAAATAACGCTCCTTCTGGTCCGGTTCCATCGATGGTAGGCGGCCCTCCATCGCGAGGACGAACCGCTGATGTGTCATGTTGATGTCGTTGTCGAGTGCCTGCGCCAGAAGGTCGTTCACCATGATTCTCCTCGCTTCGAGATCACGATCGCATATATTGTCAGCCTCGACGTTTCAAGATGAATGTCTACACACGATGGACGAAGGGTGAGGATGTGTTGAGCGCGCTGCTGTTTTTCTTTTTGGCCGGGGTTGCCAGCGATCTATCGGCCGCTCGAGCGGCCGCTGTGACGCCGCCGGTCGAAGTGCCGGCTTCGCTGACATCGACCGCAACGGCGACACGGACGGCATCCCCCCCGGCGACGGTGGAGCCTCTGCTCCTTGTCGCCGACGTGAACTGTGATGGCCGCGGGACAGCCGCCGATTTTGTAGCCACACTGCGTGTCGCGTCGGATGGTAGCGAATTCCAGGAGTGCGAGGATGCCGATTTCTTCCGGAATCGCCCCCTTGCCGATCGGGACTTCCTGCCTCTGTTCAATGATCTGTTCTCCATGTTCGCACCGCCATGGACCCCGACCATTACAGCGACACGAACCATCACACGGACTCCCTCGGTCACCAGAACACGCACGCAAAGTGCAACGCCGACTCGTACGCGCCACGCTTCGTCAACTCCGACGCCAACCCCGAGTTCGTCTCCAACACACAGCCCTTCATTCACGCCGACCGACACACCCACGCCGACACCGACACGGATTCCCACCGCTTCTCCCACAACGACGCCCAGCAGAACTCCAACGTCGACCAGAATCCCATCTCCCACGCGAACTCCAACGGGACTGGCGCAACAGCTATCGGGCACCTGGGCCGTCGATTGGAAGAATCCTCCCGGCAGTAGTTGCGTGAATCCGAGCGGTTTCTACGCCATGCCCGACGCGGTGTACCGTATCGCGGCACAGGACGGGCGGCTGGACATCCTATCGGAATCGGGCACGGTGATCTGGCCAGCGAACACCATGGTGGGCCGCGCTGTCGCTGTGTCGCCAAGTGGTCAATTCAGCTTTCGATACCAGACCGGGAGCCGAACGTTCTGCTTCGGCACGGAGGCGGAGTTCGTGTTCGATTTCGACGTGTCCCTGCAGCCGAACGGATTCGGCACGGCACGTGTCCGCTGGACCTATGGCGCGAATACCTTCTGCACGGTTTGTGATCAGCCGGATTCTGCGACGCTACGCCGGATCACCGGACCCTGAGTTCACTGCCCTGCAAAATCCTCGTTGACCATCTTCGCCACGCGACGCCCGATTCCCACAGCGTAATTCGTGCCACGATCCCACGGGTAGACCTGGCTCATGGACGCGAAATACAGTCCATGCAGCGGAGTGCGCAGGTCCGGAACGTTGCGGGAATGATTCACGGGAGGAATGGGCTGTGCGTAAGTGGTCTTCCACAGCCAGGAGTCCTTGACCCAACTCCGGTCGAATGCCGGGTTGAAGCGCGGGAATGCTTCCAGAAAACGATCGAGAAGTTGTTCCTTCGTCATCCGAAAGTGTTCGTGGTCCGTCTCCAGATAGTCGCCGCAGTAGATCAACGTGTCCCCACCGTAATGTTCGGCAGGAATGAAATTCGTGTGTTCGACGAGCGCCAGGAACGGGAATCCCGCTTCTTTCGGAACGTTGTGCCAGTAGTAGGGTGTCAGCTTGCGATCGAGTGAAATCACCATGACGACGGCCCCCATCGATCGCAGGGCCTGAAGCTTTTCCGTGTAGGCGGGCGGCAATCCCGGAGCCAGCCGTGCCGTCAGGGCAGGGGAGGATGTCGAGATCACCGCGTCGAAATCCGACGATTCCGATACCGTTTCGATACGCAGCGTGCCGTCGGTATTTTTGTGAACACCGGTCACCGTCGCGCTCAGGCGAATCTCGGTGCCCTGCGAGCGGATGACATCGGCGAATTTGTCCATGAAACGCTGGAAGCCCCCGACGAAGGTTCCGAGCTTTGTCGTTCGCGATTTGATGCGAGCCCAGAACCAGGCCATGTTGACGATGTCGACGTTCTGCTCGCCGAACTTGCCGACCAACATCGGTTTCCACACGGCGTCGTAGATCCGTGGTCCTGCCCATCGTCGTAGCCAGGCCGCCGCCGTCACCTTTTCCAGTGGTCGCCACCACGGCGTCAGGCGCAAGTAGGCACCGACCAGCCCAAACCGCACCACATCGGTGATCGGGTAGTGCTTCAGGAAGAACTTCAGCGCCGTGCCGATCGAGTCCGCCGGATAGAACTGTCCTTCGTGGAAGAGCACCGTAAACGGACGCGGGAACAAAACCTCGTCGCTCCAGCCCAATTCCTTGATGAGGCCGAGCATCGCGGCGTCCGAGGTGAACCAATGATGGTAGTATTTCTCCAGCGACCAGTCCCAGTGCGGTGCCTTGAATCCTGCCGCCAGACCGCCGACCATCGGACTCCCCTCGAAGACCGTCACCTGATGGCCGTTTCGCCCCAGGTCGTACGCCGCCGATAACCCGGCCAGCCCTGCTCCAATGATCGCGATGCGCATGGACCGGTGTGATAGCGAACGGGTGCGAGCTTGCCCACCCTGAGCGGACTACGCTTCGTTGTGGTTCGATTTCGGGAATGCCAGACTACCGCCACATGCTCCTACCGCCATCCGCAGGATTGCTCCAGCAAGTCCACAGAACGATCCGCCGCCATCAACTCCTTACTCGGGGGCAACACGTTCTCGTGGCGGTTTCGGGTGGTCCCGATTCGGCCGCGCTGTTTGCCGCTCTTGTCAACCTGTCCGATCGGCTGCACCTGCGCATCACGGCTGCCCACTTCGATCATCACTTGCGCGGTGCGGAGTCGGAGCGCGACCGGCAGGTGGCCGAAGAACTTGCGCGCCGTTTGGGTACACCACTTCTCGTCGGATCCGCCGGTCATTCGCTGGCGGGACCCAACCTCGAAGCGCGTGCCCGCTCTGCGCGTTATGCGTTTCTCAAGCAGGTTGCCCGCGAACGTGAGTGTTCGGCCGTGGCGACGGGGCATACTCTCGATGATCAGGCTGAAACCGTCCTGCTGCGGGTGCTGCGAGGAACCAGCCTCGACGGCTTACGTGCCATCGCTCCCCGCCGGCGGGACGGCATCATTCGCCCTCTGATCGAATGCCGCCGCTCGGCTGTCCTGGATTTTGTTCGAGAACAGGGACTGCCGTTCGCCCATGATAGCTCCAATGACGATGTACGCTTCACGCGAAACCGGCTGCGCCACCAGGTGATGCCCCTCCTCGAAGCCCTCAATCCGCGCGTACGCGAGAGATTGGCCACACTGGCAGAGTTGGCCCGGACTGGCACCGCGTGCATCGATGAGTATGAGGAGGCCCTCTGCGGGGAATCGTCGCGGCAGCGCCGGCTGCATCTGACGGATTTGAAAGCACTTCCTCAAAATCTCCGGTTTCACGTGGCACGAAGGTGGCTGGGTGGGCAACGGGGAAGTCTGCGCGGACTTTCATGGCATCACCATGCGGCATTGGACCGCCTACTCCGCAGCTCGCGTCCAAATTCGGAAGTGATCCTGCCCGGAGGAGGCCTGGTGGTCCGCGAGTACGAGTTCCTCCGCTACGTTTCTTCGCGGACGGATACGTCCGTCGACGCGGGAACCCTTCAAGCGGACGGTGATCCGTGGTCGTCCAATGGGTGGCGAATCGAAGCCCGCACCGTCGCGCAGCCCCCCACCGACTGGCGATCGTGCGACCTGCTGACCATCCATGCCGATGCGGCAGCTCTCAGCCAGCCGATGACCGTGCGTCCAGCGCGGCGGGGGGATCGGATCCGCCCCTTTGGTATGAGCGGCCACCGTAAGTTGCACGATCTGTTCATCGACAGGCGGATTCCACGCCAGAAGCGCTGGGGCCGGCCCGTCGTCCATGCCGGGAGCGAAATCCTTTGGGTCCCCGGCCTGGTCCGATCGGTTCTTGCCCCGGTGACGAGAGAGACGACCACCGTTTTGCGGTTCATCGCTGCGCCTCCGGCTGAAGCAACGGCTGGCTGAGGGGAATCAAGGATCTTGCGGGTGCTCAATAGCGGCCTTTCGGCCGAAAAGTACCAGAAGAAGCAAGGATCGGGCGTTGCTGCCCAGAATTTGCTGTGTTACGGTGCCGCGACGTAGACGGCGTATCCCATGGTGAATCAGTTCTCGCGCAACGTAGCCCTGTGGCTGGTCCTGGGGTTCCTCTTCCTATTGCTCTTCAATCTGTTCAACAAGCAACAGAGCAAAGAACCCGATGTGATCTTCAGCGAGTTCGTCGTTGCCGTCGAAAAAGGCGATGTCGCCCAGGTCACGATCCAGGGGCAGAATATTCGCGGCAAGTACCAGAGCGGCGAACGATTCAAGACTTTTGCACCCGAGGACCCCGATCTGGTCAAGGTTCTGCGCGAAAAAGGCGTGAAGATCGAGGCCAAGCCAGAGGAGGGAGAACCCTGGTACATCGTGCTCCTTGTGCAGTGGTTCCCGATGCTCCTCCTGATCGGCGTGTGGATTTTCTTTATGCGCCAGATGCAGGTGGGTGGCGGCAAGGCCATGGCCTTCGGCAAGAGCCGTGCCAAACTGCTCAATGAAAACACCCACAAGGTGACGTTTCAGGACGTTGCGGGGATCGATGAAGCGAAAGAAGAACTCGAAGAAATCATCGCTTTCCTGAAGGATCCGAAGAAGTTCACCAAACTGGGGGGGCGCATCCCCAAGGGCGTGTTGCTCGTCGGCTCTCCTGGCACCGGCAAGACACTGATGGCGCGCGCCATTGCCGGTGAGGCCGGTGTTCCTTTCTTTTCGATCAGCGGTTCCGATTTCGTGGAAATGTTCGTCGGCGTGGGCGCTTCACGTGTGCGTGATCTCTTCGTCCAGGGCAAGAAAAATGCCCCATGCATCATCTTCATCGATGAGATCGATGCCGTGGGCCGGCACCGCGGAGCGGGACTCGGCGGTGGCCACGATGAACGTGAGCAGACGCTCAATCAACTTCTCGTCGAAATGGACGGTTTCGAGGCCAACGAAGGGGTGATCCTCATTGCCGCGACGAATCGGCCCGACGTCCTGGATCCGGCACTCCTGCGCCCGGGTCGATTCGACAGGCGAGTCGTAGTGCCGCGCCCCGACGTGAAGGGTCGTGAGGGAATCCTGCGCGTTCATACACGGCGCGTGCCGCTCGACGATGATGTCGATCTGAGTCTCCTCGCTCGCAGCACGCCGGGATTCGCTGGCGCCGATCTTGAAAATCTCGTCAATGAAGCGGCTCTGCTCGCGGCGCGTGGCAACAAAGAGCGCGTCGGGATGCCCGATTTCGAACTGGCCAAAGACAAGGTGATGATGGGTGCCGAGCGCAAGAGCATGATCATGAGCCAGGAGGAAAAGCGGAATACCGCCTACCACGAAGCCGGACACGCGCTCGTTGCCAAGCTTCTCCCGGGAGCAGACCCTGTCCACAAGGTGTCCATCATTCCGCGTGGAATGGCTCTGGGTGTGACGCAGCAGGTCCCCGTCGATGATCGCCATTCCTATAGCCGGGATCACATCACCACGGCGATCACTATCCTGTTTGGCGGTCGTGCGGCGGAAGAACTGATTCTGGGACATGTGACCACCGGGGCCTCGAACGATATCGAACGTGCCACCGACTGGGCGCGCAAGATGATCTGCCAGTGGGGGATGAGCGACAAGTTGGGTCCGATGACCTTCGGGAAGAAGGAGGAGCAGATCTTCCTGGGGCGCGATTTTACCCAGTTACAGGACTACTCAGAGCACACCGCGGTTGAAATCGATGGCGAGGTGCGCCGGGTCATCAGTGAGTGTTACCAGCAGGCCCGTGATCTCTTGAGCGCCAACATCGAAATCCTGCACAAGATTGCCGAAGGTCTTCTGGACAAGGAAGTGCTGGATGGCGCAGAAATCGACGAGATCATCCGCAGTTTCCGGCACGCCGGCAGTACGGCACCCCTGACGGTCGCCGGTGGCGAAGCACGCGCGTGAGCAGTTCCCGGCGCCTTCACACCGCTTTTTCGACAACTCCGATTCCGATTCCTCTCGTTGTTCCGCACCCGGTTTCAGAGCGAGGCCGCTTGCCCTGATCGGGGCGGAGCGCAGAGAGAAGAGGCGAGACGCAAGACATGCCCGACTTGCTATCGACGCTGCGCCTGCAAGATGCGATCGACATCCTGGTCATCGCTTACGTCATTTACCGGATCATCGATCTGATTCGCGGCACCCGTGCCGTCCAGATGCTGATCGGTTTGACGGTCGTCTTCGTGACTTTCCTTTCGTCCCAGTATTTTGAACTCTACACGCTGAACTGGATCCTCGACAATTTTCTCAGTTCCATTCTGCTGGTCATCGTCGTCATTTTCCAGGACGACATCCGCCGCGCTCTGACACACGTGGGAACGCGCCCGTTCTTCGGTATCGAACCTGGTCTGCAACAGGAGGATCTGGAAGAGATCGTGCGTGCCGCCGTGTCCCTCGCCAGCAAACGGATCGGTGCCCTCATCGTGCTCCAGCGCGACGTCGGTCTGAACCAATATATCGAGGTCGGCACGCAACTCGATGCGCGGGTGAGCAAGGAACTCATTACGAGCATCTTCCTGACGTCTTCCCCGATCCATGACGGCGCACTCATCATCCATCGGGGCCGGATCATCGCCGCGGGCTGTTTCCTTCCCCTGACGACCAACCCACACGTCAGCAAGACACTGGGGACCCGCCACCGCGCCGGTATCGGTCTTACCGAGGAAACGGATGCCGTCGTCATCGTCATTTCCGAAGAGGAAGGTGCGATCTCGATGGTGCGTGAGGGCCGGATCACACGTGACGTCGATGCGGGTACCTTGCGCAGTACACTGCAGAAACTGCTCGGCGTATGAAGTGGTTCGAGAAAGGTCCGATTCTTTCGATCGCCACGCACCTGTGGGCGTCCCTGCGCGACCCGCAACGATGGCGCCTTGCTCTGACTCGCAACATTTCCCTCAAACTGCTCTCTCTCGTAATCGCCTTTGGACTCTGGAGCTTCGTGAATTTTGGGGAGCGTGACACGGAGGACACGATCAAGGTACCCCTGGAACTGCGCAATATCCCCCCTCAGTTGATGATCACCAGTCCGCGCGTCGATTTCGTCGATGTCCGCCTGGTGGGTCCGCGCACTCTGCTGGGCCGGGTGGATCGAAACCGGTTGTCGTTCCCTCTTGATATGAGCGGCGTAAAACCGGGACCTGCCGTGTTTCGTGTCGGCGCAGAAGCACTCGCGCTACCACGTGGCGTGCGTGTCGTTCGCATGAATCCCGCCCAGATCACGATCGAATTGGAACGACTGAGCCACAAAACGGTTCCGGTCCGCCTGCGCCTGCTCGGAAAACCACCCGAAGATTTGCAGGTTGCCGATACCAAGGTGTCTCCCGAAATGGTGGAAGTCAGTGGCCCCGCAACTGATATCGAAGATGTCAACGTGGCGCTCACACAACCGATCGATGTCAGCAAGGCGGAAAGCGGCACGATCGAGCGCGAGCTACCCCTGGAGGCAGCCGGTGATTACGTGTCGTTCAGCGCAAGCCGGGTCGCCGTGCAGCTCCGGATCGAAGAAGTTCCCGTAAACCGCGAGTTCAAGGGCGTCGGTGTTCAGGTGCTCGGCACCAACCTGGAATCGACAGTCGTACCCCGCACGGTGCGTGTCGTGGTCCGCGGCCCAAAACCGCTCCTCGAGAGTCTGAAACTGGACGCTGACGTGGCGCACATCGATGCTGCAGGGCGGGGAGTCGGAGAACACCGGATGAAGCCGGCGATCGACCTGCCGGATGGCGTGGAACTGGTTTCGATGGAACCCGCCGAAGTCAAACTTGTATTACGATCCAAACGCGTCCGGCGTGTGCGTTGATGTCGATCCGGCCCTTGTCATGAAAAAGCTTTTTGGGACAGATGGGATCCGGGGGTTGGCCAACCGGCAGCCTCTCACGCCGGAAGTGGCGCTCCGGCTGGGCCTGGTCCTGGCACGCCGGGCCTCGATGGGCAGGGGACACGCGCCGGGCATCGTCGTCGGGCGCGATACGCGCCGCTCAGGCGATCTTCTGGAGAGTGCTCTTGTGGCGGGAATCTGCTCTGCCGGTGGCGAGGCCATCGTGGCCGGTGTCCTCCCCACACCCGCCGTGGCCCTCCTGGTCCGCCAACTCGGTGCGGCTGCGGGCATCGTTGTCTCCGCCTCCCACAACGCTTTTGCCGATAATGGCCTCAAGGTCTTTGCCGCCGATGGATTCAAGCTGCCGGATTCGGAGGAAGCGACCATCGAGGCGGAGATGGTGCAGGAGGCTCCCCTCGACCGGCCGACTGGCGCCCATGTCGGTACCCTCCGGCGTATTCAGGACGCCCCCCAACGCTATCTCGAAACACTGATTCGAACTCTGGGGACCGCTGTGCCTCTGGCCGGCCTCCGTGTTGTGATGGACTGCGCCAACGGCGCGGCAAGCTGGGTGGGACCTCGCCTTTTCGAGGAGTGCGGCGCAGAGGTCGTCGTTCTTGCTGCAGCACCGGACGGGATAAACATCAATGCAGCCTGTGGGGCCCTGCACCCGGAAACTCTCCAGCAGGCTGTTACCGCGAACTCGGCTCATTTCGGGATCGCCCTGGACGGAGATGCGGACCGCGTGATCCTCGTCGACGAAATGGGCGCAATCGTGGACGGTGATGAAGTGCTCGCCATCCTGGCGCTGGATCTGCACGAACAAGGCGCACTCCAGGGGAACACCGTCGTTGCCACGGTGATGAGCAACATGGGCCTGGAAATCGCCCTCCGGACGCGCGGCATCGGTCTCGTTCGTACTGCCGTGGGAGACCGGTACGTCGTTGAAGCGATGCGCCAACACGGCTGTACTCTGGGCGGCGAGCAATCGGGACATATCGTTTTGCTCGACACGGCCACGACAGGTGATGGATTGCTTGCGGCGTTGCGAATTGCCTCGATCATCGCGCGGCGGCGAAAGTCTCTCAGCGCTCTCAGCCAGGTGATGGAACGCCTGCCCCAAGCCCTGGTCAATGTCCGGGTGCGGGGGCGCGAGGACCTTGACGGGATTCCCGCGGTTCGTGCTGCGGTGCGAAAGGCCCAGGCGCAACTCGAAGGCCAGGGACGCATTTTGATCCGCTATTCCGGCACGGAGCCTCTGGTCCGCATCATGGCCGAAGGCCCTGATGCCGGGCGGATCGCCACGCTCGTGGACGAAATCGCCGATACGGTTCGGACTGCGATCGGAGGCTGATCCGGTTCTCCCTGTTCGTAAGCCAGGTCCTGCGTTAGGAGTCTCTTTCGATGATCAAACTTGGTGTCAATATCGATCATGTCGCAACCTTGCGGCAGGTGCGCCGCGCCGCCTATCCCGATATTCTGGCCGCTGCGCATGCGGCGGAGAGCGGCGGCGCCGATGGGATCACCGTGCATTTGCGTGAGGATCGCCGCCATATCCAGGACGCCGATGTCGATCTGTTGCGTGGGAACATCGCCACAAAACTGAACCTGGAGATGGCGGCTACCGAGGAGATGGTATCGAAAGCTACTACGGTCCATCCGGCGGATGTGTGCATCGTTCCCGAGAGGCGTGAGGAGATCACCACGGAAGGTGGATTGGATGTGGCGGGCCAGTTGCCGGGACTTCGTCCGCTGGTGCAACGGCTCCGCGATGCGGGAATCCGGGTGAGCCTCTTCATCGATCCGGAACTCGGTCAGATCGAAGCGGCCAGGTCTGTGCAAGCCGAAGCGGTCGAGATCCATACAGGTGCCTATGCGGGCGCGCGTCCCGAAGAGTGCGAGATGGAACTGGAACGTATCCGTGTGGCAGCAAAACACGCACATGGCCTTGGCCTGCTCGTCAATGCCGGCCATGGTCTTACTGTGGCAAACGTACGGCCTATTGCCGCGATTCCTGTCATCAACGAGCTGAACATCGGGCACAGCCTGGTGGCCGATGCAATTTTCATCGGCCTGGAGGAAGCCGTCCGGCGTATGAAATCTGCCATGGTGGCGGCTCGGGGCTGACAGAGAAGTGTCCGGCGGCGGCCCAGCCGGCGCCCCGGAACGCGCTTTCGTTGGTTCATCGACTCCCTGATGCTAGAGCACTGCGCCGATGCAACTGGTGACCACCGCACAATCGCGGCGCCTCGATGAATTGACGATCCAACAGGGAACTCCCGGACACACGCTCATGGAGCGTGCAGGCTCCGGGGCGACGGAGATCCTGCTGGCGCAATTCCCGTTCGTGAAACGTCGCCGTGTCGTCGTGGTCGCTGGCAAGGGTAACAACGGTGGCGATGGTTTCGTCATTGCGCGCCTGTTGCGCCGTGCCTTCGTTCGCGCCGAGGTTGTGTTGTTGGGGGATCCGGAAGAGGTCAAAGGCGATGCCCTGCTCGCATTGCAGGCGATGCGCCGCGCACGAGTGCCTCTTCTGGCAACCCGTGAGATGGCGGCCGTGCGCGATGCGTTCGATGGCGCGGCTCTGATTGTGGATGCTTTGTTTGGCACCGGATTGAATGCTCCGATCAGTGGGTTCTATGCGGATGTCGTCAGTGCAATGAATGACAGCGGTCTGCCGATCTTTTCCGTAGACATCCCATCGGGGCTGGATGCGGATCGTGGCGTGCCGCTCGGTGTGAGTGTCCGTGCCGCTGCAACGGCGACCTTCGGTTTTGCCAAACTCGGCCAGATCCTCTACCCGGGTGCAGGGCACGTCGGAAACTTGAGTGTGGTCGATATCGGGATCACGGCCGATGCGATGCAACAGGTTCCTCCCAGCGCCTGGTACCTCGAAGCGTCCGATGTGGCTCCTTTTGTTCCCAGGCGAGCCGCCGATGCCCACAAGGGAGATGCCGGCCATGTCCTGCTGATCGCTGGTTCGCGCGGCCACTCAGGGGCTGCCCTGATTGCGGCCAACGCGGCGTGCCGGACTGGCGCAGGGCTGACGACGCTTGCCGGACCGGCATCGTTGAACGGCGTGTTCGCAGGCGGCACTCCCGAGGTGATGACCGCCGCGTTGCCTGACCACGATGGCCGGATCACCCATCAGCCCAAAGCCCTTCGTGCCCTGTTCCAGCAGAAGAGGGCCCTGGTGGTGGGACCGGGCCTGGGGACTCACAGCGATGCCGAGCAGACAGTGCGCTTCTGTATCGCCGAGTCGAACCTCCCGATCGTACTCGATGCCGATGCTCTGACCTGTCTGTCGCGTGATCTCTCCCCTCTGGATCGGCACAAGGGAGGCCTGATCCTGACACCGCATCCGGGGGAAATGGCGCGCCTGATCGGGTCGGATGTTGCGACCGTCCAGGCGGATCGGATCGGATGTGCCAGGGATTTCGCGGTGCGTCATGGCTGTGTTCTGGTCCTCAAGGGTGCGCGTACCGTCATTGCGGCTCCGGCGGGAGAAGTGTGGATCAACTCCACGGGAAATTCCGGAATGGCGTCCGGTGGCATGGGGGATGCCCTGTCCGGGATTCTCGGAGCCCTTCTGGCACAGGGGTTGGGATTGTCCGAAGCGGCACGTCTGGGGGTGTTCGTGCACGGTGCTGCCGCTGACGTTCTCGCCCAGAGGATCGGTCCCATCGGCTATCTTGCCTCGGACCTGGCACTCGAGGTCCCTCACCGTCTGGCGGCGCTTCTCGAGGCTTCGACCGACACCGGTGTATCCGATCCGACGGTGCGGGGGCGGCGTAAATGAGTGTTCGGTCGGTACGGCTCCGGAGCCACTCCGAAGAAGAGACGCGTGCTATCGCTGCCCACCTGGCCCAAAAACTCCAGGCCGGCGATGTGATTGCACTGAAAGGAGCGCTTGGCGCTGGTAAATCGGTCTTCGTGCGTGGCATCGCACAAGGTCTGCAAATTTCCGCCGGTAAGGTGCGCAGCCCTACGTTCACTCTGGTCAACGAGTATTCGGGCGGTCGCTTGCCCCTCTATCACCTGGACCTCTACCGCGTCGAGCCAAGCCAGTCTGATCAACTTGCCCTTCGTGAATATCTCTACGGTGACGGAGTTTGTGCCGTCGAGTGGTGGGAACATCTGGGTGGAGAACATGAGGCCACCCTCGAAATCGATATCACTTTCGTGGATACGTCGGAGCGGGACATCGTGGTCAGTACATCCGATCCGCGCTATGAGAACCTGCTGGCCGATCTGCCGGAATGGATAAGAACCACTGGCTGAGCCAGGGGGAGGGCTTACAGTGGTAACGGGGTGGATGTCGTGGTGTGAAAAAACGGCAAGAATCGGGAGTCGGGGTCCGAAACGGGACCGCAAAAAGGAATGCAACGAAGGAAACTGGGGATAAAGTGGCGCTGATCGTACAGAAATATGGAGGAACATCGGTCGGAACGTTGGATCGGATCCGAGCGGTGGCGGAGCGGGTTGCGGCAACTCATCGCGCCGGAAATCAGGTCATTGTCGTTGTCTCAGCCATGGCTGGCGAGACGAATCGTTTGCTCAAGCTGGCAGCCGAACTTTCTTCGAAACCGGCGGAGCGCGAGCTGGATGTCATCGCGACGACGGGAGAACAGGTCTCCGTGGGACTGCTGTCCATTGCCCTGCAGAGTCTGGGTGTACCGGCGCAGTCGCTACTGGGTTTCCAGATTCCAATCGTCACGGAAAACGTTTTTCAGAAAGCTCGCATCAAGAGCATCAACGGCGACAACATGCTGCGTGTCCTCAAGAGTGGCGCAGTGGCTGTGGTCGCTGGCTTTCAGGGCGTTGATCCGGCAGGAAATCTCACCACTCTCGGTCGTGGCGGCAGCGACACCAGCGCGGTTGCTCTGGCTGCGGCCGTGAAAGCAGATGTCTGTGAGATCTACACGGATGTCGACGGGGTTTATACGACGGATCCCCGAATCTGTCCCTCGGCGCGTAAACTCGACCGCATCTCTTTCGACGAGATGCTGGAACTCTCCAGCCTCGGCGCCAAGGTTCTTCAGATCCGTTCCGTCGAATTTGCCAAACGCTATCATGTACCCCTGTGCGTCAGGTCGAGCTTCGGCGACGGACCGGGCACGTGGGTCGTTCAAGAGGATAAGAGCATGGAAGATGTGTTGGTTTCCGGCGTGGCTGCCGACCAGAACGAAGCGAAGATCACGGTTCAGAGGGTGCCGGATCGCCCAGGTCTGGCTGCCAGAATTTTCGGTTCGATTGCCCGAGCGCACATCGTGGTCGACATGATCATCCAGAATGCCAGCGAAGAGGGGTACACCGACATCTCTTTCACCGTGCCGCACGGCGATATGCAGAAGGCACTCGACCTGATGCACGAGATCAGCTCGGAGATCGGTGCGGGAGGTGTCACGGGAGACCCCTCGATCGCCAAGATCTCGGTCGTCGGTCTGGGCATGCGCAGTCATGCCGGTGTGGCTGCACGCATGTTCGAGGTGCTGGCGGAGGAAGGGATCAATATCCAGATGATTTCCACTTCGGAGATCAAGGTGTCGATCGTCATCGACGCCAAGTACACGGAACTGGCGGTGCGGGTCCTGCACAAAGCACTCGTTGAAAATGGCTTCGAGGAGGCCGTGGCGTGACCTCTTCCCGGCACATCGATCTCTACGATACGACGCTACGTGATGGCTGCCAGGCGGAAGACATCGCATTTACCGTCGAGGACAAGCTCCGGATCGCCGAGCGCCTCGATGACTTCGGGGTCCGCTACATCGAAGGGGGCTGGCCGGGTTCGAACCCGCGCGACGAGGCGTTCTTCAAGGAGGCGAAGAGACTTCACCTGAAACATGCCCGGATCGCCGCATTCGGTTCGACACGGCGAGTCGGCGTGAAAGCGGCGGAAGACCCGAATCTTCGTAAACTGCTGCAGGCGGACACTCCGGTCGTCACGATCTTCGGCAAGACCTGGGAACTGCACGTTCGGGAAGATCTGCGTATTTCGAAAACCGCCAATCTCGAAGTGATCTTCGACAGCGTTGCCTTCCTCAAGAAGAACGTCGACACGGTCATTTTTGACGCCGAGCATTTCTTCGACGGATATGCTGCCGATCCGGAATTTGCGGTGGAGTGCTGCCGGACCGCTGCAGAGGCGGGTGCCGATGTCGTCTGTCTGTGCGAAACGAACGGGGGCCGTATGCCGCACGAGGTGGCCGCCGCAGTGGATGCGGTTCGGACGGTTGTGCCGGCTGCTCTTGGGATCCACTGCCACAATGATTCCGAATTGGCCGTCGCCAACAGTTTGACTGCGGTACAACACGGCGCCGTCCATGTGCAGGGCACGATCAATGGGGTAGGGGAGCGATGTGGAAACGCCAACCTCTGCTCCATCGCGGCCAATCTGCAACTGAAGATGGGATACCGTGTCGTGACGGCCGCACAGCTCCGGAAGTTGCGTGAATTGTCCCACTTCGTGTGGGAACTCGCCAATATCGAACCGAACAAGCGCCAGGCTTACGTCGGGATGAGCGCCTTCGCACACAAAGGTGGTGTGCACGTTGCTGCCGTGCAGAAAAATGCGAAGACCTACGAGCATATCGATCCGGAACTGGTGGGAAACCGCCAGCGGGTCCTCGTGTCGGACCTCTCCGGGCGCAGCAACATCCTCTACAAGGCGCAGGAGTACGGCGTCGATGTCGAAGAACTGAAACCGGCGGTGCGGAACCTCCTTGCCGAGATTAAGGAGATGGAAAATCGTGGCTTCCAGTTCGAGGGCGCCGAGGCCTCATTCGAATTGCTGCTGCAAAAGGGCGTCAACGGCAAACGCACACGGCATTTCCGTCTGATCGGTTTCCGCGTGATCGATGAGAAGCGTACGGAGGACGAACCGCCTCTGTCGGAAGCCACCATCATGATCGAGGGACCGGACGGAGAAGTCGAACACACAGCGGCTCAGGGGAATGGTCCCGTGAATGCGCTCGACAATGCGCTCCGCAAGGCGTTGATCAAGTTCTACCCCCAGATCGAGGCGGTCCAGCTCACCGATTACAAGGTGCGCGTGTTGGAGGGCTCCCAGGGAACGACTTCCCTGGTGCGTGTGCTCATCGAATCGACGGATGGCCAGGATCGTTGGGGCACCGTGGGCGTGTCGCCCAATGTGATCGAGGCAAGCTGGCAGGCCCTTGTCGATAGTATCGACTACAAGCTGTACAAGGATCGCAAAACCGGCCGGCGTGCCGGAAAGCCCGCACCCTCAGCGCACTGATCTCCGCCTGCCGGAATAGGATCCCCTCACTTCAGGCCGAGCACATCATCCATCGAGTAGCGTCCGCTCGGTTTGTCGCTGACCCACTGCGCGGCGCGAACAGCGCCCCGTGCAAGACAGTCACGGCTCTGGGAACGATGTGTCAGCTCGATACGTTCACCCAACCCCGCGAAGATCACCGTGTGGTCACCCACCACATCACCGCCACGTAGGGCCAGCACACCGATCTCCTGAGGGGTGCGTTTGCCGACGATACCTTCGCGGCCGTACCGCAGATCCTTTTCCATGGACCGCCCCGTTGCTTCCACTGCGGTCCGCGCCAGCGCCAGAGCCGTACCGCTTGGTGCGTCGACCTTGAGGCGATGGTGCATTTCGACGACTTCGATGTCGAACGCATCCCCCAGAGCGCCTGCGGCTGCAGCGATCAATCTGTGCAAAACGGCGATTCCAACACTCATGTTGGCCGAGATGACCGAGCGTACACGCGGTGCCAGCGCGTCGATCTCGGCCTGCTGCTCCGTTGTGAAACCGGTGGTGCCGATGACGATCCCCGCTTCTGCACGCACGGCTGCTCGCAGGTGTGTCAATGTGGCTGCCGGACTGGTGAAATCGAGGATCACCCGGTCGGGTTCCAGCAGTGGCTCCAGTGCGGCGTCGATCCGTACACCCAGACTCCCGGTACCCGCTACTTCACCTGCATCCCGGCCGAGAGCCGCATGGCCTGGCGCTTCAATGGCTCCAGCGAGCCGGACGCCTTCTGTCTGTGTGATGATGCCGATGATGGCGCGACCCATGCGCCCTGCGGCACCGCAAACGACGAGAGGAACGGGCATCATCGGACTCCTACTGCAGCAATCCGAACCGCTGCAAAACGTTTCGCAGCGGTTCGCGGTGCGCTTCGCTCAACGGTGTGAGAGGAAGCCGTAGTTCATTCTCGCAATATCCCATCATGGACAGAGCTGCTTTGACCGGAATCGGATTCGTTTCAACGAACAGGGAACGTGAGAGCGGAAGCATTTCAAAGTGACGAGTTCGTGCCAGTGTCCAATCGCCGGCGAGTGCCGCGGCCGTGACATCCGCAGACTTGCGTGGAACGATATTGGCGGCCACGGAAATCACACCACAGCCGCCGACCGCCATGATGGGCAGCGTCAGAGAATCGTCGCCGCTGTAGACCTCGATACGATTCCCGCACAGACGAATGACCTCCTGCACATCGTCGAGTGAGCCGGTCGATTCCTTGAGGCCAACGATCTGCTCGATCTCGGCGAGCCGTGCCACGGTAGCCGCCTCGATCTTTGAAGCAGTGCGGCCCGGAATGTTGTAGAGGATCAGGGGGAATCTGGTGGCCTCGGCCACCGCCCGATAGTGCTGGAAGATGCCTTCCTGGGTTGGCTTGACGTAGTAGGGCGAGATCAGCAACGCCGCATCTGCGCCGGCGTTCCTGGCCAGTGTGGTGAGAGTGATTGCCTCCACCGTGCTGTTCGATCCGGTGCCAGCAATGACAGGCACCCTGCCGCGAGCAAACTTCACGACATGGCGCACGACATCGGCATGTTCGTCGTGGCTGAGCGTGGCGGATTCTCCGGTGCTGCCACAGGGGACGAGCGCGGAAGTTCCATTGTTGATCTGGAAATCGACGATGCGCTCCAGCGCCGTGAAGTCGATCGCACCGCCTTTGAACGGCGTGACCAATGCAACCATGGAGCCACTGAATCTCATCGAATCCTCCAATCTCAGATCTCGATTTCGCCGTTGAAGACTTCTTCTGCCGGCCCACTCATGTAGACCCGGTTGTCCGCCTCGCGCCACTCGATGTCCAGATCTCCACCGTTCAGATGAACCACCGCGCGCCGGTCGCACTTACCGTTCAACACGCCTGCTACCAGTGCGGCGCACGCCCCCGTTCCACATGCGGCCGTTTCGCCCGACCCGCGCTCCCAGACACGCATGCGCAACTCGGTCCGGTTGATCACATGGATGAATTCGGTGTTCACACGCTGCGGAAAGAAGGGGTGATGTTCGAACTTTGGACCGATGGTGGCGAGCGGAAGACTTTCCACCCCTTCCATGAAAAGTACGCAGTGTGGGTTACCCATCGATACGCAGGTGATCCGATAAGATTTCCCGTTCACTTCCAGAGGGGCGTCGATCACCCGGGTTGTGGCAGCGACCGGAATACGAGGTCCATCGAGAATCGGTTCCCCCATATCGACGGTCACGCGTTCCACGCGTCCCGATTCGACGTGCAAGGTCAGCGTTTTGATGCCTGCGTCGGTTTCGATCCGTAGCGGGTTGTTTTTCGAAATGCCGTGTTCGAAGGCGTACTTTCCAACACAACGGATGCCATTGCCGCACATCGCTCCACGGCTGCCATCTGCGTTGTACATCTCCATCCGGCAGTCGGCGACGTCCGAAGGACAGATCAGAATCAGACCGTCGGCGCCGATCGCGGTGTTGCGCGGACTGACACGTCGTGCCACGGCGGCCGGGTCGGTAACTGTTTCCGAAAAGCAATCGACGTAGACGTAGTCGTTGCCGATCCCGTGCATCTTGGTGAAGCGCAACCGTGCCATCTTCCTATTGCAGAGATGCGGGGATCGTCTCGCCGCGGACCAGGTCGTCGAGTGTTTCACGCTGTCGGATCACGTCGAATCGGTCTCCTGTGACGAGCACCTCGGCTGGCCGCGGCCGTGTGTTGTAGTTCGATGCCATGACGAATCCGTAGGCACCGGCACTCATGACTGCCAGCAGGTCGCCACGCTCCACCGGCTCCAGTTCGCGATCTCGCGCAAAGAAATCCCCGCTCTCACAGATCGGTCCTACGACATCGACGACCGTCCGCTGGCCCGGGCGCGGACACGCCGGCTGGATCGCCTGGAAAGAGCCGTAAAGGGCTGGCCGAATGAGATCGTTCATCGCTCCATCCACCACGACGAATTTCTTTTCGTCCGATTGCTTGAGGTAGAGGACTCGGGTCAGCAGGATGCCCGCATTCCCGACGATCACACGTCCCGGCTCCAGCAAGAGTGTTCCTTTGAAGTGTTTCAGGTGTGACGCGATTGCCGCTCCATATTCGGCTGGTAGCGGGGGAGTCTCATCGTCATAGGGAATCCCCAGCCCGCCTCCGACGTCCAGATAACGGATCGAAAATCCCTCCGCTTCGAGGTCACGGAGCAGAGTGCTCACACGCTCGAGCGCATCCACAAAGGGAGAAATGCTCGTCAACTGTGACCCGATATGGCAGTCGACACCGACGACCTCGATATTCGGCATACGGCCGGCGCGCCGGTACTCGTCCAGTGCCCGTTGGATCGCGATGCCGAACTTGCTCTGCTTCAATCCGGTCGAGATGTACGGGTGCGTCTGCGGGTCGACGTCGGGATTGACCCGTAGTGCGATGCGTGCCCGACGGCCGATTTGACCTGCCACCTCGTTGATGGCGTCGAGTTCGGCGGGCGATTCGACGTTGAACATGAGGATGCCGGCCTTCAGTGCCGCTGCGATCTCCTCGTTCGTTTTTCCCACGCCCGAGAACACGATTTTCTGCGGATCTGCTCCGGCCTTCAACGCACGGTACAGTTCGCCACCCGAGACGATGTCGAAGCCGCTTCCCTGACGCGCGAAGTTGCGCAGGACAGCCAGATTCGAATTGGCCTTTACCGAGTAACAGACGATGTGTGGCATCGCCGAGAAGGCCTGGTCGAAGACTTCATAATGGCGGCGCAGCGTTGCCAGACTGTAGACGTAACAGGGCGTTCCGACGCGCTCCGCGATTTCTCGCAACGGCACGTCTTCCGCAAAAAGCTCACCGTTGCGGTGTTGGAAGTGGTGCATGCGGTTCCTTGATGTCCGAAGTGGTGTCGATCGTTGCGACGTTCGACGGGGCGCTAAGGTACCCATCCAATGTGAAAGAAACAACCCGATAGCTGTATGGATGACTGGGTACAGCCTCCTGATCCAGGTATCTGAACTTGCGCGCCTGGCGGAATCGATCCCGATCGGTGACCTCGATAACGGCGTGCTTTTGAAACTTACCGTTCTCGTCCGGGTCGCTGCGCTGGATCTCGAACCCGGCGAGATCCAGCATACGACTGCCATCGACGTATTCCGTCGGACGGGTCCATGTCAGTTCGATGCCATCCGGTGCTTGTGTCACACGTAGATCCCGGATGGTTGCCGGCTTGATGTCCTCAGGGGCACGGATCGGGGATTGCCGGCCGCAGGCTGGGTTCAGAACCAGTAAGACCAGGAGAGTAGGCCATAGCCGGTGCAGGACCGGGACTGTCACGGTTGAAATCGCTCTTGCATCACGACTGCTTGTATCCCCAATCCCACTGCCCTCCAAGCCACACGGCAGGGCGGTGGAAGCTTCTCCGCCGGCACCGGATGGGTCATGGTCCAGCGCCTTCGTTACCTCTGCTTTTCTCCGGTCCTCCGTCGGTTGCCGGCGAGCCGGGTACTGCTTCAGAGTTGGAGGGCCCGTAATTGCCGATCGATATTGTCGGGTGAGGTGCCACCCTGAGCACTGCGCCGCTTGACGGCAGATCGCGCGTTCAGCCACTTCAGCACGTCAGCTTCGAAGGAGGGCGAAAAGGCGCGCAGGTCATCGAGACTGAGCTGTTCGAGTTCGATGCCGTTATCGATACAATGCCGCACGATGGCACCGACGACCGCATGGGCGTCGCGAAACGGGACACCTCGACTACTCAGATAATCGGCCAGTTCGGTTGCCAGAGTATACCCTGCCGTCGCGGCTCCGCGCATTCGCTCGGTACGGATCCGTAGTGCAGGAAGCATGGCGGTAAGAACGGCAAGCGATCCGCTGATCGTGTCCACCGAATCGAACAGGGGTTCTTTGTCTTCTTGCAGATCCCGGTTGTAGGTCATCGGCAGGCCTTTGAGCACGGTCAGCATGGCAACGAGATTGCCGTAGAGCCTTCCTGTCTTGCCACGGATGAGTTCGGCGACATCGGGATTCTTTTTCTGCGGCATGATCGAACTGCCCGTGGCGAAGGCGTCGGGTAACTCGATGAAACTGAATTCCTGCGAGGACCAGAGGATCAGGTCTTCGGATAGACGGCTCAGGTGCGCCCCCAGCAAAGCTGCGGTCGAGAGGAACTCTACGATGAAATCGCGGTCACTGACGGCGTCCATGCTGTTCTGGCTGATTTTCGCAAAGCCGAGACGTCGCGCGATATAGGTTCGATCGATGGGGAAGGTGGTGCCCGCCAGAGCGCCCGATCCAAGTGGCAGGACATCGATTCGCTTGCGTTGTTCGAGAAGCCTCTGACGATCGCGCTCCAGCATGTGGGCATACGCGAGAAGGTGATGGGCAAACGTCACCGGTTGCGCCGGTTGCAGATGCGTATAACCCGGCATGACGAGATCACGATGCTCGCGAACCAGGCCCGCAATCGCTACCTGCAGGCTGCGTACGAGGTCGACGATCCGATCACACTCGGCCCGCAGGAATAGGCGGATATCCAACGCAACCTGGTCGTTGCGGCTACGGGCCGTATGCAGCTTGCCACCGGTCGGGCCAATCAATTCCATGAGCCGCCGTTCGATGGCCATGTGGATGTCTTCGTCGCCCGGGTGCGCAATGAAGTGGCCCAGATCCATTTCGCGGCGCACACGTTTCAGCCCGCTGCGGATACGGCGGGCTTCACCGGCAGAAATGATCTTCTGCCGTTCCAGCATCTCGCTGTGAGCCAGACTCCCTTCGATGTCGTACGGATAGAGACGGCGGTCGAAAGGGAAGGACGTCGTGAACGCTTCGACGAGCTGATGGGTCGGCTCGGCCATGCGACCGGCCCATGCTTTGTGACTGGAGCCTTGCTTCTGAGCCATTCGGGGTCCCTATCTTACCGCCGGCTGAGGCGCAGAAGGCCTACCGGAATATTCCGGGTGGGTCAGTAGACCCACTCGCCCTTGCTGAACCGGAAGATCTCGGTGACCTCGGTGGTTTCGATCGGCCGTGCCGTGCTGCGCTCGGCCTCTTCCCGGGTCGCTCCTCGTTTCTCGTAGCGTACTTCGAGATAGCTGATCTTGCCGACCGGAACCGAACCACTGTCATCTTTTACGACGCAGGTATGTTGTGGACTGTACCCCACGTAGTTGCCTGCGACTGCATCGCTCTGCTCTTCCCAATGGATCAGGCCCTGGTTGCGTTTTTCCCGAGCAGCCAGCTTGCCCATCCAGTCCTCACAGAACTGTGGAAATGCGTTCTTCGCAGCTTCAGTATCATCCACTGCTGCGACCTGCTTTGCCGTCCTGGCGCGGGTCGACCCGGCCCTGGCCTGCTGGGACGGTTCTGCACTTACGGAGCTGGCGCCCACGAGAAGGATTGCAACCGCCAATACCCATCGATTCATAAGAAGACTCCTGGAAGAAACGCTTTGTAGTGCCTGCGTCTGATTTGCTCAAGGGAAGGGAAGCGATGCCCGGCAGCATCCGATGTCGGGCATTTCTATCGTGCCGGTTGATAGCTGCACCACGGATCTGTTGCCAGATAATCTCCCGTCAGGGCATAGGCGCGCGAACGGGAACCGCCGCAGATCTCCCGATACTCGCATCGCCCACAACGGCCGTGCAATGCGTTTGGATTGCGCAATGTCTGGAACAACTCCGATTCCCGGTAGATTGTCGCGATTCCTTGCTGGCGGATATTTCCGGCGCGAATCGGCAGGAAGCCGCTGGGGAAAATATCTCCGGTATGGGACACGAACGCGAATCCGTTACCGGCATTGACGCCGCGTGAGGCCAAACCAACCGTCTGCCCTGGCCCTTCCGACCGCTGCAGGATCTGGGGCAGTGTGGCGCGCTCACCGTGCCGGAGCGCCGCTGTTTCATGCTGTGCCACATAGCGGCGATAGTGGGGAGCTTCGGTGATCTTCAGAACGAACGGTGCATTTTTTTGGATCGGATAGAGAATCTCGAACAGTTCCTCGCACTGTTGCGCCGTCAATCCGCCGAGTTCCTCACCACGCCCCACGGGCACCAGAAAGAAGACCTCCCAGAATACGATGCCGAGCCGCTCGACCAGGGTGATCATGTCCCGGAAATGGGGGAATGCCCGGCCACACAGCGTCGTGTTGATCTGCAGAGGCAGACCGCACTCGTGAGCCCACTCCACCGCCGCCATGGTTTTGGCAAAGGCGCCTTTCACTCCACGGAATTCGTCGTGCAACGCTTCCGTTGGAAAGTCGAGACTCAGGGCCATCTGGTCGAGTCCCGTGTCCTTCAACTTCCGTACGAACTCCCGGGTCAGCAACTCCGTTGCGGCGGGAATCGTTCCCATACGCAAGCCAAGTGTTTTCCCGTGGCGGATCAATTCACAGAGGTCCTGCCGTTTGGAAGGATCACCACCGCTCAGGATGAACACGGGTGTACCCATGGCCGCCACCTGCGACAGCAGGTCCTTGCCCTCGTCCGTCGTCAGTTCATCCGGATGCCGTAGTGGCTGAGCGGAAGCCCGGCAGTGGGTGCACGAGAGATCACATGCCTGGGTGGTTTCCCAGATCACCAGAAACGGTGCCAGGGAAAAATCGACCTGAGGAGGACGTCGCATTTCAGGATTCACCCTTCTTTTCTGAGTCCAGTATGGCGCGAGAGGAACGGGACCCGCCACGGACCCGTGCTGCCGCATAGCACTTTTGTGATTTTTTCATTCCGGATCCGCAAGGATGACCTCACCCTGTGCGGCCAGTTGTCTGCGCATTTCGCTCCAGCCTTGTGCGTTGCCGCGGAAGTAGGCGTCCAGGAACGCAATGGTGGCTTCTTGTGCGGCGGTGCGCGCTGCGATGGCGGGCTCTGTCTGACTTTCCAGCATTTCACTATGACCTGTGCCGGCCACTCCGAGCAGATACCGCGGTGGATTGATGTTTGCGTAGAGTTCCGTTGCCGTTACGTATGCCACGATCGGGTCCGCAATTCCCTGGATGACCAGAGTCGGCGGACCATCGTGGATCGGATCGTTACCGAAGCCGGCGTTGAGCATCGTCGCGGCCGCAACCAAGACCGTCGCTTTGACCCGTGGATCGCGGCAGCAGTCCATACGGGTCAATGCGATGGCTGTGGCGCCACCCATGGAATGTCCCAACACGCCTATTTTCTCAGCATCGATTCGCCGGTAGAGCGGATCCTCGGGTGTTTCGTTGGCTGCAAGAACCTGTGTGATCACGAAGCTCAGGTCGCCCGGCTGGCGCACGTAGTCGCGGATCCCCGCTTCGTGTCCTCCGGGCGCGTTCTGGTTCGAGAGCGGGAACGCAGGGGCAACGACCAGATAACCGGCTTCCGCTACGTGCTGGGCGAACGCGTCGAATTTCTCCGGTAGTCCACCGAAACCATGTGCCATCACCAGAAGGGGAAGCCGCTCCGTTGAATTGGGTGCCCAGAGGAGCGCCCGCAGGGTGCGGGAGGATGCACCCGGGAATCCCACCGTGCTGGGTGTCTTGCGGGAATGGTCGACCCAGATGCGCTCGCTTGTGACAACATCCGCCGGCGTCTCCGCTCCTCCGTTGGCGCCACATCCGGCCAGGAGGGTCGCAGCCAGCAGAACGATCGCTGTGAGGGTGGGTGCCTGCATGCGCCACCCCGAGACGCCGGGAGGGCGCCATTCATTGGATCCGTTGATGCGTGCCATGTGTTCCTTTCCTTGGCGCCACTGGTCGCCGTAGCGCAAGACTTTCGCGGCCTGCGTTTCCTTCTCTTTTGGCACGTTCATTCCCCCGATCATCGAGGAGCGCGCCGTCCGTGCGTGCGACGCCGGTCAGACCTGACGGCAGCAGATGCGCTGTGCCAATGTTTCAGCAAATCCGTCACATCGGCTGCGCTGACACTCTGGTCTCCGTTGATGTCTGCGCCTGCCTGCAAGGCTACCGGCTCGAAGATCTGGCGGATGAGGATGTGGAGATCCTTCTCGTCCACCCGGCCGTCGGTGTTCAGATCAGCCGGATTCGGAGTTGCCGTGGCGCTCGGTGTTGGGCTCGGGCTGGGTGTTTCGGTCGGAGTCTCGGTTGCGGTTTCTGTCGGCGTTTCCGTAGGCGTCGGGCTGGCCGTTTCCGTGGGCGTGTCTGTCGCAGTTGCCGTGGGTGAAACTGTGGGTGTATCGCTGGCTGTGCTCGTTTGTGTCTGAGTAGGCGTCTGTGTGCTTCGCTTTGTCGGCGTCTGCGTTGTGCTTGGCGTCTGTGTGATGGTGGATGTCCGTGTCACAGACGGTGTTGCCGAAGCAGTCATCGTCCACGTCGGTGTCGTTGTGATCGTCGGAGTGGGTGTCACGGTCCGGGTGCGTGTCGGCGTGTAGGTCGGCGTCACTGTCTCTGTCGGCGTGGCGGATCCGGTTGCCGTTGGCGTTGGCGTGGTTGTCGCAGAGGGGGATGCGCTCGGCGCCGGGCTGTCGGTTGGCGTCACCGTGACAGTCGATGTCGCGGTGGCAGTCGGAGTAGGTGTTTTTGTCACGGTTGCCGTTGGCGAGGCGGTCTGTGTTTCGCTGGCGCTTGCTGTCGGTGAGGAGGTTGCGGTCGAGGTCCCGGTCGGTGTGCTTGTGGGTGTCTCCGTCGGCGTATGTGTTGCCGTACGCGTCAGAGTGGGCGTACGCGTTGGCCCGGTTGGTGTGGCGGTTGTGCTCGGTGTGCGTGTGGGCGGAATTGTATTGCTGGGGGAGAACGTCACGGTCGCGGTGCGTGTGGGAGTTTCTGTTTTCGTGGGTGTATGGGTCCGGGTTCCCGGTGGCGACCATGTGGCTGTTGGCGTCGGGCCAGTAGGCGTGGGCGACGGATTTGTCGTTGGTGACAGGCTGGGTGTCGGCGAAGAGGTGGGTGTCGGCGAATGTGTCCGGGTTGCCGTGTGCGTCGGAGAGGGAGAGCGTGTCGGCGAGGTGGTGGGTGTTTCAGTACTCGTCCGTGTCGCGGTGCCGGTCGCTGACGCTGTCTGTGTGGGTGATTCGGTGCGTGTCGGTGTGGTTGTGATCGTTGCCGATGCTGTCCGTGTCGCGGTCTTCGTGGCTGTCGGCGACGTTGTCGGCGTGTCGGACGGAGTCGGCGATCGGGTTGCCGTTCCGGTGGAAGTCGGCGTGCGTGTGGGTGTGGGAGTAAGTGTTGGGGTCACGCTGGAGGTCGCGGTTGTGGTCTTGGTCGGCGTCGCGGTGGGCGTCGGTGTCCGAGTGGGCGGAGGCGTGCGGGTCAGGGTTGGCGTGGCACTGTCGGCCGGTGAGGGTGTGGCGGAACCAGTTGCCGTGGGCGTGCGCGTTGGTGGCGGTGGTGGGAAGTTGAACGAGAGGTGGCCGCTCCAAACCGTCCATTGGTTGGGGACCGTATCAGCCACCTCCCCCAGCGCCCAGAAACTGTCGTCGTTCGGATCGATGGCCAATGCATTGTAGTCGCCCCAGCGGTTTCGCCCTTGTGCATCGAGCAGCACATAGGCCGAGCCCCCAGCCTGCAGTTCCCGGCTTTCCACGACTGCGTTACGCGGATCCGTGGCGAGCTGTCCCGCAAAGCGCAGGGAGACGAACTCGGATTGGCTCGACTGGTTGTAGAGGAGAGCCATGTCTCCCCGGCCATCGACGGCTACGGTCGGATAGTAAGTGTGGATACCGTCGGCACCGTGGAGGAAGTCCTGTGTCCTGGTGATTCTGGGAAAGCTCCCCGTGTCGATCTGAAAAATCCGTGCAGTCGCAACATTGCCACTGCCCCAGTCTGCGGCGACGCTCACGGCAGCCCACACGAAACCGTTTCGCCAGACCGCATTGATGATGCGTGGTCCGCCTGTCTCGATGCGAACACTGGTGTTGGGCTGAGCGGCATTCGGCGGTGTACCACAGGGCGCTCCGACGGCGAAGTCCGTGCTGAACAGCACGGGGTCACTGTTGGGAGGATTGGTGACGCGCCATAGGGTCAGGGAGCAGGAGACGGGGAAGCGTGTATTGATGATGTACGTGGCGAGACTGGGTCCGAGATTCTGCGCGACCTGCAGGTGGAATACCTGCATCTGACCCGCACTGAGATTCGAGAAATCATAAAATCCGGTCGGTTCGCCGGCAAACACGGGTGCTTTCGGCACGACACGGATCCTGGCGCCTCGAAAGTCGAAGGTGCTGTTGTCGAACATGTTGGCGGTCAGATAGATCGCGTTGTCATCCGAGCCGAGGGAAGGAAGATCGGCAAATTCCGTGGTCGGCACGCCATTGTCGGTGGCGGCGTCGAATGCGTAGTAGTTCCATGCTCCGGTCGGATCCTGAGTCTCCGAAACGGCCAGCAGGAAATGTGCAGCGAATGGATTGGTTCGCCTCGCTGCCAGTGCGACCAGAAAGCGGCCTGAGTCGAAGAGGATCCGGGGATCGGTCAGAAAATCCCCCGGTTGTGAGATGGGCGCAAAAAAATTCGAAAGTGAGGTGTCGGCAACCAGACTCCCGTCTTTGGTGAAGACGCGAAACGTGCCGTTTGTGACCGTTACGAGGTGCGCAGTGCCGGCTGCCACCGTCGGATTGGGTGGATTGACGTTGTCGAAAGGCACCGCCTCGAAACTCTGTGTCGCCCGAAGCGTGATGGGGGCGGCTTCTGCTGCCACGCCGCTGCGGGCTCCCATCCACCGGTCGTACGTGGCCAGCGATGGCACTGCATTCATCGGCGGCACCGGCGTGGTCCAGGCATAGGACAGTCGCGGCAGGGCCAGCGCCGCCAGCGCCAGGACGCAGGCATTCCTCCAGACGCCGTGCCGCCACACCATGGCGCTGCCGCTTAGCAAACCCGTGCGGTGTGGAACACCCTGAAACTCGCACTGTCATTTGTTGCGTTCGTGGTTGACTCCGCCCGTGATTTCTCCACAACAGGAAGCCATGGGAGAATCTATGAAGAGAGCGGACTGGCGTGTGATGATGCTGTCGGCTGCCCTGTGGCTTTGCGGCTGTGGCGATCCGACCCTGGTGGAAGTTCCGAACGGAGGAAACCCGTCAGGAAACGATCCGATCGAAGCATTGGCAACCAATGCGGAAGTGCGGTTGCCCGGACTCGGCGGGAAGACGCAGGTGGTATTCGACGATGCCGGGATGCCACACATCTACGCCCCGGACATGGCCACTGCTCTCTACGTGCAAGGGTACGTCACGGCACAGGCCCGTTTCTGGGAGATGGACATCATCCGGCGTTTTGCCGAAGGACGGTTGAGTGAGGTTCTCGGCCGCGCCACCATCAATACGGACATGGAGATGCGCACCATGTTCACTACGCGAGACGGGCGCCGCTTGCATCTGGCTCTGTGGGATTTCGTCAAGGAGACAGATCCGGAAATGGCATCTCTGGCTCAGTCCTATGCGGATGGCGTCAATGCCTGGCTGGCCGATCTGCGTGCTGGCCGTAACGAGGCGCACCTGCCTCCGGAGTATACGCTGCCCTATGTGATCGGTCTGACGGCCGAGGAACTCGACGAGTGGGAGCCGGCGGATTCTCTGGCCGTGGGGCGGTTGCAGGCCTACAGCCTTTCGGATTCTTCGGGAGAAGAGATCTCTCTTGCACGTATCTTCCAGAAACTCCCCGAAGCGATGCGGCGTGATATCTATAGGTCCGCCCCCACTGCACCGACGACCATCCTGCCACCGCGTCAGGGTACCGCTGCGGGATCGGGCGGAGTCTTCCCCTCATTACCGGAATTCCCGTCTCCGGACGTGCTCGATCTGGTGGCGCAGCGTCTCGACGAGTTGCAACAGCTTTTGCCCATCGGCTCGCGTTCACGTGGTGCCGGCAGCAACAACTGGATCGTTTCTCCTGCACTTTCGGCCAATGGCCATGCGATGCTTGCCAACGATCCGCATCTTGCGCTCTACAACCCCGCCGTCTGGCACATGATCCATCTTTCGTTGGCCGATACCGGAGAGAACATTTCCGGTGTGATTTTTCCCGGTCTGCCCGGCGTCATTCTCGGATACAACGATGTCGGTGCCTGGGGTGCGACGACGGCCGGCTTCGATGTGACCGACGTTTATGTCGAGGATGTGGAGACCCCGCCTGACTATCCTGCTTCCCCGCGTACCGTGCTCTTCAAGGGGGCGCGCGTGCCCGTCCTGCGCGTCGAGGATACGATCGAGGTGAAGGGCAGCCAGCCCGTGAAACACATCATCGAGGTTGTTCCACACCATGGTCCGATGGCTGCCGACCCGAATCCGCGTGACAGTATCGTCGGGCTGGCGGCGACGGGTATGACGGTACGCTGGACCGGCCACGAGATGACCAACGACAGCCGTTTCCTCCTCGACCTGGGGCGCTCCCGGAGTGTGGACGATTTCAAAGCCGCACTGCGAAACTTCGGCACAGGCGCGCAGAACTGGATCTGGGCCGACGTCAAGGGGAACATCGCATACTCGACGCAGGTCCTGATCCCACAGCGTCCCGCGGGAACCGTACCGTACCTGCCGATGTCGGGCACAGGAGATGCGGAATGGTTGACCGACGCGCAGGGGCGAACACTTTGGTTACCTGCCGGCAAGATCCCGCAGGCGCTCAATCCCGCTGAAGGATTCCTCGTCACCGCCAACAATGACCACATCGGTGTGACACTCGACAATGATCCGCTCAACGATGAGATCTATCTCGGTTACAGCTTTGATAACGGCTTTCGCGCTCAGCGTATCCGCGAGATGTTGACCAACAGCGCGGGTGATCGTACCGCGGGGAGCCGGATCAGTGCCGCGGACATGTCACGCTTCCAGTATGATCACAGTTCGAAGCAGGCGGCGCGGCTTCTGCCATTCCTGTTCGCAGCGGCACAAAACCGGCCGGATCTCGTTGATGCACGCATGAATGATGCCCTGGCTCGTTTGAGCGAATGGGCCACGGCAAAACCGGGCTCCCCAGCGTGCGACACACTCTCGGGTGTCGATGCACACGATCTACGTGAGGACATTGCGCCTCGCCGGCAACCTGTCAGTGCCGAGGAGAAAGCCGATGCGGTTGCCACCTCGATTTATACGGGCTGGATCACCCGGCTCACCCGTCTCGTGTTCTCGGACGACTTTGCCGGTACGGGGATCGGAACACCTGGAGGTGACGATGCCATCAAGGGCCTGTTGCATATCCTGGAGGACATCGATCGGACGGATCCGGGATTCCGTGTCCACACGAAAGGGGAGAACGGTGAGAGTACCCTGTGGGATCGCAAGGACACACCGCAGATCGAGACACGAGATGAGATCCTCCTGTCGGCGCTCGGTGCAGGGTTGACCTTCCTCGAACAGAAATTCGGGACATCGGATATGGATCGTTGGTTGTGGGGTCTGATCCACGGTGTGCAGATGCAACACTTCATCGGGCAAGCGGGCCTGCCGATTTTCGATCTCGGTCCATTTGCGGCGCCGGGCCACAATTCGACGGTGAATCCTGCTGCGTTCAGCCTGAACAGTGACGATTACACCTTCAGCGGTGGACCGTCGATGCGCTTCGTTGTGGTCCTCGACCCGCAAGGCGTCCACGCCGTCAACGTCCTGCCGGGTGGGAACAACGGCGATCCGGGTGCGACGGCCGATGAGAATCTGTTCAATCTCATCAATCCAGCCATCCATTACGGCGATCACGTCCACGAATGGGTCAATGGAGAGACCTTTGAGATGCGGTTCCATCGGCGCGACGTTGCGGCGCACGCGGAAAAGAAGATCGTGTATCTGGCGCAGTGATTCGTAACCAGTGTTCGCGTGGGATGATGCAATTGCGGCAACGTGGGATGCCCGCAGGGGGAATTTCGTCTCGATCGGGGAGGCTGCGGCGCATGGACAAATTGGTTTATGTCCTGCGATCGTTGCCTGAAACGGGGCGGTTTGCGGCCTGGGCTGTTGGTTTTTTGCTGCTGACGCTTCTGGTCCCGCGCGTGGCGGGTGCCACGGGGGATGTCGAGCGGGGTAAGAACCTGTTTGCTCTGGCGGGCGGGTGTGGCTGCCATACATCGCAGGACGGACCGGTCGGTGCGGGAGGTGGTGAGGCGCCAACGCCGTTCGGAACCTTCTACGGCACCAATATCACCCCGGACGAGGAGACCGGCATCGGATCGTGGTCGGACGAGGAGATCGAGGCGGCGATCCGGCGGGGCGAGAATCGTGACGGTGTGGAGACACCGGCGATGCCCTACTACTGGTACAGCGGCATGAGCGACGAAGACCTTGCGGACCTGATTGCCTATTTACGCAGCCTGCAGCCCGTCCACCGTCCGAATCGGCCGCACGAAGGGGAGGTGCCGCTGGAGCGTTGGGCCTACCGCTTCTGGCGCTGGTGGTTTGCGCCACGTTTCGAGCCGGCGCGACAATCACCGGCAGGCGGGATGGAGCGTGGCCGATATCTGGCAGATCACGTATCGATCTGTGGCGATTGCCACACACCGCGATCCCGGTTTGGTGCACCGCTCCTGTCGATGCATCATGCGGGGACGAAGAATGGGCCGGGAGACAAAAGCGTACCGAACATCACGCCGGATGCGACGGGGATTGCCGAGTGGGATTCAGCGGACCTGCTCAACCTTCTCCGTACCGGATTCACGCCGGAGTTCGACAACGTTCAGGGTTACATGGCGGATGTGATTGAAGGGCACGGCGGTGGGCCGGGCTATCGTGACGCTCGGGAAGAGGACTTGCGAGACATTGCCGAATATCTGAAAACCATTCGACCGATTGAACATGAAGTGGATTGAAACGTCAGTGTCCCTGTCCGCAGACCCATCGCCGTCGTGCCGGGGCGTTTCCGTGGTTCGATTGAATCCAGGGGAAGATGAGTGAGCGGGCAGGGTGAGCAGTGAGAAAAACGCCAGAGGAGAAAGACATGCGACGAATCGTGGTGGGAATATTGGCTGGGACGGTCATTGTGGGTTTCAGTTCGATGTTATGGGCGCAGCACAAAGAGCATAAGGATTTGCCGGCTGGGCCGATCAAGGACCGTCACGAGCTGATGGAACGGATCGGGGACCAGGCAAAAATCATTGGCGATGCCCTCAAGAGTGGCAAATTCGATCCGATCGGACCGGCGGCCGAGAAGATCCATGCAGAATCGGAGAAGGCGCTCCCCATGTTTCCGGAGGGCAGCACACATCCCAACTCACGATCCAAGCCGGAGATCTGGAAGCACTGGTCGGACTTTGAGGCGAAGATGAAAGCGATGCAGGACAAGTCTGCTGCACTTGTGACGGCGGCGAAAGAATCGGGAGACGTGCGGGCATCAGCGCAGGCCATGTTTGACACCTGCAAGCAGTGTCATGACGACTACCGTGTCCCGAAGAAGTGAGAGATCGCGACAGCAAAAAGGCCAATGGCCAGGAGAAAAAGAGCCTTTGCATCACGGAAAGTGAGCGGGGCCGGGAGAGTACCTTGCAGGGCAGAAAGGCCTTTGATAGCTAAGCGCACTTGCGGTGAAACGGAATAGTGCCGCAGTGGTCCCCGGTAGCTCAGTCGGTAGAGCGTTCGGCTGTTAACCGAATGGTCGCTGGTTCGAGTCCGGCCCGGGGAGCCAATTCAGTGTCACGCCACGTTGTGTGACCGGCAGTAAAACGGAACCCCGAGGAGCAAGAGCTTCCCGGGGTTTCGTTTTACCGGGGCCTCTGGATGGGATTCCTCGCCGGGACGAGGTCGCCGGGGTCCCTGAGATTCACAACGAGAACGCCGTGAGAAAGCGGCTGGCAACGTCAGGGCTTCGTGGGGGAGTCTCAGCGGCTGAGTAGGGTGTATTGAGCATCTCAGCCGTTCGTTGTCCGACTTTACGTTGTTTCATTGAGTTGTTCGAGAAGGATAAGGTGAGCTTTGGTCCCATTATCCTGTACCGTGACACCCCGACATCGATCGGACGATTGGTCCTTTATATTCTGCTCCCGTTCGCGCCGGAGCGCATGAGCGAGAGGATCCACGACAAGTTCATCTCCGCCTGGTGACGTGCGAAGTGATCCGGTGGCCCTGTGTTTCTTGGTCATCACGCAGACAGGCATCTCTGCACTCTTGAGCGAGTGAAGTGGCAAGTCAGCGTGGCGTTCGGAACAGGCGTTGAGTTGCTCAAAGTAGTGGCGTAAAAGAATCGGCCCTGTAGTTCGATGCCGTCAGGAGCGCTGTACACCACCTGACCTGGAGCCGGGATGCGTCACGAGGTGCTGATCATCAAAGAGATCTCCGCGCGACTCAATCGCGCGGAGAAGGCGGTCTATGCGATGGTGCAGGCGAATGAATTCCTGCCTGTGGAATCCGCGATCATAGGTGCATAGGCCGCGACCCGGTCGGTCAGTGGATCGACGTTCAATCGTGTCGCGCGAGTTGACACACCACTACGAACGCGGGACCACTATGAGGAGAGGAACCAATGCTGAACTACGACAAACTCAAGGAGTACGTTGCCAGCGACACCGTTGCCATCCGTGGTAGTGCGACGCTGGAGCCTGCGGGTGGACCCGGAGACAAGATCTTTCCGCCAACCCACGCCATCGAGAAAACGAACACGAAGCCCGGCGCCAAGTACGCATTCGAGACGCGGCGGTTGGACGGCGAGAACGTGACCTGCGTGCTCATCGATTCGGTGCAAAGCCAGGCGAACCGCATGGAGGAGGCCCTTGAGGCGCTGTGGGATGAGAAGAAGATCACGCTGCCTGTGGTCAGCGCCGACTTCTCATCGGTTGCACCTGAGGTGGGTCGGGTCACCTCTCTTACCGCGCCCCACCGCATCGCGGACGCCTTGCTGCGCGACAGCCTGCTCGATGGGCAACTCTTCCGTCTCTCGGATATCGGAAGGTCGTTTACCGACGCGAGTACGAAGAACGCGACCGCCCTCTTCAAGGTTTGTCCGACGGGGCTAGTGTTCGGCCTATGGGACAGTACCGGCCCGAAGGGTGGGCTCGGCTCGAAGTTCCAACGCGCGTTGGTCTCGGAGATCGTGGGCATCAACGCGGCCAAGGGGAGCAAGACCGGAAGCCGTCTCGATCCGATGAACATCAACAAAGACGCCGCTGTCATCTACAAGGCCGCCAACCCGGACGAGGGCTGGACCGCTGACTCAGAGCAGGCAGAACAGAGGGACGGCGAGCCTGTGAAGGTGGGCAGCGAGCAGAAGGCGGGCAAGCCGTCGGCAGTGAATCACGGCAACATCGCGCCCAGCATCGATGAAGTCGCTGGCGGGGTTACCATCGATTACGCGACCCACACTGTGGTGCTCTCGCTCGCAGCACTTCGCCGTCTCGGTTTCGCGGAGGGCGCGACCGAAGCCAGAACGGTGCTCGCCGCGCTCGGCCTCCTCGCTATGCTCGCGTCGGACAGCCGTGGGCACGACCTACGTTCGCGATGCCTGTTGGTTCCGAGGAAGGGCTCCGCACTGAAGCTGGAAGCCGTCGCTCGTGATGGGACCACCAAAGACCTCGTCCTCGATCTCGCGGTCGCCACGAAGCTCTATAACGATGCGGTCGCAGCGCTCCCCGCTGCCCTGAAGTTTGACCAGGCCGCCGGCGAGCCCCTCGCGACGCTATCTCCTTCACCGAAGCTCGCCAATCTGGTGAAGAGGAGCCGCGAGCTTGCGGCGGCGGAATCCGACTCTGCGGAGGCCTGATGCTCGGCATCGAGGTCGAGCTTCTGACCGGTCGCTACGCTGCGACTGCGCACAACGATCGTGGCCGCGCCGAATGGCCGCCGCATCCTGCGCGCTTCTTCTCCGCGCTGGTCGCGGCGCTGTACGACCACGACGATGTCGATCCAAGCGAGCGAGATGCGCTTCTCTGGCTCGAGCAGCAGGACGCGCCGTCGCTACGCGTCGATCCCGAGTCGAAGATCGGCAGGCGTCAGGTACAGGACGTCTACGTGCCCGTCAACGACGTCACGCTCGGTGACGATAAGGCGATCCGCGACGCCGAGAAGAAGCTGACTGCTGCCACGACTTCAGTAGCGCAGAGGAAGGCACAAGCAGCAGTCGACAAAGCAAAGCGAGAAGCCATCGCGATTGATGACAACCCGTCTGATAAGGCGCTAAAGACTGCGAGCGCACTCATGCCGGAGCGGCGCACGCGCCAAGTGCGCACTTTCCCCGTCGTACTGCCGGAGACCCCCACCTTCACGTTCCTCTGGGCCGAGGCTGACCCGGCACCTCATCGCGAAGCGCTCGTGCGACTCTGTGCCCGCGTCACCCGGCTTGGACACTCGTCGTCGCTCGTGCGATGTACGCTCCTCGATCACGATCCCTCGCCAACCCTCGTCCCGAGGGACGACGGTGACATCGTCCTCCGCGTGGTCGGGCCGGGGCAGCTCGATCGTCTCGAGAGAGCCTTCGGGCTACCCACCGATCCTGAAAACGCCGGTCATCGCGGCTTTCAGAGCCGAGTGCTGCCCGCTCGTCCGCAACGGTATGGACCAGCGTCCACGAGATCAAACGGTTCGAACCAAGCCGCGAGCGTGTTCTCCTCGGACGACTGGGTCATCTTCGAGCGCGTTGGCGGTTCGCGGCCTGTTGCTTCGCGCGCCACCGACGTCGCTCGTGCACTGCGCGACGCGCTCATCGAGGCGCATGGCACCCAGGATCTGCCGGCGACGCTCTCGGGCCACACAGAGAACGGCCCGACGCAGCAGCCGCACATCGCGTTCGTCCCGCTGCCGTTCGTCGGCCGCGAACATGCCGATGGCGCGATCATGGGCTGTGCACTCGTGCTGCCTCGGGAGCTGCCGAGAAACGATCGCGAGATCCTGCTACGCCTTGTCGCGAAGTGGGAGAAGGAGCGCGCGAACGAACGCGGTAATATGACGCTCGCTGGCGGGACGCTACCTCCGTTTCATGTCCGGCGTGTCGAGGTGTCGGCGAAGGCCGCCCTCGATCCAATGCGTTGGTCTCGCTTGTCGACGCGCTTTGTCACAGCCACGCCGATCGCGCTGGACAAGAACCCCGGCAACCTGCGCAGCAACCAGGACGGCACCGCACGCAAGGCCGCGCTGGAGGCACAGCGGAGCATCAGCGACGCCTGCCATCACGTCACGGGGGTGCGCCCTGTCTCGGTCGAGGTCTCCCTCGCACCGCTGCTTCTTGGCGCGCAGCACGTTCGCGACTTCCTTCCGTGGCCAGGGCGTCCCGGTCGAACGGCGCGCGTGCGAGTACACGCCGACATCCAGTTCGCGGAGCTCGTGAGAGGTCCGCTGCTCCTCGGTGCGGGACGCTACTTCGGCCTCGGGCTCTGCCTGCCCGTGGGGGACCGATGACGCTCTCGGCCTCGAACTTCGGCGCATTTCATGCGGCCGTCCATGGTGGCAGGCAGCCCTTCGCATGGCAACAACGGCTGCTCGAGAAGATCGTCGCCGACAAGACATGGCCACGCGTACTCGATCTGCCGACTGGTGCGGGCAAGACGACGTGTATCGACATTGCCTTGTTCGCGCTCGCGCTCGACGCGACGAACGAGGACGGGCAGCGTTGGTGCCCACGGCGCATCGCTATGGTCGTGGATCGCCGCATCGTCGTTGATCAGGTCGCTGAGCGCGGTCGCAAGCTCTTGAGCGCATTGGTGACGAGTACTGATGCAGTTGTTGTCGACGTCGCCCAACGACTTCGCTCCATGACCCGCACCGGCGAAGAACCGCTCGGCGTCTTTACTCTGCGCGGAGGCATGCCCAAGGACGACGGTTGGGCGCGCACGCCGGACCAGCCGCTCGTGATCGCATCGACCGTTGATCAGGTCGGCTCGCGGATGCTTATTCATGGCTACGGCGTGAGTCAGGGCATGAAGCCCGTCCACGCGGGTCTGCTCGCCAACGACACGCTACTGCTCCTCGATGAGGTGCATCTGTCGGAGCCATTCCGGCAGACGCTCGACCAGCTCGCGCGCCTGCGCACGCGGTTTTCGGGAAGCGGGGTGAAGACACGCTTCGCCCACGCCTTCCTCTCGGCCACGCCGGGGGCTGGCCAGGCGCCCCCGTTCGTGCTGCTCGATGACGAGAAGACGGCGGAGTCGCCGCTCGGTCCCCGCCTACACGCCAGCAAGCCTGTGCACCTCGTCGAGGTGGACGATCGCTCCGTGCTGGAGAAGGCGTGCGTCGAGCATGCGAAGGACCTGCTCGAACGCCATCGCACCATCGCCGTGATCGTCAACCGGCTCGCGAGCGCGGGCGCCATCGCGCGACAGCTCGCCGAGATGGTGGGCGCTGATGCGACCGTCACGCTGCTCACGGGGCGCATGCGTCCGCTCGATCGCGACGACGTGCTGCGCGAGTTGCGACCTGCAGTTCAAACGGGCCGCGAGCGATCCGAGGACAGCCCGAAGCGCATCATCGTGGGCACGCAATGCATTGAAGCAGGCGCGGACTTCGACTTTGATGCGGTGGTTACCGAAGCCGCGAGCCTCGACAGCCTGCGCCAGCGATTCGGCCGCGTGGACCGCCTCGGCAACTACGGGAAGGCCGAGGGTGTCATCATCCACGACAAATCGGTGAAGGACGACCCGGTCTATGGCAAAGCCATCGCCGAGACCGTCAAGTGGTTCAAGGAGCAGGAGAAAGAACGTCCAAAAAAGCTGAAGGATGAGCTGAAGAAGCTCAAGGACGCAGCCAGGAAGCTCCGTGGAGACGCGAAGACGCAGGCCGATGCGAACATCGTCAGGAAGACCCAAGTCGACTTCGGCGTTTTCGCCCTCGATGTCCCCGCTGGCGACGATTTGCAGAAGTTGCTGGGCCCGAAGCCCAGCGCCCCAACGTTGCTCCCGGCGTACCTCGACCTTTGGGCGCAGACCTCGCCCGCGCCGAGCCAGGTCCCTGATGTGAGTCTCTGGCTGCACGGTCCGAACGCGGGCCCGCCCGATGTGCAGGTCGTTTGGCGCGCCGATCTCACCGAGGAAGTGCTTCAGGACGTCGAGGCTGCGACGGCGATCGTCGCTGCGGTGCGGCCATCGAGCCTCGAAGCCATGTCGCTACCGTTTGTCGCGGCGCGAGCTTGGCTCGCGAACAAGACGGCGCGTGATCTTGGCGACACAGAGGGCGCGACGCCCGACGACAGTGACGAACAAGACTCGGCGGCCCGTGCCACATGCGGCAGAAGGGCGCTCCGCTGGAAGGGTGACGAGAGCCGGATCGTCGATGCGACGACCTTGAAGCCAGGCCACACGATCGTCGTGCCCGCAAGCTATGGCGGCATCCGCGGTGGCTGCTTCGATGCCTCGTCGACTGACGCCGTGAGCGACCGTGCGGAGCAGGCGGGGTTGTTCGGGCGCGCGCACCCGGTGCTTCGCCTGCACCCGCTCGTCGCCGAGCAACTCGGGCTGACGCTGCCGCTCGACGACGTGGACGAGGCCAGGGCGGCGCTCGGACGTCTCGCCTCGACCACGGACTGGCCCGCGTGGAAGCGCTTGTGGACCGAGCGTCTCGCGAAGGGACGCACCTCGTTCGTTGTGACAGGCGAGCCGTTGTGGACGGTACTCGGAGCGAAGCGCGTGCCCATCGCCGACTTACGGCGCGTGCTTCAGCCGGAAGAGACGCTCGAAGACGGTGTGGAGCTCACCACCGACGGTGATGACTCCTTTTGCGCGGGGCGCGCGGTTTCGCTCTCGGTGCATAGCGCCGACGTCGAGACGTTCGCGCGCGAGTACGCGACCCGCTGTGGTCTCGGCGCTTGGCTCACCGAGCACGTCGCACTCGCCGCGTGGCTTCATGACATCGGCAAGTCCGACCGTCGCTTCCAGCTCCTGCTCCGAGGAGGAAGCGAGATCGAGTACTACAAGGACGAGATACCCTGGGCCAAGTCGGCGATGCCGCCAGGAGCGAAGGCGCTGCGAAAACTCGGGAGGGAGAAGAGCGGCTATCCCGGAGGCGGGCACCTCCACGCCGTTCAGTCCGTGGCGATGCTCCACGGGCACCTGGACGCGCTGACGGAGCGCTTGAAGAAGGTCGACGCCGGTAAAGAGCCCGATCTCGACCTCGTGCTCCACCTCGTCGCCAGCCACCATGGGGAGTGTCGGCCCTTCGCACCGGTACTGCTCGACGATAGTCCCGTCGAGGTCTCGCTCGACGAGCATAAGAGCGAGAAGTTCGGCAAGATCGACTTCGCCGCGACGACCTCGAACAACGACCTGCACAAACTGGACTCCCCGGTCGCCGACCGTTTCTGGGGGCTGGTCATGAAGTACGGCTGGCAGGAACTGTGCTGGTTCGAGGCGATCCTTCGCCTTGCCGATCACCGCGCGAGCGAAGAGGAGCAAGTCAAACCATGAGCCGCATCCAACTCGTGGGCATCGACGGATCCAATCCGCTCGGGTTCCTCGCCGCGATGGGGCTTCTGCGCGTCGTTCCTGGCTCGAAGCTCGGCTTCTCCGACGACGGTTCCTTCCAGGCGTTTCTCGATGGGCACAACACGGAGAAGGGTCTGGCATCTCTCGTCGCGAAGGATGCGGAAGCCTCCGCAGCGCCGAATGTCGCGTGGCGCTTCACATACACAAAGGCAGCCACGAAGAAGCAAAGAGAGAAACCGGTGGCCGACCTCAAGCCGCCCCCAGCCGACTTCAAGAAGTTCCTCGCTGCCGGGGTCGAAGAGTGGATCTCTGGAAACGACGAGAAGGCTGCCTATGCAGCAGCATACGCCACGGACGTCGCGGTCGATGGTAAGGGGAACACCAAACCGACCGCGTTTCACTTCACGGCGGCGCAGCAGACCTTTCTCGGTACCGTGGAGGGCATTCGCGCGTCATTGACCACAGAGTGGATCAAGAAGTCGTTATGCAACGGACACGGCAAAAGGCGGGGCTCGAACCTCCGCTGGGATCCCGGTGCCGAGCGAAACTGGGCCCTGATGGCAAACGATCCAGGCGGCGACGGGACTTTTGTTGATGCGCCCCTCGAGTGGCTTGCGTTCCGTGGGTTGCCACTGCTGCCAAGCTTCCCGAGCGGTATGCGAATCATTACGACAGGCGTTTTTGGTCGAGGCGATGACATGACCTTCACCTGGCCGCTCTGGACGGTTCCAGTTTCTCACCGTACGATCCGCTCGGTGCTTCAAATCGATTGGACCCGGAATGCGAAGGAACGCCTGGCACGTGGTGTCTTCGCAATCTGTAGCTCCGTGATCCGGAGAACAAGCCAGGGCTTCGGTAACTTTGGTCCCGCATCGGTGATAGATTGACGTGACTGTAGATGTTTTGGCCACCCTCGCCGCCCTCCAGTCGATCATCGCCCAGGGCGAGTCCGAGACGCTTGAATTCAAGCGCTCGACGGCGGAACTGCAGCGCGCGGGTCAGACGCTGTGCGGGTTTTTGAACGGCGACGGCGGGCAGGTACTGCTGGGCGTCGGTCCTCAAGGCCAGCTCGTCGGCCAGCAGGTCGCTGACATCACGTTGCGCGATATCGCGGCGACGCTCGGAAAGATCGAGCCTGCCGCACGCATCGAACTGGATCGCGTTGCGCTCGACGAAAGGCTCGACGTCATCGTGCTCACGGCACCGTCGTCGCGGGCGTTCGTGCCGTTCGTCTACGACAACAAGCCGTACAAGCGCGTCGGCTCGACCACCACGGTGATGCCGCAGGACGAGTACACGCGGCTCCTTCTCGAGCGCAACCACGCGCGCCACCGCTGGGAGAACCAGCCCGCCGAAGGCGTGCGGCTCGAAGACCTCGACCATGAAGAAATCCTGCGTACCCGCGAGAGCGCTATCGAGCATCGGCGTCTCTCAGCCGGAACGAGCATGGATGTCGGCGACATCCTCGACCGCCTGGGGCTGCGCGTCGATGGGCAGCTCACGAACGCAGCGCAGATGCTCTACGGCACCAAGTTCCTGCCGCGCTATCCTCAGGCGCTGCTCAAGCTCGGACGCTTTCGCGGCACGAAGATCACCGGCGATATCCTCGACAATCAGCAGCTCCACCTGCACGCGTTCGCGATGGTTCGCGAAGCCATCGCGTGGCTCGATCGCACGCTGCCGCTCGCTGGGCGGTTCCCGAAGGGCAGCATCTTCCGTGAAGACCGCCAGCCGGTGCCAGCCGAGGCACTGCGCGAGACGATCATCAACGCGGTCATCCACCGCGACCTGACCCTCGCCAGCGGCTACGTGGCCATCGCCGTCTTCGACGACCGCATCGAGGTGCGCAGCGTTGGAGAGCTGCCGTTCGGACTACGCGTTGAACAGCTCTCGGAGGAGCACCCGTCGAAGCCTCGCAATCCTGACCTCGCCGGCGCCTTCCACCGCACGGGGGCCATCGAGGTCTGGGGCCGTGGCACCAACCGCGTGATCGACGCCTGCCTCGCGTGGGGCATCAAGGCACCCACGTTCAAGGTTGAGATGGGCGTCACGACGGTCACGTTCCACGCGGAGATCCGGCCCGGCGCTGAGGTCGGGAAGCAGCCCGGGACCAAGCCGTCCCAAGCTGTCCCAAGCTTGTCCCAAGCTGTCCTAAGCTCGTCCCAAGTCGAACTGCTCTCGCGAGCGACGGAGCCGAAGACGCTCGCGGAGCTGATGGCCATCGCGGGGCATTCGAACCGTACGCGGTTTCGAGACGAAGTGCTCGCTCCACTTCTCGCAGCACAGCTTATCGAGATGACGGTGCCCGACAAGCCGAAGAGTCCCAAGCAGCAGTACCGAACGACGGCGATGGGGCGCGAGGCCGCAAAGCGCGGAGGCACGTCGTGACGTCCGTGACGACCCAGGGCATCGGCGGGGCTCATCACGACGAGCCCGCCGGTGCGCCTCCAGCCACGCGGCGAAGCACGGGGCAACAAGCGCGTGCCGACCACGCTCGTCCAACCAGTAGTGCGGGAGCCCCTTGACCGTGTTCGTCTCCGGCCTGTCCGATGTCGATGCTCTCGTACTGCGGTGTCGCGATGCCAAGGCGAGTTCGTACATCGCCGAGGCGGTGACCTGCCTGAAGGCGGGCGCCTTCCGCGCTTCCATCGTCGTCACCTGGGTCGCTGTCGTGCATGACTTGCTCGCCAAGCTCGAGCAGCTTGCTCTCGCTGGCGACAAGAACGCGCAGTCGAAGGTCGATCAGTTTCGGCAGATCGTCAGTGCCGGCGACGTGAAGGCGAGCCTCGATTTCGAGCGTACGATCCTCGACGTCGCCCGAGATGAGTTCGAACTCTTCGGATCCCTTGCTCAAGTCGACTTGGTTCGGCTCCGTGATGACCGCCATCGGTGCGCACACCCTTCGATGCTCGATCCGGAAACCGACTACCAACCCGCTTCCGAACTTGCGCGCTGCCACGTGGTCAACGCCGTCACGCACCTTCTCCAGCATGGCCCTGCGCAAGGCAAAGCCGCGATGGACCGCCTGTTGAGCGAGTTGGAGCAGAACTACTTTCCCAAGAGCCTCGATGAACTCGTCGTTCATCTCGAACATGGACCGCTTGGCCGGCCACGAACGAGTCTCGTTCGGAACTTCGTCATCGTGCTTCTCAAACGGTACTTCGCTGAACCACCGGAAGCTCCTGAATCGGTGCTCGAAGCAATCCGCTTCCGCTCGAGTGTCGCGCAGGCCGAGCGCAGGATCGTTCGGACCCTTGCAGCAGTCATGCGAATGCATCGCGAAATCTCCGTTGCGACCTTGAATGAGAAGCTCGACGGTATTGTCGCGCAGGCACCCGACGTTCGGTTGGGGGCACTGCTGGCCCTTGCTGCAGAAGTTGCTGATGCGTGGCATGCCCTCTCCAAGGCCCAGTGAAACCGGATCGGTAGGTACGTGCGGGCGATGCCTGCGACCGACTTCGATCGCGCCCTTCGCGCCGCGTGGTCGGTTACGGAGGTACAGCCTGACGCACGGGCTCGCATCCTCGGAAGCGACAGTTGGGCGGCACTTGCCAAGGTTGACGACCCGCCTGCAGAGTGGGTGCAGCTCGCGATCGACAAGATGGCGAACGCGAAGTCCTGGGGAGAGGCCAACCCGCCACGCGCCTTCCTCGGTGCGGCCGCCCACCTGATTTCCGAGGAACAGGCGCAGACGCTACTTCATGCCGCTAGCCAGGACGCCGAACTCCAGAGCAGTTGGGGTGTAAAAGACACCCTCAAAGCGCTCACGCGCGCGGCCGCGATGGGCCCGGAGCGCGTGAAGGCGCTGGTCGAGGAAGCTGGCCTTGCCGACGCGTACTCCGGCGAGCACTGGTGGCCGAAGGCCAGCGATGGTGAGGAGAGCGCACAGTGACCAGTATCCTCGACTGCATCAAGCAACCCGCCGCTCTCACGCTCAGCTCCGTGGAATTCGGCTAACTACCACCTGCTCATCTCGACGGTGGACCGCGTCTCGCGCCTGCCGCGCAACATGATGGTACCCGAGGCGATGCGCCTCTACCGCGAGAACATCGCACTCAAGGTGCAGCTCGATGCGCTCGGGGC
>JAANMY010000627.1_pt1 | contig 48601 bp, 47 predicted proteins | sample 7279691 | NCBI WGS metagenome assembly JAANMY01 (sample SAMN14094543, study PRJNA606508) | bioreactor metagenome | isolation source: A lab-scale SPAN reactor treating ammonium-rich wastewater day 388 | place: Ireland: Galway | collected 2018-02-07 | reverse complement strand
TAGAACCGAAGTTCCCGCTCGACTTGCATGTGTTAGGCCTGCCGCCAGCGTTCAATCTGAGCCATGATCAAACTCTTCAATTAAAAAGTGTTTGCTGCCAATAACGGCAACTCAGTCTTACTGACTTAAAACATTATCTGTAATAGTCACCCAACCGATTTAATTTCGTTGCCAAAATCTATCGTAAGTGCCCACTCAGATGATTGATTGCGAATTGTTAAAGAGCGTGCTTCACTTTGAAGCGGGAGGCGTATGTTACACTTCCCAGTTTTTAAGTCAAGCGTGAACAGCATTCTAAACCACAAAACACTCTTCACACCTGACTAAGCCTTCACTTTCACCGCGTTTACCACCACCGTGAAGCGAGGGCGCCATTTTAGTGATTTAAACTTCAGTGTCAAGCGTCTTTTTAAAAGATTTTTGCACCCTTATTTAACTCACCCGAAGCACCCGAACCGCAGCACCCCTTGGCATGGCGCGCATTATAGGCCGTTTTAATTAGCCTGCAAGCGCTAAAGTAAGAAAAATGACCTTTAACGGTGCGTTTGCTTACTAATTCAACTTTTTGTGCGATTTAGCAACAATAACAGCCGAAATACTCTGTGCTTAGTAGTTGCTCTTTATTGCCTAACCGCTAAGATAAGGCTGCTTTAGCTTAATAAAGCAGTCCGATAAATAGAATAAGTGCTTAGGATATTATTATGTTACCCACTTTACGTGCTTCTTTGCCTTATACACTGGCGCTGGCCGTGTTGGCTTATCTTGCGTTTACCTTTCTGCCCGCGTTGGGCTTTACTCAGCAAGTGTTCGTTGTTATTGGTGTGCTGCTGTCAGGTATTTTGGTACCGGTATTAATAGATGTAAAAGGCAGCGCTGTTGAATCCGCTACGGTTAACCCAACCTCAATCACCGATACATATAAAGGTGAAACCGTCACCTTATATGTGGGCAATCTACCTTATCGTGCTAATGAAGATGCCGTGAAAGAGCTGTTTCAGCGCTTTGGCGCCGTCGTTAACGTGCGTCTGATGAAAGATCGCCAAACCGGCCGCCGCCGTGGTTTTGGTTTTGTCGAAGTTGCAGCCAAAGACAGTAATAAGATGATCCAGAAATTAAATGACTTTAATTTTCAGGAACGCACGTTAAAAGTGCGCGAAGCAAAAGAGCGGCAGGATAATGACGATAGCGAAGAGTAGCTCATAGTCGTTAAGCCAACACAGGGAGACTTAAGTCTCCCTGTGTTGTTTTTGCCGCTATAAAACGGTTTCGGGTTGGCTGCAGAGGAAGTCTGTCTTAAAATGGCCGTTTTGCTGATACCGAGTATTGAATGAGTGTAGGTCAGGTTTTCCCCGAACAGTATACAGAGCAGCTAGAGACTAAAGTTAGCCAAGTGCAACAGCTGCTGGCAGAATTCAATCCGCCAAAGCCGCAAGTGTTTAGCTCCAGCCCGGCACACTACCGCTTACGTGCTGAGTTTCGCATCTGGCATAACGGCGATGATATTTATCATGCGATGTTCGACCCGCAAAGCCGCGATAAGGTAAGGATAGATTACTTCCCGGTGACTTGTCGGACCATAGCGGATTTTATGCCAGTGCTGCTACAACATATTCAGTTTAACCACGAACTACGTTACAAACTGTATCAGGTGGACTATCTGGCAACCTTATCTGGTGAGTTGCTGGTGTCACTAATATATAAGCGGCCTTTAACCAATAGCTGGTTAGAGCAGGCTCGCATACTAACCGAGACGCTGGCAGAGCAATATAACGTGAAGTTTATTGGCCGCTCGCGCAAACAAAAGCTGATGGTAACACATGATTATGTTACCGAGCAGTTTGAACTGAACGGCCGTACTTTACAGTATCAGCAGGTGGAGGGTAGTTTTACTCAGCCGAATGGCGAGGTAAACCGGCAGATGTTGGGTTGGGCCCAAGCCATTGCCGGCAATTTAACCGGTGACCTACTTGAGCTGTATTGTGGTAACGGTAACTTTTCTATTGCACTGGCGCCGAATTTTAATCAGGTGGTGGCAACCGAGATCTCCCGCACCTCAATTAAATCAGCCCAATACAATATTGCACTTAATAACGTAGCTAATTTGCAGGTTCTGCAGATGTCTGCCGAAGACGTCTCTGCTGCGTTGGCACAAGGTAACGCACTAAAACAGATTGATTTAACCGGTATGCAGCTTAATACCGTGCTGGTTGACCCACCGCGTGCCGGCCTGGATAGCGGCACAGAACAGCTGGTTAGCCGGTTTCACGATATTATCTATATTTCCTGCAACCCTCTGACGTTGGCTGAAAACTTAAAACAACTGAGTCACAGTCATGACATCGCACAGCTGGCGGTGTTTGACCAGTTTCCTTATACCCATCACATTGAAACCGGTGTTTGGTTGCATAAACGCGGCTAAAGTGGGGCCTGCTCTTTTGGTTTGCGACCATAGCTGGCGGCACCATGCGCCAGCCAGCGCAGCTGTGTAATGGTGCGACTGGTTAAGTAGGCATACTGTGATGAAGGGGCATCCAGCGCATCAGCACCGGTATGGAACACCAGCGTAACCATAGCTTCTGCCTGAGCCCTGGCCAGCTCATCAGGACAGGTGGTTTCTTTACGCAAATATTCCGCCAGTTCAGCAACAAAGTGCTGAATTTCACGCGCCACCGCACTTCTGAACGCGGCAGAAGTACCCGAGCGTTCACGCAGCATCAGCCGGAATACATTACTGTTACCAGTAACAAATTCCATAAAGGTTTCTACCGAGGTACGGATCACACTGCCGTTTTTTTCAATCCGTTGCCGCGCCTGACGCATTAATTGGCGCAACATCAGGCCAGCTTCATCTACCAGCGTTAAACCCAGCTCATCCATATCAGCGAAGTGGCGGTAGAACGAGGTTGGCGCTATACCGGCCTCACGCGCCACTTCTCGCAAGCTTAAACTGGCAAAGCTTTTTTCTGCGCTAAGCTGTGAAAAAGCCGCGTTGATGATGGCACGGCGGGTACGCTCTTTTTGCTCTGCTCTGGACACGGAAATTTCTCTGTTCACCGAAAAGCGCTATTTTATACCTTGACCAGGCGATTGTGACCAGTAGAATGAGCGAACAGTTGTAAGCTAAACGGTGTTTTTATGCAACAAACCCCTATTATCTGGACCAATGTCCTGCTGTTTTCCATCACGACGCTGGTCGCGGTTATCGGGGTGCCCTGGTATGCGTTAACAGTCGGCTTTGGCTGGTTTGAAATCATCGCAACCATTTTATGTCTGGGCTACTGCGGTATGTCTATTACCGCCGGCTACCACCGCTTGTGGGCACACAAAACCTATGATGCTCACCCGCTGTTGCAATGGCTATTCGCTATCGGCGGCGCTTTTGCGCTGCAAAACAGTGCGCTGCACTGGTCTGCCGATCACCGGGTGCACCACAAACATGTCGATAACAATGACAAAGATCCCTACTCTGCCGGCCGTGGTTTTTGGTACAGCCACATTGGCTGGATGCTGCGTGACTACCCTGGCGTAGAAAAGCCCGATTATAACAATTGCCGTGATTTACAGAAAAACCGCATTGTGATGTGGCAGCACCGCAATTACCTGTGGCTGACCATTGCCACTAATTTTGGCATTCCATTACTGCTGGGCCTTATCAGTGGCAATATCCTCGGTATGTTGCTGCTAGCCGGTGTGCTGAGGCTGGTATTAAGCCATCATTTTACCTTCTTTATTAACTCACTGGCGCACATCTGGGGTAGCCAACCCTACACTGAGCAGAATTCGGCGCGGGATAATGGTGTGTTAGCGCTGTTAACCTATGGCGAGGGCTATCATAATTTTCACCATATTTTCGAATCTGATTATCGCAACGGCATTAAGTGGTATCAGTTTGATCCGACCAAATGGCTGATTAAAACCGCCTCCTGGGTTGGCTTAACCCGTAACCTGCGCACCGTACCCGAAGAGCGTATCGCCCAAGCCAGGGCTAAAATGCAGTTACAACGCGCCATGGCAAAGGTAAAGCAGCGGCCAAACGCCGAACAGTTATTGCGTTTACTGGAGCAGGAGTATGAACTGCTACTGGCGCGGATGCAGGATTATTACCAGGTGAAGAAGCAGCTGTTACAACAGCGCCGGCAGCAATTGGTGGCACAGTATCAGGCGGTAGATTTTAAGCAAAGCTATCGCGAGTTTAAGCTGCATCTGCAACAACAGCAGCAGCATTGGCAACGCCTGATAGGTGCCTTTAGCTAACAGAAAAAGAGACTGCGGTCTCTTTTTTTGTGTCCAAGACCTGATATGCTCAAATAAGTGTAAGCTAATCAGCGAGATTGAATTGTGGGCCAGAAAAAGCACAGCAACAAACCCAGTTTCGATTACGATGCCATTGTCATAGGCACCGGCCCCGGTGGCGAAGGCGCCGCTATGTATTTAGCCAAAAGCGGTTTAAAAGTTGCGGCGATAGAGCGCTATCAATCTGTCGGTGGCGGCTGTACCCATTGGGGCACCATACCGTCCAAGGCGTTACGTCACTCGGTTAGCCGCTTAATTGAATTTAACGAAAACCCACTGTTTCACTTAGATGAGCAGCACACTAAGCTGACTTTTTCGCAAATTTTAAAACATGCTGCCGGCGTGATCCGTAAGCAAGTGCGCTTACGCAGCGGTTTTTATGATCGCAATCAGGTGAAAATTATTCAGGGTGAGGCCCGCTTTGTCGACAAGCACCGGCTTAGCGTGACCAGTGATGATGGCAGCTGCTTCGAGCTGAGTGCAAAAACTATTGTGATTGCCTGTGGCTCGCGGCCGTATCGCCCTGCTGAAGTAGACTTTAACCACAGCCGTATCTATGACTCAGACACCATACTGTCGTTACAGCACGATCCTAAACATATTATTATTTACGGTGCCGGCGTTATCGGCTGCGAGTATGCGTCGATTTTTCGCGGTTTAGGTGTCAGGGTCGATCTGGTGAATACCCGCGATCGGCTGTTATCTTTTATGGACGCAGAAATGTCGGACGCGCTGAGTTACCATTTTTGGAACGCGGGTATGACGATACGCCACGGCGAAGAGTTTGACCGCATCGAAGGTAAAAATGACGGTGTAGTACTGCATTTAAAATCGGGTAAAAAGATGAAAGCGGATTGCTTTTTGTTTGCTAACGGCCGCACCGGCAATACCGATAGCTTGAATCTGGCTGCTGTTGGTTTAGAGGCAGATGGCCGTGGGTTACTGAAGGTAAACCAACAATACCAGACCAGCATTGACAATATCTATGCCGTAGGTGACGTGATTGGCTACCCCAGCCTGGCAAGCGCCGCTTACGATCAGGGCCGTTTAGCCGGCGAAGCTATTGTAAAAGGCAACCTGGATGGCCACTTAATCGCCGACATCCCAGCGGGCATCTACACCATTCCTGAAATCAGCTCGGTGGGTAAAACCGAGCAGGAACTGACCGCTGCGCGCATTCCGTACGAAGTAGGTCGCGCTCAGTTTAAACACCTGGCCAGAGCGCAAATAGCCAACACCAATGCTGGCAGTTTAAAGCTGTTATTCCATCGCGACACGTTGGAAATTCTCGGCATTCATTGTTTTGGCGAACGGGCGGCCGAGATTATCCACATCGGTCAGGCCATTATGATGCAGAAGAATGGCGGCAATACTGTCGAGTACTTTGTGCATACCACCTTTAATTACCCGACGATGGCAGAAGCCTACCGGGTCGCTGCACTGAATGGATTAAACCGGCTATTCAAAGATTAAATTACTGAATTAAAACAACTAATTCAATTACAGCAAAGCCTGATATTAAATTTTGTTTTGGCTGATAAATCGTTGTAAACTCGATTACATAATAATTAAACAATAGTGTGTTGGAGTGTTTTTATGGTGCAGCTTCGGTATGGTTTGGCACTAGCATGGTTAGTCATGTCATGGCAGGTAGCAGCAGATTTCCCCACTGCTAAAGCCTTGTTCGAAAAGCAGGAGTACGAACTGGCCAAACCGCAATTAGAAACTTTAGCGGAGCTTGGGCACCTCGAAGCACAGTTTTTGCTATCACGTATGTATGCCGAAGGTCTGGGGGTGGATCCCGATATGAACCTGGCCTATGCCTGGACGCTGATTGCCCGCGAAAGAGCACATCCAGAAGCAGACAAACAGTATCGTCAATTGCGCTCTAAAGTCAGTTCAAGGTTAGAAGCCAAAGAAGTGTTTACCAGCCTGAATAATCAGTTTGGCAAAACTGCCCTGCATGGCAACCTCTATCCCTCTTCCAACCGTTATGTCGCCACTAACCCAAGATTGAAAGCCATTAGCACCCCAGAGCCGTCTTATCCTGGCTACTTTGAACGTGCCGGCGTTTCTGCCTGGGCGATAGTACATTATGATGTTAACGAAGACGGTAATACCGAAAATGCCACTGTCGTGGCGTCTTTTCCGGTGGATGCGTTAAGCGAATATGTGCTGGCAGCAGTACAAAGCTGGAAATATGAGCCTCCCAAAGATTTATATGGTGATGCTATAAGGCTGGAAATGCAGTCACACACCTTTCAGATCAAAGCACCGGCAAATGCTAAAGCGCGTAAATTTGAACGGGAAAATGCCGAGTACTTGGATGCTATCCGGGCAGCGGCTGAAGCAGAGTCAGCCCGTTACCAATACTTATATGCGTTACTGGCAGAAAACCGTATTGTCAGCGGTGTAGATGCCATGTCCTGGTATCTGCAAGCTGCCATTAATGGTTTCCCTAAGGCGCAGTACCGGCTCGCACAGTGTCTGGTAACAGGTAACGGCTGCGATCGCGATCAGAACAAAGCGGTGAACTGGCTGGCCATCTCGGCCGATGGCGGTGATGCTAATGCCGCGTATTTACTGGCACAGGAGCTATTGGACAGCAATAACGTTAACTACGACCCACGCAAAGCTGCCGGTTATCTCGAAGTCGCTGCGCTGCAGGAATATATGCCGGCGATTACCGAATACGCATCGCTTTTGGCCATGTCAGATGACCCAACGTTGCGTGACCCGCAAAAAGCCATTCGCCTGGCAGAGCAGGGCCGCGCTATAGATGCCAACAACCCTAACTTACTCTCTACCCTGGGTGTGGCTTTTATTGAATTAGGTCAGCAAAGTCGCGGTGAGTCGATGTTACGACAGGCCATAGATGAAGCCAGAAAACGTCGCTGGACCATTCAAAACTACGAAGATTTATTGGCAGACTACCAAATGGCAGCCGCCGATAGAAACTAAAAACAAACCCCGGCACTTTGGCCGGGGTTTTTGTTATTACTCGGTAATGTCGCTACTCATATGATAAGTGCGGCTAAATGAGTGCACAGCATCAATAAACACCGATACCCGCTCAGGATCGACATCCGGTGTTATACCATGGCCCAGATTAAATACATGGCCTGAACCCTGACCAAAACCGTCCAGAATCATTTGTACTTCCTGACGAATGCGCTCCGGTGAGCCCAGCAGGATAGCCGGGTCCATATTACCCTGCAGGGCAACTTTGTGCCCCACCCGGGCTTTGGCATCACTGATATTAATCGTCCAGTCCAGCCCCAACGCATCACAACCGGTATTAGCGATAGACTCCAGCCATAAACCACCATTTTTGGTAAACAAGGTCACAGGCACCTTGCGACCGTCTGCCTCGCGGGTTAAGCCGTTGACAATTTGCTGCATATAGCCCAGCGAGAATTCCTGATAATCGCGGGGCGTTAACACCCCACCCCAGGTATCAAAAATCATTACCGACTGTGCACCAGCTGCAATTTGCGCGTTCAGGTATAAGATGACACTTTGCGCCAACTTATCGAGCAACAGATGCAGCGCTTCCGGCTCAGAAAACATCATCTTTTTAATGGTACCAAAGGTTTTGCTGCTGCCGCCCTCTACCATGTAAGTCGCTAAGGTCCAGGGGCTGCCAGAAAAACCAATTAACGGCACACTACCGGCAAGCTCACGGCGGATGGTGCGCACGGCATCCATCACATAACGCAGCTCTTGCTCCGGATCAGGTATGGGTAAATTAGCAATATCGATAAAGTCGCGCAGTGGCCGCTGGAATTTCGGCCCCTCGCCTTCGCCAAAATACAAGCCCAACCCCATTGCATCGGGAATGGTTAAAATATCGCTGAACAAAATAGCCGCATCCAGCGCATAACGGCGCAGCGGCTGTAAGGTCACCTCACAAGCCAGCTCAGGGTTTTTACACAGCGACATAAAATCACCGGCCTGGGCCCGGGTTGCGCGGTACTCAGGTAAATAGCGACCGGCCTGGCGCATCATCCATACCGGCGTTCTGTCTACCGGCTGTTTTAACAAAGCCCTTAGGTAGCGATCATTTTTTAATTGCATAAGTTATCCGTCAGTCCGCGAAATGAGGCTATTTTATCACCCCAGCGCCGCCGCGCCTATGTTTAACCGGTAAATGCTGTGTTCAGCTTTTTTCGGCTTATTGCTTGTCATCATAAAATCATTCTGCTATAACATTGCTGCGCTAGTGAAGAATAACAAGTAAGAAGCTCGTTTAAACGGGACCACGCAAACCTTAGTTAAGCCACGTAAGTGGCTTTTTTATTTCCTGTGCAGTGCTAATTGTGTTTTCACAACCCGCCTATTCAGCAGTCATTCCTGCTAAACGCGCAATAATTTGTCCCGACAAGGTTTCAAGTGGCGGCACCTCGGGTAACTCTGAAGCGCTGAACCAGGCGGCCTCTTCAATTTCATGCGGCTGGCAACGAATATCACCGCCGGCGTAATCTGCAATAAAGCCTGCCATAAGCGAATGCGGAAACGGCCATGGCTGGCTGCCAACATAGCGCAGGTTACAAATATCAATGCCCACCTCTTCTTTTACTTCCCGCACCGCGGCTTGCTCTAACGTTTCAGCAGATTCGACAAAACCGGCCAGAATGGAAAAAAAGCCCGCTTTATGCCGGCTGGAGCGCGCCAGTAAAATTTTACCCTGATGGGCAATGCCCACCAGCACGCAAGGCGCAATACGTGGGTAACAGCGATGGCCACACTTATGACACAGCGTTGCCAGCTCCCAGTTCACCAGGCTCATCGCACTGCCACACTGGCCACAAAAGCGGTGTGTTTGTAAAAACAACGCTACCTGCACCGCTCGTGCCGCTAACTCAAACAGCCGCTCACCTGCAGGCAGTAAAGCCCTGGCACTGACCCACTGGCTCTCATCAGTGATCTGGTCGTTATTCACCAATAAATACGCCGGCACACCTTCAAGCTCACCCAGCTGGCAAATCTGCTCCGGCACAGCGGATAGCGACAAGCTGGCATAAGGCCCTTGCGGCAGCTGTTGCTGCTCGTTGAGCCAGAGGCGGCCGCGGTTGACAATAAACCACATGCCCTGCTGCTCTGGCCTTACATGAACACTGTGTTTAATCATCTGTTGTCCTGGCTACTTACCGGCTGATGGTGTCATCATAATGCGCTTTACTGGGCTGACCAATAAAAAAACGGTTGATCTTTAGCGCAAAATTCATTTAATTAGACGTTACTGCAGCACAACCGCTGCACTTAAGGAGAAGGCAATGTACACCCGGGTGCAGACCGCGCAAAAAAAATGGGGTGGCTCACTTACTGCCATCGATAACTGGCTGGAAGAGCGGCAGCAACTTATTGTCAGCTATTGTAAACTGGCTGCCTTACCACCGTTCGATACCAAACGCACCACCTTGCCCTCTCAAGCTGCTGTGCAGGAGTTTTGTCAGCTGCTGGTCGACTATTTGTCTGCCGGTCACTTTGAAGTCTATGAACGTATCGTGTCAGAATGTGCCGTTAATGGTACTGACAGCCGTAAACTGGCTGACAGCCTGTATCCGAAGATTGCTGTATCAACTGACTTAGCATTAAATTTTAATGATTTGTATGCTGAACATCTTAGCACCCGCCACAGTGGAGCCTTTGACCGCGAGCTGTCGGCATTAGGCCAGGCGCTGGAAGAGCGCTTCGAATATGAAGATCAGCTGATTAATACCCTGTACGAGAAGCACACCGATAGTAGCGTGTCTGCTTAATCACAGTGCAAAATGCCCAATATGAAAAAAGCGGCCAAAGCCGCTTTTTTCATTGTTAGCAGGGCTTATTTTGCTGCAGTTTCTGCTTTAACGATATCCAGCAGCTCTACTTCAAATACCAGCACGCTGTTTGGCTTAATCACGCCCATGTCGCGCTCACCATACGCCAGCTCTGATGGAATAGTGAACTTAAATTTAGAGCCGACATTCATCAGCTGCACACCCTCGGTCCAACCTGGGATCACGCGGTTTAGCGGGAACTGTGCGGGTTCACCACGGTCCAGCGAGCTGTCAAACTTGGTGCCGTCAGTCAGGGTGCCGGTGTAATGTACTTTTACGGTGTCAGTAGCCGCTGGCTTAGCACCGTCAGCCGCTTGCAGCACTTCGTACTGTAAGCCAGACTCAGTTACGGTAACGCCTTCTTTCTTCGCATTTTCTTCCAGGTAAGTCTTACCTGCTGCAATGGCCTGAGCAGCTTCAGCTTCAGCAATGGCAGCTTGCTTCTCACGGAACTGTTCTTCCAGTGCGGTCATCATAGCTTGCACTTCTTCTTCGTTCAGTGCTGTTTTATCTGCAATAGCGTCTTGCACACCACGTAAAATCAGCGCGCTGTCCAGGTTCAGGCCCATTTTGCTGTACTCGTCCAGTGTGCTGTCCAGGTAACGGCCAACAGAAACACCTAAGCTGTAAGACTGTTTGGCTTCATCGGTGTCCAGCACAGCAGGTTTTTGTTCTGCTTCTTTCTGACAGGCGGCAAGGGTGATAACAGCCACTGCGACCAGTGACATTTTGGTAACTAAGCGCATTCGGTTCTCCAAGATTTACGCAGCCAGGCTGCAAAAGTATGTTTTAATAGTGTCCAATGAACTGACCTATACTAACGGTTTGTGCGGATGAGGTTAACACCCGACATGAAATATCCTGTGTTTTTTCTGCTATTACTGCTATCAGGCTGCGAAAAACTTACCACGGTAGCCCCGGTACAACAGTTTCCCCATGTAGCGCAAGGCAGCTATGCGGCAGCCATTTCAGACGATGGCCGCTTTGCTGCAGTATCATCCATTCAGGACGGTGTGGCATTGTGGGACTTAGCCGACAATGCGCTGAAATACCAATGGAAACACCAGGACAGCAGTGACAACCTGGTGTTTAGCCTGGCCATCAGCCATAACAATAGCCATGTGCTGAGTGCCGATCAGCAAACCTATGCCCTGTGGCATATTGCCAGCGGTGAAAACCAGGGTTACTGGAAGCTGGATGCTGCTACTGTGCGTGATGTCGCCGTGTCGGACAATGGCGCCCACTTGCTGATTGGCAAAAGTGATGGCGGTGTGCAGCATATTACGCTGTCATCAGGCCGGCGGCTGGAATTTTTAGGCCATACAGAGCGCATTAACAGCGTAGCGCTGTCACCCAATGGCCGCTATGCCTTAACCGGCGGCAACGACTACAAAGCGCATTTATGGGATACACAAAGCGCACAGATTATTTATAGCTTTAGCCACCCCAGCCGGGTAACAAAAGTGGCGTTAGATCCCAAGGGCCGTTATGCCTTTACCGCTGACAGCCAGGATTTAGCGCAAATATGGGATATTCAAACCGGCCAATTGGTAAGCAAACTGCAATTTATTGCCCGTCAGCAGGTGTTTAGTGCCGTGCGCTTTAGCCGCGATGGCAAGTATCTGGCCACCGGTGCCCCCACCCGCAAACTGGCGCTGTGGGATGTACAAAGCGGCCGCGAGTTACAGCAATGGCAAGTAGGGGTAAGACCCGACAGCCGGCCACACAGTGCTGTGGTGCACGCTGTGGCATTTTTGGGTGATAAGCAATTAATCAGCGAAAGCTCCAGTGGCATAGCCGAAGTATGGGAGATTAACTATGAGCGCAAATGAGCGTGACCTGCAGCTACATATTGTCGAGCTGGAGAGCAAACTGGCGTTTCAGGAAGACACGGTAAACAGCCTGAGCAATGAACTGCTGGAGCATCAAAAGAAAATTGATCGCCTGCAGCAGCAGGTCATGCTACTGGCAGAAAAACTGCGCAACCTGCCGGATGACCAGGGGATATTGCGGCCAGAGGAAGAGCCGCCTCCGCCGCACTATTAATTATTCTGGTTTAAATACACCTATTACCTGCTCCGCAGCGCGGCTGGCTTTGGCTATCTGCGCTTCGGGCTGCACCATCTGGTGGCCACATTCTACGCATTCGACTTTTTCCACGTTGTTTTCAATAAACAACATCATGGTGTCTACCGCCTTGCATTTCGGGCAGCTGGCACCGGCAATAAAACGTTTCTTTTTTCGGCTTGTCATCTTGCATCCCGGTTGGCGCTGGCGGCTATTTTCGTCGCCAAGCCTTGGTTTGTCGGCTTTATACGGTTAAATTAGCAGCCCAATTCAGTTACACAGGAAAAAACATGATCCAGCTGCAACAGGTGGAACTGCGCCGTGGCATTCAGTGCTTATTTAAAGACGCCGATCTTACCGTATTTCCGGGCCAAAAGGTGGGAATTGTTGGTGCCAACGGCTGCGGCAAATCCAGTTTGTTTGCTCTGCTACAGCATAAGCTGCAGGCAGACGCCGGCAGCGTTAGCATACCCGGTAGCTGGCATATTGCTACCGTAGCGCAGGAAACCCCGGCGCTGGACTGCAGCGCGATGGATTATGTTTTACAAGGCGACGAGCAGCTGTTTCCGCTGCTGTTAAAAGTACGCAGCGCTTGCAGTGAAAGCGACTTAGCCGCCGTACACCTGCAAATCGAGGCACTGGATGGCTACCGGGCTGAAGCCAAAGCCGGCGTGCTGCTCGATGGTCTGGGCTTTAGCGGTGACGCCCAGCAGCAAGCAGTAAAATCCTTCTCGGGTGGCTGGCGGATGCGGCTTAACCTGGCGCGCGCCCTGATGCAGCGTGCTGAGTTACTGCTGCTGGATGAACCCACCAACCACCTGGATTTAGACGCCGTGCTGTGGCTGGAAAAATATCTGGCGAATTATCAGGGTACTTTGCTATTGATAAGCCACGACCGTGATTTTCTCGATGCCGTGACCGACAACATTGTGCATATTGAGCGCCAGACACTGACGCTGTACAAAGGCAACTACAGCCAGTTCGAACGCCAGCGCGCCGAGCAGTTATCGCAGCAGCAGGCTAATTTTGACAAGCAACAACGTCAGGTTGCACATCTGCAAAAATTTATCGATCGCTTTAAAGCCCAAGCCACCAAAGCACGCCAGGCGCAAAGCCGGATCAAAGCACTGGAGCGCATGACGCTGCTGGCACCGGCGCATGTCGACTCGCCGTTTAGTTTTAGCTTTCGCGAGCCTAAAGCCCTACCCAACCCGCTCCTTAAAATGGATAACGTGCAGGCGGGCTATGGCGATAAAGTCATTTTAAGCCAGATTAAATTTCAGCTGTTACCGGGTAGCCGCATTGGTTTACTGGGCCGTAACGGTGCCGGTAAATCCACCCTGATTAAGCTGCTGTCCGGCAGTATGACGCCACAAAGCGGTGAGGTTTGGTTCGCCAATGGCGTAAGCTTAGGTTACTTTGCCCAGCATCAGCTGGAAACACTGCGGCCGCAGGACTCACCGCTGCAGCACTTAGTGCGGTTAGACCCACAGGTGCCCGAGCAGAAACTGCGCGACTTTTTAGGCGGTTTTGGTTTTCATGGCGATAAGGCATTAGAGCCCTGTGCGCCGTTTTCTGGCGGCGAAAAGGCCCGCTTAGTGCTGGCGTTAATTGTGTATCAGCGGCCAAACCTGTTGCTGCTGGATGAGCCGACCAACCACCTCGACCTTGACATGCGTGAAGCCATAGTGATGGCGCTGCAGGAATTTGAAGGCGCTATTGTGATTGTGTCGCACGACCGGCATTTGCTCAGCAGCTGTACCGATGAGTTTTATTTAGTGGCGCAGGGTAAGGTAGCACCGTTTGACGGCGACTTAGCAGATTATTACCAGTGGCTGCAACAGGACGCGCGCCAAAGCGCCAGCGCCGCTGCCGCACAAGCGCCGCAAAGTGCTAACACCCCGCGTAAAGACCAAAAGCGCTTAGAAGCCGAATTGCGTAACCTATTGCGCCCGCTTAAACAAAAAATAGACAAGCTGGAGCAGCAACAGGAAAAGCTAACGCAAGACCTGGCCGCTATTGAGGCTAAAATGGCCGACCCGGATATTTATGATGCCAAACGCAAAACTGAGCTGACGGAGCTGCTGGCCAAGCAAGCCAGCACCAGTCAAAACCTCGCCAGTATTGAAGAAGACTGGTTTATGACACAGGACGAGCTGGAGCAAAAAACCAGCCAGTTTTGGCAAGCCAATGCTTAACAGCCAACCGCCTGCAGCACCCGGCGCAGAGCAGCTGTGGCAGTTTAGCCTTAGGCTATACCCTGCTATTAAACCACTGTGTTTAGACTGGCAGGACCGGCTGGGGGCTAATGTAAATCTGCTGCTGTTGCTGTGTTATCTTGAGCAGCAACAGCTAAGCGTTTCTGCCAGCGCCTTAGCGCAGCTAAGCACTGTGCTGGAAAATTTTAGCCGCCAGTTTACCCGGCCACTGCGCCAGCTACGCCGCAGCGCCAGCCAAAGCCCACTTCCGCCGTTACAACAACAGCAACTCAAGCAAAGCCTATTAACCGCTGAACTGGAGCTGGAGCGCATAGAGCAGCAGTTGCTGCTGGCACACTGCCCGGCACTCAACGCTACCCAGGCCCCATTACTGGAGCACTATTTGGCCCTACTTAATGCCGATTCCGGCACATGCAGCCAGCAGTTAATTGATCTGCGTCAAAAGCTGGCGTTATTAGCCTGAGAGCGCCACTGAGATTTGATCTGTATCAGCTAACAGTGGCATCACTTTACCTACACTTGCCGTAACAACACAGCAAGAGGGTATGATGATGAACCTGTGGCAAGAATTTATTAATGATCCGGTAATTTTTATCTCTTTTACCGGTTTGGCAATCGTGATAGGTCTGTGCATTTTTTATGCTATCTACTTTATGTACAAAGTAGAGCACGACCAGGCAGATACAAAGTAGCATGCGCTGACGCGTGTTATTCAAGCTGCAGATACTGCAGCTGCCTTTTATTTCTATTCAAGCTGCAGGTACTGCAGCTTGTGGGCCACGCCATTCCAGGCATCGGCATCAGCCGGTGCTGGTTGAACGCTGCGGATATTGGGCCAAAGCTGAGCTAATTCGGCATTTAGCGCAATAAAACCATGCTGCTCTGGCGGCACCTTATCTTCCTGCACTATGGCATTGGCCGGGCATTCTGGCTCGCACAGGCCGCAATCAATACAAATGGTCGGGCTTATTGCCAGAAAGTTCGGCCCCTCAAAAAATGCATCGACCGGGCATACCGCTACGCAATCGGTATATTTACATTTAATGCAGTTGTCTAATACCACAAAGGCCATGGTGCTTGCGCTCCTCTTATTTCAGGCTGGCGATCATACTGCAGAGCAATGCAAAAACAAACACGGACAATGCGTCCTGCTTGGCGTAAAATAGCGCTATCTTGTGAGTGGCAAGCCTGTTGCTATGCTGCAATGACACCGATATGGAACCTTTATGCTGCGTCTTACCGAAATAAAACTGCCATTAAACCATGAAGAAAGCGCCATTAATGCGGCCATTCTGGCCAAGTTAACCATCAAAGCCGAACAATTACACAGCGTGAATGTGTTTAAACGCGGTATAGACGCACGAAAAAAAACTGATATCCAGCTTATTTACACCCTGGATATCGAGGTGGATAACGAAGCGGTATTACTACAGAAGTTTGCTAAAGATCCGCATGTAAAACCCGCGCCGGATACCAGCTACAAGTTTGTCGCCCAGGCGCCAGCTAATTTAACCGAGCGGCCTATTGTGATTGGCTTGGGCCCCTGTGGCTTATTTGCCGGCTTACTATTAGCACAAATGGGCTTTAAACCCATTATTTTAGAGCGCGGCAAAGAAGTGCGTGAGCGCACCAAAGACACCTTTGGTTTTTGGCGTGGTAAAGAACTTAACCCCGAGTCTAACGTGCAGTATGGCGAAGGCGGCGCCGGTACCTTTTCAGACGGTAAGTTATACAGCCAGGTAAAAGACCCGAAACATTACGGCCGCAAAGTAATGAGCGAGTTTGTTCAGGCAGGCGCACCCGCCGAGATTATGTATGTCAGCAAGCCGCACATCGGAACTTTTAAACTGGTGGCGATGGTAGAGAAAATGCGCGCCAATATTATTGCATTGGGTGGCGAAATCCGCTTTAGCAGCCGGGTGGATGATTTACACATTACTGACGGCCAAATCACCGGTTTAACCCTGTCCAGCGGCGAACAACTGCACAGCAAGCATGTGGTGCTGGCGGTGGGCCACAGTGCCCGTGATACCTTCCAGATGCTGTACGACAAAGGCGTCTATGTTGAGGCCAAGCCGTTTTCGATTGGTTTTCGTATAGAGCATGAGCAATCGATGATTGACGAGTGCCGCTACGGCCCCAACGCCGGCAACCCGATCTTAGGTGCGGCTGATTACAAACTGGTGCATCACTGCAGCAATGGCCGCAGCGTATACAGCTTTTGTATGTGCCCGGGCGGTACCGTGGTAGCTGCCGCCTCTGAGCCCGGCGGCGTGGTCACCAATGGCATGAGCCAGTATTCGCGCCATGAGCGCAACGCCAACAGCGCTATAGTTGTCGGCATAGACCCTGAGCGTGACTACCCCGGCCACCCACTGGCGGGTATTGATCTGCAGCGCAAACTGGAGCAGCTGGCATATAAACTGGGCGGTGAAAACTACCATGCGCCGGCACAGCTGATTGGCGATTTTCTCGCTGGCAAGCCCTCAACAGAACTGGGCGAGGTAAAACCCTCTTATACACCTAATATTACCCTGACCGATTTAGCCCTGGCATTGCCGGAGTTTGCTGTTGCTGCTATTCGTGAAGCGATACCGGCATTTGATAAGCAGATAAAAGGCTTTGCCAAAGCCGACGGCCTGTTAACCGGGGTAGAAACCCGCACCTCATCGCCGATTAATATTAAACGCGGCAGCGACTATCAAAGCATTAATACCCGCGGCTTGTACCCGGCGGGCGAAGGCGCGGGTTATGCCGGAGGTATTTTATCGGCCGGTATCGACGGCATTAAGGTTGCCGAAGCGGTGGCGCTGGCGATACTGGCAGAGACCCAGGCGGGCACAGCCGTATAAGTATCAGTACCTGAGAATGAACGACACAAAGGCACGGCAATACTACCGCAATGGCCCGTCACACCGGGCCGGTGCCGATGTCAGCTTTGCCGATCTGGTGAAAATTTTTGGCTTTAACAGCATTCATATTGGCCGCTGGGTTACTACTGACGAGCAACAGCGGGCGGCCAATCTGTTTTTTGATGCACTGTGCGATTTACAGCAACTGTTGCAGGTGCCGGCGCAAGTTATCTCACTAAATGGCAGTCTGGCTCTGACCTACGGCATTGGCGGCCGGCCCGGCGTGTGCGCGCATTATCAGCCGCAGGGGCGCATTCTGGCGCTGGCGAAAAATGCCGGCGGCGGCAGCCTGGCACATGAGTGGTATCATGCGTTTGACCACTACGTAGCAACGAAAATGTTTCAGCCGGCGCCCAAAGCTGGGCTATTTGCCTCGCGCTGCTGGGTAAACGACTACGTACTGCAGCCTCACCCACTCAACCAGCAATTAGCCCTTGCCTTCCAAACTGTTTTTGTCAGTGCTGACGGTCAAAATGAGAGTGACTATTTTCGCCGCTGCCGGATGCTTGACGAGCGCTTTAACCAGTTGTATCTGGCTTTGCCAGAGGAGATGGCGGCCAGGGCATTTGAGCATATGCTGCAGCGCCAAAGCCTAAAGAACAGCTTTTTGGTCGCCGGTACCTTAAAAAGCTCACTGGCAAAACTGGGCGCATACCCAGAGCCGGCATTAACAGACCGGCTAAGCCAGCTTTGGCTGGGTTATTTTAGTACTCTGGGGCAGGCATTACAGCGAGGTTAACTGTTAAAACAGCAGTGAACCGGCTTAGGCGCTACTACGTTTTGGTGCCACAGCTTGGTGTAGCTGCACCCGGTTACCACCACTGCTTTTGGCCTGATACATCGCATTGTCAGCCAGTAATAGCAGCGCTTTAATATCCTGGCTGTGGCCGGGGTACAGCGCCACGCCTATGCTGGGCACTACCTGCAGCAGGTGGCCAGCCAGCGCAAATGGGGTTTCCAGTGCACTGCGCACCTTTTCTGCCAGCGCCATAGCGCTATCAGCGCTATCTACCTGCTCTAGTAAGATAACAAATTCGTCACCGCCAAAGCGGGCCACGGTATCGCTGTGGCGTAAACCGGCGACAATACGCTTAGCGGTATGCTGTAACAGTTCATCACCTACCTGATGGCCGTGGTTGTCGTTTACTTGCTTAAACTTATCCAGGTCCAGATACAGCAGCGCGAATTGGCCCTGCTCGCGCTGCGCCCGCGCCATGGCCGAGCGCACTCTGTCGTCAAACAGTTCACGGTTCGGCAAGCCGGTCAGTTGATCGTACAGCGCATTGCGCTGCAGGCGCTGCAGCATTTGTTTGCGCTCTATCGCCACCGCCACCTGCACCGAGACAAATTCCAGCAGCTCAATCTCACTCTGGCTGTAGGCGGCAGGCGTTGGCGCATTGTGCACCATGAGTACACCTATCACGGTAGTTTGTGATTTTAGCGGCAACCCTAACCAGTTTACCGGCAACGCTGATATCTGCTGGCGCAGCAGCGCCGGTAGGTCTTGTGGCTCACCCGGCTGCAGGTTAATGGTTTCACAGCGCTGCATCACCTGATGACACAGCAGCATCAGATTATCGCTGTCATCGTCCTCTGACACAGCGCTTAAGCGGACATCGTGCACGAACTCCAGCTGGGCACTGTCTTTTGTCGCCAGCAGAATAGCAAAGCGCTGCATCGGCACCAGCTCAGCAATGATCTGCTGAATGCTCTGGTACAGCGCGGTTAAATCATCACAGGCAAAAGCGGCTTCAGAAATGGCATACAAGGCTCTTTGGCGGGCTTCAATAATTTTACTGCGACTGATATCACGCGCCACCGCCACCCGCCGCTTATCGCTGGCCGACCAGCGCGCCGACCACAGTAAATGCACTACCTGGCCATCTTTGCGGATATAGCGGTTTTCAAAGTCAATTTTTACGGCGCCGGCGTTAATCTCTGCCGCTGCTTTCAGCGTGCGCTCTCTGTCATCCGGGTGTACCAGTTCAATCATCGGCCGACCCAGCATCTCATCTGGTGTATAACCAAAAATACGTTCGGCACCGCTGCTGACAAATTCAAAGCGGCCGAATTTATCTACCACGCAAATGGCGTCCAGCAGCAGATCGATATAGTTACTCAGTGCTTTGTAACTTTCTGTATTCATTGAACAGACTAACGCAGGTATAAAATTGCTTAAACCTTAGCACGGCTTCACAACGATAACAGGCTGTATCCTTAGTTTTAATGCAAAAAAGTCAGTCTGTCGAAGAGCAGCACTAAACGCTGATCAAGCTATTTTAAAAATGCTGCAAATTAAACTTTTACTTTTCGACTACCTAAACCGCTTTGTTTTTCAGTTGGGACTGCAGCATCTATCACAATTGGCTCTATTAACCCCATTGCACTTTCTGGTATCACTTGGGAAATAGCCTCTTTAAGCGATAATGCACATGAAGGCTTTCTGATACCATCTGGAGGTCGAACCATCTGTTTTCCATCGAACCAAAATAAAAGGTATATCCCATTGCCTTCAGAGCCTGGGTCTCTTGTATAACGTTCTTTTAACTGGTTGCGTGCTGCAGTCCAAATTTCTCTATGATCATCTCGCTTAATCTCTATGGGTAACTTCATACTTTTGTAATAAATAGCGATATCTGCACGTTTGTCATCTGCATATCTAGCTTCAGGTTCTGCCACGATATCCAAATGTTTCAACTTTAAACGAATGAGGTCGAGTAATCTGTCTCTGGCAGTGTTCTCGTCTACATGCACTGTTGTTGGTTTTCCTTGACAGTCAATATTCCAGAACTGCTTGTATGGGTCTGTATTACCGTGCCTGATATCCTCTGATATCTCTGTAAGAGTATCTATGATAAGTGCCTTGAGATCTGATGAATTCGCAGGCTCTGAATTTGATAGCGTTCTTACCACTTGATCGACATTTGGATAAGTGAATCGTGCTTCCCGCAATGCTCTCAGTTGATTAGCTGATGCGTAGTTAATTTCCCATCGCCAGTTGTCTAGAGACTTATCGCCCCTTAACTGTTCTAGATATCTGACTGCGTCGTCTGACGTATCGTCGCTGAATGTGTAGATGGCGGCTCTAAGCTGTCTGGCAACTTCAGTATCACTTCTTTCTGCAATAACTCTAATTGAACCAGATATCTTTTCAGATATATTGTCGAAACAGCTAAGCAAAATTTTGCAAACTTTAAATCTGTATATCGCTGGTAACTTATATCTCCCGTTTTCCTCCTTTTCGTCTATGGAACTGAGTAGAAATTTCCTGAACACCCATTTAGATTCACTGTTTTTAAAAATTTCGGACTTTACTTTGTCATAGTACAAATCTGCATTACAACGAAACCCAACTGCTAACCACAACGCTTTAGTAAATTCGATTTTCTTATGTCTAGATTTTAGCGCTCTATCAACAAGCGGGATTAACGTATTTTTATCAATGGATTTTAAAATAACAGATAGCATAGTTGACAGCAGTTTTGGGGAAAGCTTGATACCATCATTGAGGATCCTCAGTGCTGCACTGGAGAAGAACGACAGATTTGCATGGTTTTCTTCCATTTCATACAGGCGGGGGAGCTCTGTTATTTCCGGCCTTGCTTGCAATTGAACACGCCAAAACTCTTCTACAGTATCTGCATAAAGTTCAGGCTTGGCTTCCCTTATCCAATTAATAACATTACTTGTCGTAGATATTTTTGCTAAGTAATAACAAACCGCTAATTTCAGGATACCTGATGGTAACTCGAGTATTGCCTCTCTTCCATCCATAGATGAAATAACTTGCAATGCAGCATCCATGAGAAAAGAAATCTCAAAATATTTATTCTCGAGATCAAGCTTTGCGATTTCTTCTACATTTTTAAAAATGTTAAATTTCAAAGATTCTCGAAAGCCGAGAATGGCAATTTCAGCATTACCATCACCTATTTCATGATTCAAACGTTCCCGCGGGGTAATATTTTTGTCGATGTCGATGAAGTGTCCCAACCAAATTTTGGCATAGTAAATAAGATGTTCTGTAGCACGCCCACATTCAATAGATTTCCTTTTCTTTTCAAACTCAAATTTGTTTTGATCTACGCGTTGCCTTTCACTAATGGCAGCTCTTTTTTCTCCTATATAGTGCTCTTGGCGCCATCTAATATTTTCTAGCGAACAGAACTTTTCTTTCTCAAAACATGAGTGAAGCTCAGGCCTTTTCGATGCAAGTGACTCCATCTCTTCAATAGTTAATACACCACATCCTTCTGTCACATGAAAAAAGCAGTAACAAAGGAGCTTAAATAAATCAAAATCTAATTCTTTTGAATATTTCAAATCCTGATAAAGATTAGCAACAAAAATAGAATTATCAACAGAGTAAGATACTAGCTCTTTAAACTTGCGAAATATAGAGTTAACATTTTCACTTCTTCGCTCTATTTGATATACGAATTTGAAAATATAAAATTGTTTTCTTGGGTCTTTAGACATTACCTCAGCCAACTCAGATTTCTTATCGCTGTTTAGAACAGAGGATCCATGTTTATTTATGTTAAAACACAACCAACTGTAGATATCTTTTATTTCAGCGGAGTTGTAAAATTTTTTTATCAACTCCACCGATAACGAATTCATGAATTGATGCTGATACCGTCCAAGCTTATTTTGTGATGCCCAAGTTTTTGCACTCGAAGCCAGAGCCTGTAGCTCTCCGATAGGTGTCTTTTGAACAATTTTATGCAACAAAAACATGTAATATGAGCCGATAAAGTTGGGAGCGGGCTCTATCAAGTAGTCGACTATTTCGTTTGGTTTAACATATTCTGGATAAAGCTTTTCGAAAAGCGCACCGCGAAGATATTGTCTTTCGTCTTTTATGTTACCGGTATTTAGTTCGCCCAGTATCAATTTCAGGCTATTCAAATCACCTTTAAGCACTCCACACAGGGCTTGTATAGCATCCTCTCTATAGTGGTCAGGCTTGGATTCATCTTTAATGAAGTTAATTAATGCGTTTTCAAGTTTATGGTTTCGTTTTGTATCAGCTTCACTCAGTGCGTCAAAGATCACACCGAGTAAGTGTGACTGACCGTCGTCTTCTGAAACTATTTTTATAATCTCAGGTATCAATGATTCGTCTATTAGACCGGCGAGTTCTTTAACAGATCGATCATTGTGACGGAACCAGGGGTCTTTCAAAGCAAGGTTTTTCAATAAACATAAAGCCTTGCGTTTGGTATTAGGAGACCATGAATAGGTATCACCATACACCACTGCACCATAAGGGTCATGATGAAGCACATGCTCTGCTACACCCGCGAGTAGAGTAACAAGCCATGCATAAACACCTCGAAGTTCTGGTGCTGTTGTGCCATCAAAACCTGTTAATAATGTCATCAACCTCCGTAACGACATTCCTTCCCTAACACGCCTTGCTAAGTATCTGGCAGCCATATACTCAGAGATTTTTCGATGCCTTGCACTTATGCGCTGGTTTTCGACTTGAGAATACACGCGTCTTGAGGCTGCCACTTTCAGGCGGAACATGTCCCCTGCTAATTTATGGATTGGAGGAAATGATCTATTGGCTTCGAGTCTTGTCAATGCCAAACCTTCAACACCAGACAGCAACATAACAGCTGAGAGATACTCTGAATAATGAACCAACTCAAAATCCGTGAGCTGATCATCTTTTTCATCATAATGCACTCTGTTAGTCTCTTGTATTAGAGAAAAACAAGCGCCTTCCATTAGTTCAGCCCTAGTTTCAGGCCATTTCTGCGCACTATTATAGAATTGGTGAAGAAGAATCAAATCTCCAGGATTCTGTAAAAACTCTACCAAATCGTGTTTATAGGCACCTTGAGTAAAGTCGTTTAAATTAATGTTGCTATCTAAGTATTTCAGTAGAGATTGGATGTCGTTTTCAGATAGTGGCTGCAGGTTAAGCTGAATGACATCACTTTGTGGAAAAATGTGTTTAAGCAAATGTAGATCATTTTCGCCCAGCCACTCTGCAACTCTGCAGGAAATCCTTACCTTTATTGGCTTTGCTTGCTTTATTTTGGCGACTAGTGCATCCATAACACTCTTTCCACCTGACTTGCTACGTTGTTCGTCTAAACCATCCAGATACAAAATTTTGTTTTCAAAATCTGTTACATCATCAGTTGCTAAAAATTCACCAATCCTAATGAACTGAGCGTTTGTTTCGACATCAGCAGCTTGCGTGAACACTGTTGTCTTGCCTAATCCGGGTGCACCCAAAATGATTAAGATCTGATGTTCAAAAAACTGATCTATTTCTTTGGTGAAATTATCCTCACCTCGTTCTGGTTTAGGGTAAGTTTTTAAGAATGTGCGACGAATACCAGTCATGAAACCAACTTAACAAATCCGTGTGATTGAATTGATTCTAAGTACTTATTTATCAATCAGGTAGTTAAATTTGACTAAATACAATCTGAGGCCCTCAATTAACAGTCGGTAGCTGCAACATACAAGAGAGAATTCTCTCTTTAATTCGATGTTGGAGTTTTAACTGTTGGGTAAAATGCAGCTAAAAGATTAACTAAGATCAGCCATCGCTGTTACGGCGGCGTTGCTTAAGCTCTTCTTCCTGCTGCAAAAAACGTAGTCGCGCTTCTTGCTGTTTGTGTCGAGCGGCAAGGTGCTGTTGCACCTGCTGCACCTCCTCAATTGTGCCACGCTGCACTAAATGGCGAATATCATTGTCATAACACAGGCTTTCGTTGTGTACCCACACTTCCATTGTTATGCGATTACTTAATAACGTAGTCATTGGGCACAGCGCGTAACCTGCCTGATCAGCCTGGCTACGCCAGTGTGATGCAACCAGAAAATTGCCACCAAATAGCACCAGCAGACTTGCCAACATTAACATTGCCAGTGCTTTTTCGGCTTTTTTGAAAAAGCTTGTTTCTTTTTTTAATACGCAGCGGTAAGTAAAGTACAGCAGAAATAATAAACAGCCAGTGGCACCACCAAGCATAACTCCCGGCCCATAACCGTGCATGGTACTAATTACGATTAGCGGCAGCCGGTCAGCCAACATTACAGTGTGCTGGTTCCATTCATGGATAAAAATTAACAAACCAGCAACTGCCAAAGCCAACATCAAAAAGCTGGCGCATAACGATATTAAAGATAATTTTAATAGAGAGCTTTTATTCACTACTGTTACTGCGACGACGCTGTTTCAGTTCCTCTTCCTGCTGCAAAAAACGCAATCGCGCGTCTTGCTGCTTTTGCCGGGCTGTAAGATATTGCTCTACTTGCTGCATTTCATCAACGGTGCCACGTTTAACGATTAGACGGATATCCTGGTCATAGCAAAGCGCTTCTATTTTCACCCAAACACTCATAGTTATCCTATTTGACAACAACGCTGTATCGGGGCAAGGCAAGTAGCCGTATGCCTTAGCTTTATTTTGCCAGTATTGCGACACCCCGATACTGCCTACAAACAGTAAAGCAATAGCAAACAAAACACAGATACCAAGCACCTTTTCAACTAGCCTAAACAATCGGCTCTTAACTGTCGCGTTGTTACCAAAGAATACAGATAGCAAAACCAACAAGGAACAAGTGATAAGACCCAAAAAGGCGCCCGGCAACAAACCATGCATTGAGCTAAGCACAATCAACTGCCGATCACTTTCAACACTGACGGTATGGTCCCGCCACTCTGACACCAACATAAAGACAGTGGCAACACTGAGAGCTAGCATAAACACGCTAACCAGCAGTTGGCTGCTGGCTGATTTCAAATGCGAAAACTTAATAAACGCCATTAGAAGGCATGCCGCAATAGTGATGCCAGATAAGCTTTTACAGATCGAATAAACTGCCGCTTTACTGCTTGGCCTGTTGATGACATTACATAGTAAATTCCTGCGGACAAATCTTGTTTAACACTTTCCTCTTTGCGCTCAAGATGCTGAATAAGGGCTGCAGTAATACCAAAATGTTGGTCAATTAGATAAAGACCAACAGCAACAGTAACAGCGACAAACAATCCTGCTGCAACAGGCAAAATAGCGACTGTTCCGGCAACTGCTTTGCCAGCGATTGCGGCGCCTGTTAAATAGGCAGCTGTCCCTGCTACCACACCTTTAACAACATCGGTAGTGACTGTAGCCAGCCAATCCGTCCAGCGGAACTCGTCTTTAAACAGCCAGGTTAACGAGTTGATAGAAATCGAGAATATGACTGAAATTAACAGACCGCCTTTTGCCGACTCTTTAAGTGCCTGGCCACCCACGCCCATACTCATTACTTTGGTATTATTTGCCAAGTAGCGGGTGCCCGTCAGGACTTGGCGCAAGCCTGCACGGCCTTTGAAAACGATGTACTGTTTACCCCCCTGAGTCTGCACGTAATATCGCCCTAACATGCTGCCCGAGCGTCTCATATCTATTGCCAAGGCAGACAACATTTTGGCATCAGAGCCGGCAGCTATCGCTGTTCCACCGAACTCACGGCCATAGTGGTCCAAATGCTTTACCAGCGGAGTTTCTGTTAATGCTAAGAAATGCGCTTGAATTTGCTGCATGTTTTTGCCAGCGCTTTTTTGCTCTGCAACCCAAACTTGAATTAATTCATCAGCATTTAACACATAAATATCGTGTTGGTGCTTTTTGAATGCCGCATCCAATGCGTCACGCTGCATTTGAGTGTTTGACATCAGCTATCGTCCTTGAGGTATATAACTTATTAACAGGACGTTATTAAAGCATTGAAATAAGCTGTTGGCAATTACGCCATACCAACGCATAAATGGTTAACTGCGGGTTGGCGCCCAGGCTGGTCGGTAAAATGGAGCCGTCAAATACCGACAGGTTTTGCAGTTGATGGTGGCGGCCGTTTTTATTGACCACGCCCTTGGTGGGGTCTGTACTCATATTACAGCCGCCCATCACATGGGCCGATACTACGGTTTGCTTAAGCTTTTGCATCGGTAAGCTGTGTATGGCCGCTTTAGCTTCAGCCCAACTGCGATAAAGTTGGGCATCGTGGTGTATTGGCAATACTTGCTTGGCGCCAGCGGCAAATTGCAGCTCGGCCATGGCTAGCAGCGCCTGGCGCATGCCCTGCCACAAATAGTCGTTAATCGGGTAATCCAGCACTGGCTGCTGCGCATCGTCTAACTGCACAGTGCCGCCCTGGCTTTGTGGGTGAAAGCCATCACGCAGCAGCGCTATGGTCACCTGCAATTGGTTAAACTGCTGCATTAAGGCAGCATGCGCCTCGCCATGGCCAATCAGCTTGGTAGCCATAAGCACCGGGTGCAGCGGCGGCACTTCCAGTTTAAATCCTGCCTGTTCGCTGTTATCCGGCCAGACAAACTGATCGGAATAAATCGACTGTGGCGCGCCGCTATGACCATTAATTGCCTCGTCAAACACCGCGCCGGAGATCACCGTCGGGTGTAAATAGGTATGCTTGCCTAAGCGGCCAGACGGATTAGGTACCTTCGAGCGCAGCAGCAGCGCCGGCGAGCCAATAGCGCCGGCAGCGACGATATAATGTTTAGCCCGGATGCTGATTTTAATGTCGGTACGTGGCTGAAAATACTGATCAACCGGCACTGCCTCCAAACCGGTTATGCTGTCGCCCTGCCAGTTAAGGTTGCGCACCGAAATACGAGAGATCAGCGTCGCACCCAGCGCCAGCGCCGAGGGAATGGTGCTTACCAGCATCGACTGCTTGGCGTTTATCGGGCAGCCCATGCCGCAATACCCCAAGTTGGCGCAGCCATTTACGTTGCGGTTAATTACAGTGTACTGCCAGCCCAGTTTTTCACAGCCTTGCTGCAGTTTGGCGTTATTAGCATTGGGCGGTATCGGCCACTGATGGATATTAAGCCGCTGTTCGGCCTTGGCAAAATAAGGCGTTAAATCGTTATCGCCGGTAAAAGTGAGGCCAAATTCGCTATGCCAGTAGTCCAGTGTCGGCTGTGGGGTGCGGATAGAGGTGGTCCAATTTACCGTGGTAGAGCCACCCACTGTGCGGCCCTGTAAAATACCGATAGCCTGGTCGCGGGTTTTGCGCGCTGCACCTTCCTGATATAAATTCGGGTAGGCCCAGCGCTCCTCCATGACAAAATCATCACGGGTGTAATAGGCGCCCTCTTCTAACAGCAACACCTTAAAGCCAGCCTGCGCCAGCTGCTCAGCCGCGATACCACCACCGGCACCGGAGCCGATAATAACGATGTCAGTATCAAATTGCTGATGTTGCGTAAACTGGCTGGCATCTATATGTGTATTGTTCATTACTGCATCCTACCTACTGATAAATCAAGCTCGGAAGCGACGGTACAAGGTGTACGCACGACGTGTATTCAGGGTGTTGTTGTAGTTGCGACAAGGAAATTCTCACTTCGCCGCCTTTAACAGCACTTCCCTGTGCTGTCTCAGCCTGCGCGGCATCCCTGCCGCTGCTACGTAAGAACACCTTGTCACAACTTGTCGGCGCATCTGACAAGCCTATCTAAACCTCGGTGCACTGTAATCCAGCGCTTGCCAGTGCTCACTTTGGCCATAATAAGCGCCATATAACAGCTCACGCAGGCCATGATAGGCTTGCTGCAACAGGTTTAGGTAGCTGTCGCGCCAGCGTTGCAATAACTCAAGACGTTGCATAATGCTCAGCTCGGGTAAGTTACTGATCTGGCCGGTTAAGCCCAGTTGGCTCAGCCGGTTGGCCAATAAATTAAACAACTGATGCAGCTCCTGCTGCTGACGCAGTGGCAAGTACGGCATAAACTCGGAAACCGCTTGCTGGGTGCGGGCAATTTGTTGCTGTGCCAGGGTCGGATCTTGGGGTAAAACCCCGTACAATAGCGCCGGTAACAGTGCAGCTAACACCCACTGCCGGTTGTCAGTGTCGGGTTGCAGGCTGTGCTGCCACAGGCTAATGCCCAACGAGGCGCTGGCGGCCAGCGCAATGCCAGAGAAGATAAACTGCCGCCGATCCATAACGTTGTACCTTGAGTAAAAGTTAACTCATTGTTTATCAGGACACGCTAATTTGCAAGCTCAGATCAGACCAGTAAAGCCCGCACCTTTCCAGCCCGCCTGGTGGCTTAAACATGCCCATTTGCAGACCATTTTTGCCAAATATTTAAGCCCGAAACAGCGCCTGACGACAGAAGCCGAACTGTTCAGCTTACCCGATGGTGACGAAATTCAGCTAAATTGGCTAAAACAGACAGCCACTGACGATAAAGCGCCTTTGCTGATTTTACTGCATGGCTTAGCCGGTGATATTAACAGTCATTATATTCAGGCGATGCTGGCACAGTGCCACAAGCTTAACTGGCCGGCCGTACTAATGCACTTTCGCGGCTGCAACGGCAAGCCTAATAAGCTGCCCCGCGCCTATCATAGCGGTGACACAGCGGATGCCGCTTTAGTGATTAGCGAAGTACAACGGCGTTACCCGGCGCGACCATTAGTGGCGGTGGGTTACTCGCTGGGCGGCAATGTATTACTAAAATACTGTGGCGAACAGGGTGCGGCTAATCCGCTTAGTGCCGCCGTGGCGGTGTGCCCGCCACTGTCGTTGGCCGCCTGCGCCACACGCATTAACAGGGGCGCCAGCAAGCTGTATCAGCGCTATTTGCTCGGCCGGCTTAAACGCAGCACGCTGGCGAAACTTAAGCAATTTCAGGATTTTCCGCTACCGCTTACGCCAGAGCAGGTGCAGGGCTTTAGCAGTATAGAGCAGTTTGACCAGCACTACACGGCGCCAATCCACGGTTTTTTAAACGCTCAGGATTACTACCAAAAAGCCAGCGGCAAAGCATTTTTGCGCCATATCCGCATACCTACGCTGGTTATTCATGCCAAAGACGACCCGTTTTTAAGCGACGAGGTGATCCCAGCGCCAGATGAGCTCAGCCCGCACATTCACTATGAACTGACCCACGGCGGCGGCCATGTTGGCTTTGTATATGGCAGCGTGCTTAAACCGCAGTTCTGGTTAAACCAACGTATTCCACAGTTTATTATTGAGCAGTTAACACTATGATTATCCCCTACGCCGACCTTGCTGAAGACACACTAAACAACCTGATTGAATATTATGTGCTACGCGAAGGTACCGATTACGGCGAGCAGGAAGTGGCACTGGCGGAAAAAGTCGCCGCCGTGAAACGCCAGCTAAAAAGCGGCGAGGTGCTGATCGTATACTCTGAATTACATGAAACAGTAAATCTGATGCCAAAACAGCTGTTTTTACAGCAACAGTCGTCATAATACCGACATAAAATTGCCACAACGGTTTCATTTTTCTTGTTTAGGGTAGCGGGCTAATTACTCTAACCCGTAGGAAACACGCCACCATGAAACCCCATTACCTGCTAAGTGCCATCACGCTGGCGCTGCTTAGTGCTTGCAACTCTTCTGATAGCCCGGAGCCAGTTGTGACAACGCCGGTTAGCCCAACCCCGAGCACAGTAAGCCTAAGCTTACTCGGCCGCTACAGTAGTGATCAATATCTGGTAAGCGCTGCTGAAATTACCGCTTACGATGCTGAAAGTAAGCGCGCTTTTGTCGTTAATGCCCAGTCGGGTGTGGTAGATGTACTCTATCTGATTGACCCGGAAAACCCGGTGTATCTGGATAGCATCAGCGCCGACGCCATAGCAGAAAATGCGGTAGTGAACAGTGTAGCGGTACACAACGGCCTGGTGGCCTTGGCAATTGAAAGCTTACCGAAAACCGACCGCGGCTATGTCGCCGTTTATAATGCTGCTGATCTGAGCCTGCGCGATAGCATTGAAGTAGGTGCGCTACCAGATATGCTAACCTTTACCCCCGATGGCAACTATATACTGGTAGCCAATGAAGGCGAACCCAGTGACGATTATCAGATCGACCCAGAGGGTTCTGTTAGCATCATTAATGTCAGTAACCCGGATACGCTGTTTGCCGCCACCGCCGATTTTCGCGCTTTTAACAGTAAAAAGGCCGAACTGCATTCCGCAGGTGTACGCCTGTTTGGCCCCAATGCCAGCGTAGCGCAGGATCTGGAGCCAGAGTACATTACCGTTTCATCAGACAGTACAACCGCCTGGATCGCGCTGCAGGAAAACAATGCGCTGGCCGTGCTGGACATCGCCTCGGCTACTATTACTGACATTTTGCCGCTGGGCTACAAAGATCATGGTGCCGAGGGCAATGGTATTGCCGCCAGTGACACCGAGACAACAATAAACATAGTGCGCTGGCCCGGTGTGGTTGGCATGTATCAGCCAGATGCTATCGCCAGCTACAGTGTAAATGGCGAGCACTATATTGTCAGCGCCAACGAAGGCGATGCCCGCGCTTGGGGCGAAACCAACCAGGCTTACTGGGATGGCGACGCCAACCTGGGTTTTGTTGAAGAAATCCGCTTTAAACATCTATTCCATAAAAGCGGCTTTGCCCGCCGGGTCGGCGATGATATGCCACCACAACTTATTAACCTGGCAGCCGGTGCCTTACTGAACCCGGACATATTCGCCTATTGCGGTGCAACACAGGGTGAACCGGGTAACTGCCGTGAAGACGATCAGCTTGGTCGTTTAACCGTGGCCTGGACCGATGGCTACCGTAAAGATTCCAGTGGTCAACCGGTCATGTTTAACAGCAGCGGCGTTGAAGATGAAAACGGTGACCGCCTGATGTATGACCAAGTCTACGCCTATGGCGGCCGCTCTGTTGCTATCTGGTCAGCGACAGGCGAACTGATATGGGATTCCGGCGACTTTATCGAGCAGTACCTAGCCAGTGACGACTGCAAGCTGGGCAGCAACCGTGATATCGCCTGTGCCACTTATTTTAATGCTAACCACAGTAGCGGCAGTAGTTTTGGCAACCGTAGCGACAACAAGGGCCCTGAACCAGAAGCCGTTGCAGTGGGCAGCTTTGGCGATAAAACCTTCGCTTTTGTTGGTTTAGAGCGTATCGGTGGCGTTATGGTATTTGATATCAGCACCCCTGCGACGCCGGTGTTTGTTGACTACCTTAATACCCGCGAAGACTGGACGACTGCCGATCCCGGCTCGGTACTCTCAACAGCAGGCGACTTGGGGCCAGAAGGCATTAGTTTTGTCAGCGCAGAACAGTCACCTAACGGTAAACCTCTACTGATTATCGGTAACGAGGTCAGCGGCACCACCGCCATCTATCAAATTGAGTTAAGTTATTAACACCGCTTGATGGTCAGTTATAAAACAGGCCTCAATTGCGGCCTGTTTTACATGTACATTTAATAACTTACTGCTTTAACGGCGCTTTTAACGCCTCCGTCATACCGTTAATATCGCCGGCCTTTAAGCCAATTTCTGACAGCAAGGAATCCAGTATCGGGGCCTGAGCGCGGTAACGTAGTGCGCTGTTTACCACCTGATCAGCCAAAGAGCCATTACCAGCGTCATTGACTACGCCCTCAGCACTGCCACCGCCTTGTGTGCCCATGCCATTAACCTGCAGAATCTTAATGTCGCTGATTTGCTCCATTGGCTTCACACTTTGAGCAATAATATTTGGCAGATGCTCGATCAGCGCCAAACGTACCTGCATAGCAATTTGCTCTGCAGACAGTGTATTGGCCGCGGCGTTAATCGCCTGTTTACCATCGGCTTCTACTGCGTAGCTGCGCGCTTTCGCATCTGCCAGCAGTAACTCAGCATCGGCCTGACCTTTAGCGGTTAAACGTTCTTTATCAGCTTGTCCCTGAGCCGCAACCCGCAGAGCTTCTGCTTGATCTTCCGCCGCCTTTTTCTCGGCTTCAGCCGCCACAACCAGCTGAATAGCGTCTTTTTCTGCTTGTTGGCGCGCCTGGATCAGTTCAACCTGTTTAGCCCGCTCGGCCTGTTCGGTCTGGCGTACGGTTATAACACCCTCTTCCTGCCTAACGGCTAACGCACGGGCTTTATCTGCTTCGGCCTTGGCCTCTGACTCGGCCCGGGATTTCTCTGCCACGGCGATAGATTTTTCCTGTGCCGCCAACTCTACCGCTTTTTGCCGCTCAATTTCCGCCTGCTCTACCGCACGCTGTTTGGCAATTTCCATCTCGCGCACGGCACGGTCTTTTTGGATAGTTTCATTATCAATATCGCGCTCGGACATAATGCGTTTTAAGTCAATTTCACGCTGTGCCGCAATTTGCGCCTCTTCAGCTTCACGTTTCTTTTCTGCTTGCTCACGGGCAATTTCGGCCATTTGCGAAGCCCGGCGAATTGACACTTCACGCTCTTGTTCTAAGCGGGCATACTCCTCTTCACGAGAAATTTGTAGCTTAGTGCGCTCAGCCTCTAAATTTTTGCTTTTAATGGCTAAGTCAGTTTCCTGCTCAATGTCATTACGAATTTTCCGACGTGATTCAATTGCCTGAGTTAGCTTGGTCAAACCTTCAGCATCAAAGGCATTTTGCGGGTTAAAGTGCTCAAATGCGGTTTGGTCCAAGCCGGTTAACGATACCGATTCCAGCTCAAGACCGTTTTTCAGCAAATCTTCTGATACCACATGCTGTACTTTCTGCACAAAATCAACGCGCTTTTCGTGCAGTTCTTCCATTGCCATTTCAGCAGCAACAGAGCGCAGTGCGTCAACAAACTTACCCTCTACCAACTCTTTCAATTCCTTCGGGTTCATGGTTTTTAAACCCAAAGTCTGAGCGGCATTAGCAATAGCATCTGCAGTTGGTTTTACCCGTACATAAAATTCGGCGGTAACATCGGCGCGCATACGGTCACGTGTGATCAGCGCCTGCTCATTGGCACGGCGCACTTCCAGCCGCAGCGTATTCATATTCACCGGAATAATTTCATGCAATACCGGCAGCACCAGCGCACCACCATTCATAATCACTTTTTCGCCACGAAAACCGGTACGCACAAAGGACACTTCCTTGGTGGCTCTTTTGTATAGCCGGGCCAGGATCATGCCCAGTATCAGCAAACCGACCAGCACCGCACCGGCGATGATCAAAATATCAATTAAATTTAATGCCAACATTTACTGCTCCTTTTAAAAAAACCTTCCATTGTGGCAGGCAATTAGCGCTGCTCCGACAAATGCGGGTTGGGGTTTAATATCGCTTTGTATACCGCGCCCTGACGCGACAACAATAACACTTCATTGCCCTGGTAAAACTCGTCTGCGGCATTATCCGGTTCCAACTGTACATAGTGGCTATAACCGTGTTGGTCGCGCACCTTAGCCTCGGCCGGATAACCTACCCGCGCTGTACCCAACGTGATTACCGCAATACGGCCAATCAAGCTATCTTCGGTAACAGCACTGGTTTCATCACGCGGCATAATGGCTTGCAATACACCGCCACCGAACCGTACTAATGGCAAGCTGAGTAACAGCACTATTGGTACCGCCAGCCAACCCGGCGCCAACACCCCGAACACACTGTGTAAAGCACCCTGCAACAGGAGCCCGAGCAAGCCAAAGCTGAGCAAAAATACCACCAGCAGCATCAGCAGCGGCACTTCGCCTATGCGCAGCCAGCCAAGAAATCGGCTTAACGCCGTATCGCTGTCAATCTGGCCTACTTCAGCATGCGGGCTGATATCAGACTCGGGTAATAAGCTATCCAGAGCCGATGATACGCCGGCACCAAATAAGGCTGCGACACCTTCGAGCACAGCGATCATCAGCATCAATACCAGTGCAATACTGAAGGCCATATTCTCACTGGCCAGCATTAGACTGAACACTAGTTTTTACCTGCTTTAAGCGCAGCCAAACGTTCGGCGACGCGGTTCTTGCGGGCCAAATCTTCCAACTCAGCCAGCTTGCCAGCATTACTCAGGTTAGTATCGCGCCCGGCAATGCCAGAGGCTTTCTCCAGCACCCGGCCAAAGGCATCGCTGGCACGGCCGGCTTTTTCTGCGGCAGTATCACCACGCTGGGCAGCTGTTGAAGCGGCTTGCGAACTCGCTTGCTGTGCCTGCACAAAGGCACGCAGTTCAGCTTGCATTTCGCGCTTCTTCGCTTGCAGCGCCTGCACAAAACCCTCCAACTCTTTTTCCCGTGCCGCACCATCAGCAATAGCTGCTTCAAGTACCGGAATACGCGCTTCAATATCCATTTGCTCAGCAATACCGGCTTCGGCTAAATCATCGCGGCCATTGGCTACCGCTACCTCTAGCTGACCGGCCAGTGCTTCGTAGCGGCTGTTTTCTTCCATCAGCTTTTTGCTGGCTAAATGCTTTTGTGCCACCTGCTGACCAAGCTCGCTGCGGGTATCGGCAATGGCTGCATCCAGCTCACGGATGGCTTGTTCCATTACCGTTTCCGGTGCGCTGTTTTCTACTGCATCTACTAATGCATTAACGCTGCCACTGACGAGACGCGCGACACGGCGGGTTATACTTTCACTCATTGCGGTGCTCCTTGTATTGCCAATTTGTGTTCATGGATTAGGGTTGCTAAACCAAACATACCTTGTACCAGCTCGGTATCAGCACTGCCGGTTAATGCCAAAGGCATTAACAATTCATTTAAACGGCATAGTTTTATCATGACTTGTTGCTCGGTCTGTTGTAGCTCACGGCTGTTTAGGCTGCCACAACTGGCAGCCATAGTTTGCAACGTTGCTAATAAATCAGGTAGCGCATCCAGTAAGCGCACCAGTAATTCACTATGTTGACTTAACTGCTGTTGACGCACGAGTAATTGGCGTTTTATTTGCCCTAACCATTCCTGCATCTGCGCCAAGTTCTGGCCATAATCGGCAAAGCCCTGATGCCGACGCCGGGTTTCAGCCAGTAAAGCACGTAATTTATCCGATGGTGTATGAGCACCATCATATTCCAGGCTACTAATAAACTCTGCATCTTCAACACTGATCCTGGCGCTGAAAGGCACCGTTTTCGTGCTCATGTTGCGCTCCTTGCCACTAGTCTGTGTGCATTGAGAGCCTATTGTATTCAAATGAATTCATAAGTAAACAAATAAATCTATAATATTGATATTTTTGCTACCTATGTTAGCAACAAAAAACCAGAAGCAAAGTTCTGGTTTTTCATAAGACAGCGGTAATAGTCTTGCTGTGGTTACACTTTAAACTTACTCACCAACTCATTTAGCTGCACCGCTAAGCGGGTTAGCTCACCGGCGCTGGCTGTGGTCTGGTTGGAGCCAGCAGCAGTTTGCGCGGCTAAATCGCTAATGGTAACGATGTTGCGGTCAATCTCGCGTGCCACTTTTGACTGCTCTTCTGCCGCACCGGCAATGACGTGGTTTTGATCGCTTATCGCCATAATGTTCTCTGAAATCAGCTCCAGCGCATCAGCTGCCAGCTTAGCCACATTCTGCGCATTGTCGGCATTGCCGCTGATAAGCTGCATCGCATTGACCGCTTCTTTCGCTGACGCCTGCACCTGCTGGATCATCTGCTCAATTTCGCCGGTCGAGGTTTGAGTGCGATATGCCAGGCTGCGCACTTCATCAGCTACCACAGCAAAACCGCGGCCAGCTTCGCCGGCACGGGCCGCTTCAATCGCCGCGTTCAGCGCCAACAGGTTGGTTTGGTCGGCCACGCTGCGGATCACCTCCAGCACCTGGTTTATCGACGACACTTTGTCGGCCAGGGTATTAATCACCTGGGTGCTCTGGCGCACATCGGCATTCATTTTCTCAATCACACTACTGGTTTGTACTACTTTTTGCGTACCGTCTTTGGCCAGATTAGCCGACTGTGACGAGGCTTCTGAGGTTTTAAGGGCCGTGCCCGCCACTTCATCTACCGCTGAGCTCATCTCAGTAATCGCCGTTGCCGCCTGCTGTACTTCATCGTTTTGTAATTGTAGTGCTTTAGCAGACTCATCGGTCACCACATTTAACTCTTCAGCGGCAGAGGCCAGCTGACTGGAAGAGCTGGCAATATGGCTAATAGCATCACGCAGTTTTTGCTGCATTTGCTTTAATGCCTGGGCTAAATCGGTTAGCTCATCACTACCATCTACCGTTAACGGTTGGGTTAAGTCACCCTCGGCAATAAAGCGGGCAGACTCTACTGCCTGCGTCAGCGGCTGGTTGATACTGCGGGAAATGAGTATTGCCACTACTACAGCAATAGCTACTGCTAGGACAATCAGCAAAATAACCGCCATTTTTGCGTTGTCATAAGTAGCAATAGACGATTTACGGGCATCCTCTGCCGCTTTATGATTAATGTCGGATAATTGCTGTAGCTGCTGGGTAATTTCAGCTGCCACAGGGTTAATTTGGTCGAGTAAATCCTGCGCAGCACCCAGCTCTTCCTTCAGCAGCAAATCCATCGCTTGTTGCTGTAAATCAAAATATTTTTGCCGCGACACCTTATACTGGCCAAAAATCACCCGCTCCTGGGCATCAAAAATAGACGCTTCGTAAGGCTTCTCAAGATTTAAAATTTCTTCCCGCAGTGCTTTAATCGTGTCAAACGCCTCGCCTTCCTGGGTAATATCAATCGACAATAATAAGCGCAGTGTTAAAGCCCGGTTGCGGTTAATTATAGTGCCGAGCGAGCCGATACCGGCGACGCCCGGTACAACGGCAGTTTCAACAAAATCGGCTTGCTCACGTACCTGAGAAATACTTTGTAAGCTGAATACCCCCGTTATGGTTAATAACAATGCCAGGGCGCCAAAAGCGGCCAATAATCGTTTTTGAATAGTTATGCTGCGTAACATTTATCACCTCTTTTATGCCTTGGGCAAAGTTGTGCTTGCGCGAAGCACCGGCCTGGCGGAAAACACTTACTAAACAATATTTAGCGGCTGTACTGTGTTTTACTTTAGTCAGATTGTTAACGGCTTACCAGTAGTGAGACAAAATTCTCTTTGGCATCGCTGGAATAAAAAAAGCCGCAGTTGCGGCTTTTTAACAGACAAGGGTGCAGCTTACAGCTGAGGGCCGGCAGCCACTAAGGCTTTACCTTCGGCGTTGTCGGTAAACTTAACAAAGTTATCAACAAAACGCTTGGCTAAATCTTTCGCTTTTACATCCCAGTCTGCAGTATTGGCATAGGTGTTACGTGGGTCCAGAATAGCGTTATCTTCCACACCTGCTAAGCCCGTTGGCATTGCCAGGTTAAAGTAAGGCAGCTGTACAAACTCGGCGTTTTCAATGCTGCCATCTAAAATGGCATCAATAATAGCGCGGGTGGCTTTAATTGAGATTCGCTTGCCTGTGCCATTCCAGCCGGTATTCACCAGATAAGCTTCAGCACCGGACGCTTCCATCCGCTTGCCCAGCACTTCAGCATACTTGGTTGGGTGCAAGCTTAAAAATGCCGCACCGAAACAGCTGGAGAAGGTTGGCGTAGGCTCAGTAATACCTCGCTCAGTGCCGGCCAGCTTAGCGGTAAAGCCAGACAGGAAGTGGTACTTGGCCTGCTCTTTGGTCAGCTTAGACACCGGTGGTAACACACCAAAGGCATCAGCCGTTAAAAAGATAACCTTTTTCGCATGGCCGGCCTTAGACACAGGCGTAACGATATTATCAATATGATAAATTGGGTACGACACGCGGGTGTTTTCGGTTTTTGAACCGTCGTTAAAGTCGATTTCGCCATCGGCCAGTACAGTGACGTTCTCCAATAAGGCGTCACGACGGATAGCATTATAGATATCCGGCTCATTTTCTTTCGACAGGTTGATAGTTTTCGCATAACAACCGCCTTCGAAATTAAATACGCCATCATCATCCCAGCCGTGTTCGTCATCACCAATCAGCTGACGCTTAGGGTCGGTCGACAATGTGGTTTTGCCAGTGCCAGACAAACCAAAGAATACTGCCACGTCACCATCTTTGCCGACGTTGGCCGAACAGTGCATAGACGCTATGCCTTTCAGTGGTAAAAAGTAGTTCATCATTGAGAACATACCTTTTTTCATCTCACCACCGTACCAGGTGCCGCCAATCAGCTGGATACGCTCGGTCAGGTTAAAGGCAACAAAGTTTTCAGAATTCAGGCCATGACGCTGCCAATCCGGGTTAGTACACTTGGCGCCATTCATTACAATGAAATCGGGCTGGTAAGTTTTCAGCTCTTCATCCGTTGGGCGGATAAACATGTTTTTAACGAAATGCGCCTGCCAGGCCACCTCAGTGATAAAACGCACCGCCAGACGGGTATCGGCATTGGCACCACAAAAGGTATCTACCACAAATAAACGCTTACCAGACAACTGCTTAGTTACCAATGCTTTTAGGTCAGCCCATACTTGTGGCGTAATGGCTTTGTTGTCATTTTTACCCTGATCAGACCACCAAACGGTGTCACGGGTAGTGTCATCGCGCACGATGTATTTATCTTTTGGCGAGCGGCCGGTAAAAATACCAGTATCGACTGAAACCGCGCCCAGTTTGGTCAGTTTGCCTTGTTCATAACCTTGTAAATCAGTGCGGGTTTCTTCCGCAAACAATTGATCATACGAAGGGTTATAAATAATTTCCGTGACATCTGTAATGCCGTATTGGCGCAGATCCAGATCGGACATGTTGTAACTCCTAAGGGTACTGTAGGTAAGGGTGCAGTCTCTGGCGGACTTAATTTTCTGGTGCTTTTATCACAATTCGACGTTTTTCTGTGCAAAAACCCGGCGGCATAATAGCGTTTTTTCTGCAGAAAAGATAGTTAGCAAAACAGCTGATTTGGCTAACAACCGCGTCAGTGCTGGTTTTGCCACACTATGCAGTTTTATTGCGTAGTTATGAAAGCAGATTGGTAAGGGCGGCTGAAAGCTTTCAGTGCTACAGGCTAAGGTCACGCTCGGTGCGCCGGGCTTTAATCAGATCTGGCCAGGGTGTACTGGCCTGACCCATCACCATAAAGTCGGGGTTGGCCAAGGTATCGCGCTGGTTATAGCTAAGCGGGGTAAATTCACTGTCGAGAATTTTACCGCCGGCTTCTTCTACTATCACATGCACAGCGCCGGTGTCCCACTCGCCGGTGGGCCCCAACCGCAAGTAACAATCGGCTTTGCCTTCGGCCACCAAACAGCTTTTTAGCGAGCAGCTACCCAAGGCGATATATTCCACCGCATGCTGGCTGTTTAACAGGTCGACTATAGGTTGCAGTGGCTGACGGCGGCTAACGGCAATTTTCAGCGTGTCGCCTTTATGGTGCTGGTTTACCCGGATACGGTTAATCAGGTTACGCTGCTGTTTAAAAGCACCGTTGCCACGGCTGGCATAGTACAGGATGTCTTCTTTGGGCCAGTAAATTACCCCCAGTGCCGGCCAGTCGTGCTCTACCAGCGCGATGCTGACAGCAAAGTCACCGCTTCTGGCAACAAACTCCTGGGTGCCATCCATCGGGTCAATCAACCAGTAGCGCGGCCAGTGTTGACGCTGCATTAACGGCGCCAGTTTTGATTCTTCTGAAATAATAGGAATATCGGGTGTCAGCTCAGACAAGCGCTCGATAATAATACGGTTGGCAGCCAAATCGGCACTGGTCACCGGGCTCTGATCGGCCTTTTTCTGCTGCTGAAAATCACCACTTTGGTATAACTGCCATAGGGTTGCCCCGGCTTCTTTGGCCGCGGCTTTAACAGGTTCCAGCAGTCTGCTTAAAAACATCCGGGTTCGCTTCCAAATAGTGCTGTGCCAGTAACAGCGCAGCGACACTTCTGGCTTCAGTAAAATCGGCCTGTTGCAATAACGCCTCAGCTTCGGCGCGTGACCAGCTTACCAGTTCCAGCGGCTCTGGCTCATCACCAATCAGGCTTTCTGCATATAAATCAAAGGCCAAAACTATATGCATTGTAGCATTAAAATAGCCCGGAGCGAGCGCCAGCGATTTCAGCTGCACAAAGCGGTGGGCGCCAAAGCCAATCTCTTCTTTTAGCTCCCGGTTAGCGGCGGTGATTATATCTTCACCCGGATCGATTAAGCCCTTGGGAAAACCCAGCTGATAATCATGGGTGCCGGCGCAGTATTCCCGCACCAGGTAAAAATGCTCTGGGTCGGGGCAAGCAATAATCATCACGGCGCCACGGCCGCTGCCGCGCATACGCTCGTAGGTGCGCTGCTCGCCATTACTAAACTTCAGCTCTAACTGCTCAATTTTAAACAAACGGCTTTGCGCCACAATTTCAGTGCCCAAAATGTCGGGCTTCTGTTTATTACCGGGCTTATCATCCTGCCGCTGCGTCATGCTGCCACCTCTGGTACAATCCAAGCAGTTACTATAAAACGATTAACAGGAAAAACCTATGCTGAACTGGGCACAAATTGATACCGTGCTGCTGGATATGGATGGCACCCTGCTCGATCTGCACTACGACAATTATTTCTGGCTACAGCATTTACCCAAGCGCTGGGCCGAAATTAGCGGTATTAGCCAGCAGCAGGCTGAACAGCAGTTAAAAGCCGAGTATGCTGAGTTAACCGGCAAGCTGGAATGGTATTGTCTGGATTACTGGGGCACTCGGCTGCAGCTGCCGATTAACGAGCTAAAGCGTGAAGTGATGCACAAAATTGCCATGCGCGCCGATGTACCAGAGTTTCTCACCGCACTAAAGCACAGTGGCCGCCAGATTGCGCTGGTAACTAACGCCCACCCGGACAGCTTGTCGCTGAAAATAGAGCGCACTGAACTGGCCAGTTATATTGATACGTTAATTTCGACCCATGAATTTGGCGTGACCAAGGAAAACTGGGCGCTATGGCAGAAGTTGCAGCAGCGGCTCGGGTTTAACCCCGAGCGCACGCTATTTATTGATGACAGCCTGCCGATACTTAAAGCCGCGCAGGATTTTGGTATTAAACATTTGCTGGCGGTAGCCAACCCGGACAGCCAGCAGTTAAGCCGGCAGATCACCGAGTTTCCGGCCATTACCGATTACACCGTACTGCTGGATGATATCCGCAACTACAGCGCCGGCTAAGCCGGCGTTTAAAAACGTAAGCGGTAACGCCCTTCTGCATCCGGCTTGCCAAGAAACTGCATGGCCTGGTGCACTTCTTCCGGCAGGCTTGGCGCAGGTTTTAGCGTGCCATTTACCAGCAACTGTTCTGCATTTATCACCGCTTTAATATCCAGCCCCAACACATTGGCACCGTCGGTAGTCAGCACAATAGTGCCACTGTCGCAGCGAAGCGCACCAAATAGCTGCTGCAAATCCAGCCAGCTACCGGTAGGCGTTTGCAGGCGGGCGTTTTGCCAGCTGGCGCTGCCAGTCAGGCTGTTACACCAGGGTTGGCCCTGACGGTACTGGGTAATATCCAGCACCAACTCGCCGCTGGCATCAACGGGTAATGGCAGTGGCAATAACGGCACCAGGCTGGCCACCGGCAGGCTGACCAAACTGTTATCCAGCGCAGCACCGCCTAAGCCATAGCTGGCTACGGCGCTTAAATAGGGCATACCGCTTTGTTGCAGGCTGCCGCTTTGCAGGCTAAAGGCCAGCTTGCCACGCAATAATTGCCAGCCCTGTAGCTGCCAGCGGATACGGTCAAACTGCAGTTGTTGGTACTGTGCAGCACTGACCTCGCCCTGCCATAAGGTGCCGCTGAGCGCACCTAACTGCAGTTGTGGCGGCAAGGGCCCCAGCTTTAGCCACCAGCTGGCAGGCGTGAGCAATAGGGTAAACAACAGATAGCTGATTACGCCTATAATGATAAGTCTGGTCTTTGTCATACTGCCTGCTTACTCCACTACCATACGTCGCACCCGCACTATACCGGGCTTATCGGCCAGCGCCACATCCAGGCTGACCAGCTGCACGCCGTGCTGATATTGCAGCGCATGCAACCAACCCAGTAGCTGTTCGAAACTGACATCTTCCAGCACCAGTGTTAGCTGCTGGTTTTGCGGCTGCATCCGGCTAACCCTAATGCCGCTGCTGCGGGCGCTGTTACTGATAATTTGCGCCACACTGCCACTGCGGCTCACTGTGCCACTACCGGCTGCCTGCAACTGCGGTAACAGCTGCTGCAGCTGGCTTAACTGGCGCTGTGCAGCCTCGACTTTTTGTTGCTGGGTATGACGGGCATTATGCAGCGGTTGCCATAGTAACCAGTAAAACAGGCCCATTACCACCACCACACCAGCACCACCCACCAAACGTTGCTCACGGCTTTGCAGGCTAGCCCACCACTGCATCAGTTGCTGTTTCATTGTGCCCCCCGCATAGCTACACTGCCTTGTACTTTGCCGCCATCGTTACTCAGCGCACCTTGCTCAACCGTAAAACCGGCCTGCTCTAAGCCGGTTTTTAACCGTTCAAAACTTTGAAAGCCATCACCCTTGGCCGCAAAACGCAGCTCGGCACGTTTAGCATCAAAACGTAAGTTATCCAGGCTGATATCCGGCACCTTGGCCAGTTGTTGCTGCAAGCTGTGCAGCAGGGTTAAAAAGCTCTGCTGCTGGCCACCGCCACTGGCGGCCAGCTTTTGTTGCACCTGACGACTTAAATTGACGATACGCTCATCCGGAAAGGCTTGTAAATACAGCTGCCGGCTTTGCTCGCTAAGCGAGGCCGCCTGACGCGATAACTGGTAGCCAGTGGCGCCTAACTGCAATAAATACAGCGCCAGACAAGCCAGCGCCAACAGCGCCGGCATGCGCCAGATTTGCCAATGGCGGTTTACCTGCCGCTTGGGTTTGTATTCGCCCTGCAGTAAGGTGAAATCCTGTTTATCCAGCTCGCTGGCCAGCAGCGCCAGTGGCAGCTCTGGCTCTGCCAGTTGATGACTTTGCAGCAACTCTTCTGGCCAGGGGCTGTAGCTGGTTAACATCGGCAGCGCCGCTAATTGCAGATAATCCGGCCACCAGTTGGCTTCTATCGCTGACACCTGCCAGCTGCTTTGTTTTAACAGCCACTGCTGCTGCAATTGAATACACGCCGGCAGTTGCTGCTCAGGCAGTAACAGCGCATCGGGCAGCATACGGCTAACGCTAAAGCCAGCATGTTGTAGCCAGCCCAGCCAGTGCTCCAAGCGCTCGCGCTGACAAATAGCGACCTGCTGGCTGTACTGGCCGTCATGCTGTACCACTTTACCCAGTGCTAAAAAAAGCTGCTCAATGTCTTCTGCCTGCTCTTCTTCCAGCATATAAGGCAGCGCCTGCAGTACCTGCCGGCTGGGTTTGCCCGGCAGCGCCACTTGCTTTAATACCACATCGGATGCCGGTACCAGTGCTACCACCGGCCTTGTGCCCAACCGCTCGGCCAGCTCAACCAAGGCATCGGCACCGGGCAACTCGCCGCTGGCAATGACTTCCTGGCTATGGCTGGCCCATACCAGCCAACTGATGCTGTGCTCTGCCCGGCTACCAAGCCGGATCACCAACTGTTCACTCACCCCTGGCCTCCAAATCGCCGGGCCAATACTTTGACCTGATTATTATCATTTATTTTAAATACCGACGTTAACACAAAACCGCTTTCCAGATAGGCCGCGGTGGCCACTAACTGAAAGCTGTCAGACTTTAGTGTCAACAGGCTTTTAACCTCGTCGCTGACGGTAATGCCGGCTAACACTTCACTGTTAAACACTTCATCCAAGGTGGCAAAACCCTGCTCGGGCCGGCTGGCAATAAGATCCTGCGCCGCTGGTTCGGCTAACTCCGGAATAAGCGCCGCCAACAGCACCGCCGTCTCCTCGGTTAAGGTATTCACGTTTAGCTGCAGGCTGCCGTCTTCCGGTATGACACAGACATAAGGCGCCAGCAACTGATAATCGGCTACCGTCAGATCCAATATCACCCTGAGCTCCGACACGCTGGCCATCAGCGTATTGGCACTGTAATACGGAAAACGCAGTGCGGCATAGTCGTCCTCTTCGGCGCTACCGGCACTGCTCAGCAAGCTGTCTTCGTCCAGCCAGTCCCCCAGACGGGCGACCAGATATTCAGCCGGCATCGACAACTCAGCCGCTTTTAACTCTAACAGCCGTAAAAACGCTTTTTGTGCAGCAGTTTGCTCTACCCGGCCACCACTGGCGGGTTGCACATTTTGCAGCGCATTTAAATTAAAGCAGCTGCGCAAATCCGTCATCTCACCGGCGATAGTGCCATCTTCCACCGGAAAACTGGCGCCACTGAGGGCCCAGTCCTGGCCCAGGTGCACGGTTTCCTCACCGGCTAAAGTGCGTGCTAACAACACCCGGGCAAATTGCTCGGCGCCCATCGCGTACCAAAAGGCCTGTTGTTGTTGCTGCAGGTTTTGCTGACGCTGCAATTGCAGCTGCAAGCGGCCAGTCATGTTTACAGCGATCACCACCACGATGGCGATGATCATTAACACCGCCACTAAGGCAACGCCCTGTTGTTTACGCTGTGCCGGCGTTACCATCAGTTGCGGCTCCTGCTACTTACCGCAGCATCGGGCAACATGAAAATACGCTCAATGCGACCTAAGTTCTCGTCGGTCAGGATCACCCGCACCGCTGAAGGAAAATTACCATCCTGCCAGCGCTCCAGCCATTCTTCACCCTGCAGGTACTGCAGCTCAAAACCGGTTAAGCCGCTTTGTAGCGGCTGCACTTTAGGCTCGGTGCCGGTAACGGCATCCGGATACAGACTGTACAAGCGTTGTAAGGTGCCTTCCTGCAACCGGTAAGCTACGGTTTGAATTTCGCTGCGCGGTAAAATCATGCCCGGGTTACGCCAGCCCTGACGGGCAAAGCTAACACCATGATCGTCGCTATTTAAGAAAAACTTTTCCCCCATCAAACGGTGCTTTTGCGGCGCTTCGCCGTCAATCCGCACGTGGCGCAGGCTAATTTGCATAAAATCACGTTCTAACATCAGCATGGTACGCTGCAGTTCAATCAGCCGGGTGCTGGCCTGCTGTGATAGCTCGTCACTTTGTGTCACGCTGGTTAAAATCGCCACCGATGCCAAGCCGACCAGCGCAAAAATGGCCGCCGCCAGCAGCATCTCGATAAAGGTAAAACCGCGATTCGCTTTACGCACCGGGTTTACCTTTATAGCTTTGCAGCTGATACAACACCTGCTCTGGCGCTTCGGCGAGGCTGACGCGAATTTGTACCAAGCGCAAGTCAGCATCCGGCACTTTGATCAGTTGCTGTTGCCACAGCCAGCTGCGATTGGCCATTTCCAGCTCGCCCTGACTTTTATCTTTCCCCGGCCATTCGGTATCCAACAACGCCAGCTGCATTTGGTTGTTAGCAATGTAACCGGCCATGGTTAATTCGTCTAACTGACTTAGACTACGGATATGCGCCGAGCTGGCTTGCATAATGGCCATACCGGCGGTGGCAAAAATGGCCATGGCTACCAGCAGCTCCAGCAAGGTAAAACCCCGTTTTATCATGGCTGCGCCTCTGAAGCTGCGGTGCGGCTAAGCGGTATGCTAAAGTCGGTCGAGGCGCTGCTGTATAGTGGAGTTAAGTCCGACGCTTCGGTAAATAACAGCTGAAACGGGCTGATCTCGCCCGAGGATAAAATAAACACCTGCGGCAGCACCGGTATTTTACTGTCTGGCTCTGGCTGCTCGTCGTCTTCGGTTTGCCAATCCAGCTGGCTAAGTAAATTGGTGTCTTCGCCCGGTAAGCCTTCTAACTCCAGCTGCAGGCTAATATGCTCTGGCAGCTTATATTGCTCCAGGCTGGCTGGCTCCGTTGCGGGTAACCATTTACCATCGCTGGTACTGTAGTATAAAAAGCCATAATGATCCGGCGCTACGTACAGCCCCCACTCCTGCTGCTTTAGCATGGCCGTTTCGGCGACAAACTGAAACAGCTGCGTAAAGCGCTCGGCTTCTTTTTCCAGCCGCTGTTCGCGTGACTCGCCAGTAAAATTCATCACCACTGTGGTGGCTAATAAGCCGATAAGCAGCATTACCAGCATCACTTCAACTAAGGTGAAGCCATACGGGCGCTGCAATACCGGCTGGCGCAACATTAGTTGTTATTGTCCTGGTTGTCATCCAGGTTCCAGTTACCGATATCGTCATCGGTACCGGCAGTGCGGTCTGGCCCTTTACTTAAAATATCAATACGGCCAACCTGACCCGGGCTTATCAAAATGTAATCTTCATCCCACGGGTCTTTCGGTAACCGGCGGATAAAGCCGCCTTCCGGGAAAGAACGTGGTACCGGCTGTGATGTAGGCGCAGTCACTAAGGCCTGCATGCCCTGCTCGGTCGTGGGGTAAAAGCCATTACGCAGCCGGTACATATCTAACGCGCTTTCCAGCTGCTGAATGTCTACCACGGCTTTTTGCCGGGCGGCCTGTTCCTGGTTACCAATCAGGTTGGGCACCACCATACTGGCAATAATACCCAGGATCACAATAACCACCATCACTTCCAGCAAGGTAAAGCCCCGCTGTTTGTTGTTCTGTTGCCTTTGCATACTAACCACCACCTACCATATTGTTTAACGCTAAAATTGGCTGCAAAATTGCCATCACAATAAATAACACCATACCGGCCATAACCGCGACCAGTACCGGCTCAAACACTTTTAACGACACCGTCACCAGGGTTTCAAACTCGCGATCCTGGGTATTGGCGGCGCGCTCCAGCATCGAGTCTAACTGGCCGCTTTTTTCACCGCTGGCAATCATATGCAGCATCATCGGCGGGAACAGCTTGGTTTGCTCCAGCGCATTACGCAGCGAAGTGCCCTCGCGCACCCGGCCGGTTGCCTCACTCACCGCCTGCTTCATATAGGTATTGCTCAGCACATCGGCACTGATGCGCATGGCCTCCAGTAGCGGCACCGCAGAAGCATTTAAAATACTTAAAGTACGGGCAAAACGGGCGGTGTTTAACCCCTTGGTTACCTTGCCCAGTACACGGCTTTTTAGCACCAACGCATCCCAGCGAAAACGGAACGCCGGCTTTAGCAGCGCCCGTTTAAATGCCACCAGTGCCAGCATAATGGCGATTAAGACAAAAACACCATAAGCGCGCAGGAAATCACTGGCGGCTATTAAAAACAAGGTGCTGCCCGGCAGGGATTGGCCCATATGTTCAAACTGGCCGACGATTTTCGGCACTACCGCGGCCAACAGGATGGAGATTACCAACACAGCAAAACAGGTAAGGATAATGGGGTATAGCAGGGCCTGTAAAATCTGGCTGCGCATATGCTGGCGCTGCTCGGTGTAATCGGCCAGCCGGTTTAATACCTGATCTAAATGGCCGGATTTTTCCCCAGCAGCCACCATAGAGCGAAACAGATGATCAAACACGTGCGGAAACTCGGCTAAGCCCTCGGCCAGGCTGTAGCCTTCAACCACCTTAGAGCGCACCGTCATCATCATGTTTTTCAGCCGTGGCTTGTCGCACTGCTCGGCCACTGCCAGCAATGCACTTTCAATCGGCAACGCCGCTTCAACCAATGTAGCCAGTTGCCGGGTGATCAGCGCCAGCTCGGAAGCCGATATTTTGCGTTTAAACCACTGGCTGCCAGAGGCCAGCAGTTTCTCTTGCTGCGAGGCCAGACCAACACTGACCGGCGTCAGCTTTTGTTCACGCAATAAACTGCGGGCATGACGGGCGTTGTCGGCTTCCAGCACGCCTTTACTGCTTTTACCTCTGGCATCCAGAGCCTGATATTCAAAGGCCGGCACTACAGATCCTCACGGGTAACGCGCAACACTTCTTCCAGTGTGGTTTCACCGTTTAACACTTTGCTAAAGCCGTCGGCGCGGATGCTGGGGCTGTGCTGACGCACGTATTTTTCAATCGCCTGCTCGCCTTTGCCATTGTGAATAAGCTCGCGGATATGCTCGTCGACCAGCAGCAACTCATGAATGCCGGTACGGCCACGGTAACCTGTGTGGTTACAATGCTCACAGCCGGTAGCGCGGTATATGATCACCTCGTCTTTTTTACTGACACCCAGCAGGTTGCGCTCTTCTTTGTCCGGTTCGTGCGCCGCTTTACAGTGCGGACACAGGGTACGTACCAGACGCTGCGCCAAGACGCCAAGCAAACTGGACGATAATAAAAACGCTTCCACGCCCATGTCTTCTAACCGGGTAATGGCACCGGCTGCGGTATTGGTGTGCAAGGTTGATAACACTAAGTGGCCGGTTAAACTGGCCTGCACGGCAATTTGCGCCGTTTCCAGGTCACGAATTTCACCCACCATCACCACATCCGGGTCCTGACGCAAAATGGCGCGCAAGCCACGGGCAAAGGTCATATTCACCTTGGTATTAACCTGAGTTTGGCCTATGCCTTCAAGCTCATACTCTATGGGATCTTCCACGGTAAGAATATTGCGGTCTTTGGTGTTAATTTCGGTAAGCCCGGCGTACAGGGTGGTGCTTTTACCCGAGCCGGTAGGACCGGTCA
>JAANMY010000626.1_pt1 | contig 48691 bp, 39 predicted proteins | sample 7279691 | NCBI WGS metagenome assembly JAANMY01 (sample SAMN14094543, study PRJNA606508) | bioreactor metagenome | isolation source: A lab-scale SPAN reactor treating ammonium-rich wastewater day 388 | place: Ireland: Galway | collected 2018-02-07 | reverse complement strand
CATTACCAACCAGGTGAGCATCGGCATCCAGGACGTGGCGACGCGTAAGCTCGGCCGCGTGGACGTCGGCCACCTGGACGACCTGGCCAAGGGCGCCAGCTCGAACGTGGTCACCGGCGACCTGGAGACGGCCCAGAAGATCATCAACGCGGCGATCGACCAGATTTCCAGCCTCCGCGGCCGGCTGGGCGCGTTCCAGAAGAACACCATCGGCGCGACCATCCGCTCGCTGGGCGTGGCTCTGGAGAACACCAGCGCGGCGGAAAGCTCGATTCGCGATACGGACTTCGCAGCTGAGACGGCCGAGCTGACCCGCAACCAGATCCTGGTGCAGGCCGCCAGCAACACCCTTGCCCTGGCCAACAGCCAGCCGCAGTCGGTTCTGCAGCTCCTCGGATAATTTCGGATCGGATCAACGCTGGAGCGCCCGCCTCGGCGGGCATCCGATCACTGATGCGGGGCGGCGGTCGCAGGACCGCCGCCCTTTTCAGTGCGCGGCGGCCCGACAGCCGCTGCGGACGACACGACCGGCGCAGGCGGGCGCGGTATCGGCGGATGGCGGCGCGGCGTCCGGGAAAGTTGCACTGGCTGCGCAGGCGCGGTCGATGAGATGGATACAATGGCGAACGGGTGACGGTCTGACCGCAGTCGTCGGACGACGCGGGGCGGCAGGTTGCTGGACCGCACCGCGACAGCCGCCCCACCGCCGCCTGCCCGACCCGATCCGCCTGAAGCGCAGGGCATTGGACATGCATCTTTCCCGCCGACAGTTTCTCACCGGGACGCTGGCCCTGGCCGCGGCCGGTTGTAGTCAGCCGATGGCGCGACCCCACACCCGGCCGGGCCCGCTATGGCCGGCGCTCAGTCCGCGGCCGGATGTGGCCGGCCAGGCGCGGACGGTGGAGCCCGCCCCCGTGCTCGCGGACGTTCCCCCGGCGACGACGGGCATCGGTGACCTGATGCCTCGGGCCGCATGGACCTCGCGCAGCCCGGTGGGCAGCAAGCTCAACGCCATGGGCGGAATCACGCGGATCACGGTTCACCACGAAGGGTGGAAACCAGTGTGGTTTTCCGACCCCAAGTCGACGGCCGAGCGGCTGGAGTTGATCCGCGAGAGTCACCTCGGCCGCGGCTGGGCGGACATCGGTTACCACTACGTGATTGACCGCGCCGGCCGCCTGTGGGAAGGGCGCAGCACGCGGTTCCAGGGCGCCCATGTACGCGACGAGAACGAGCACAATCTGGCCGTCATGCTCCTGGGCAACTTTGATCTTCAGCAGCCGTCGGACGCGCAATACACCCGGCTGATCGATACGCTGCGCAAGCTGCGTCAGCACCACAGCGTGCCGGTGACCCGGATCTATACGCATCAGGAACTGAAGCCGACGGCCTGCCCCGGCCGGGCGCTGCAGCCGAAGATGGTCAGCCTCCGCCAAAGCCGCACGCTGGCGTAGCCGCCGCCGGCCCGCCACCGACAGGCCGTGGATGCTTTCGTACAATGCGGGCATGACCGCATCCCCTTCCAAAGACCAGCCCGAGACGCCAGCCGCCTCGACCGCGCCGGCCTCGGAGCAGCGCCCCGAGCTATCCCTGCAGATCGAGGCAGCCCTGCTGACCAGCGATCGGGCGGTGGGCGCGACGCGCCTGGCCGAGGCACTGGGGGTTGAGTCGGTCAAGGTGATTCACGCGGCGGTGAAGCAACTCAATGATCAGTACGAGCAGACCGGCCGATCGTTTCGCATCGAACCCGTGGCCGGCGGCTACCAGGTACTCACACTGCCGCGGTTCGGCCGGGTGCTGGCTGCTCTGCACCAGAAAACGCAGCAGACACGGTTGAGCGCCGCGGCCTTGGAGACGCTGGCGATCGTGGCGTATAAACAGCCGGTGTTGCGGGCCCAGATCGAGGCGATCCGCGGCGTGGCGTGCGGCGAGGTGCTGCGCAGCCTGATGGACCGGAGGCTGGTGAAGATCGCCGGCCGGGCCGAGGAGATCGGCCGGCCAATGCTCTACGGCACGACCAGGACATTCCTCGAAACATTCGGGTTGGCGAGCCTGAGCGACTTACCCAAGGTCGAGTCGCTGGCGGCCGCGGCGGGCAAGGCCGACGACCCCCGCGCCCGGGCGCGCATCGCGCCGGGGGCGCCAACCGATCCAGCCTCCGCTGGCGAGGCCGCACCCTCCCCGCAGGAAGAAGAGGAACCCCGCGATGAGTAATGCGTACCCTTCTCACCGCCGCGCGCGTCCCGCGAGACCTAGCCGCTGCCCACAGTGGGAGGCTGCGTGGCTGCTGTTGGCGGCGGCGCTGGCCGGCTGTGCGGACTACCGGCTTCAGGGAATGGTCGTCGAGGGCCGCGAGCCGGGCCTGGCGGTCTATGGCAAGAAGGATGCCCAGCTCGCCGAGATCGGGCGCTTTGGTCTGGACCAGGCGATCATCGAGGTCACCCTCGACCCGGACACGGGCGAGCGCCAGCGTCTGGACGCGGTGCGGACTGACGCCACCGGGCGTTTCGAGGTGCCCATCGACGTCTTCGCCCCGGGGATGCTCGAGTATGAGGTGGGCCTTCTGGTGCACCGGCCGGGGTTCCGACCCTACTGGGAGGTGATTCGTCTGCCGGCTGCCGACAAACGCGTGGTGGTGACCCTGTCCCCCGGCGGCGGCGCCAGCCGGTTGGAGATCGACCTGCTGCGTGACACGCTGCGCCCGCTGCCCTGACCGACTTGGCTGGCCGCTGATCGCGCATCGGCCGGGGAGCCGCCTACGATCCCTCATCCTGCGGACACGCTCTAGCTGGTGGCAGGGCTGATGAAACGGCTGTTCGAACCGCTGAAAGCACGGCGCATGAGCCGGCACAACGGCCGGTGGCGGCTGCACCTGGGGCACGGCGGCCTGGGTTCATTTGTCGTGGTGCTGGTGCTGACGCTGGCGGCGGCGGTAAGCACGCAGGCGAACCTGCTGTTCTGGATCCTGGGTCTGCTGCTGGCGGGGGCGTTGCTGTCTCTGGGCGTGGCGACGTTTTCGATCCGCGGGCTGGTGGTCGAGCGGCTGGCCCCGCCGCACGCCGTCGCCGGTGAGCCGATGACCATCCGCTACCGGATGTCGCGCGTGGGTCGACGTGTGCCGCTGTTGAACGCGGTGCTTACGGAGCGATGCATGCCGCCTGAGGGCCAAGCGTCCGCGTCGACCGAGCCCCGCGCGCCGCTGGCTGCCGACCCGGTCGGCTGGGTGGCGCACGTCGGCAACGACGCGGTGATCGGCTCGGCTGTGGGTCGGCCGCTGCGACGGGGATTGCTCCGGCTGGACACGATCGAGATCGGCACCACCTTCCCGTTCGGCATTCTGCGCAGCACATTGACAGTGCATCAGCCTCAGCAGGTGGTGGTGTATCCGCGGCTGTACCCCTTGCGTGAAGGCCTGCTGGAACGCGCCGCGAGTCAGGGGGCCGGGGAGGGCCCGCGCGGTCGGGAGTTCGGCGGCCAGGACGAATTCTATGGTCTGCGTGAATACCGAACCGGCGATAGTGTCCGCACGATCGACTGGAAGCATTCCGCGAGGATGGACAGGCTCATCAGCCGTGAGATGACCCGCGCCGCGCCGCCGCGATTGATGATCCTGCTGGATATGGACCGTCGGCGACTGGAGGGACTGGCGTCGCAGAAGGCGGAGGCGTGGATCGAATCGGCGATCGACCTGGCGGCGTCGCTGGTGGTCGAGGCGTCGGCGCGCGGCTTCGCGGTCGGACTGGCGATCGCGGGTCTGCCACAGGCACATCACGAACTGCATACCAGTCGACCGCACCGCGACATCCTGCTGCGCACGCTGGCGTTGCTGGACATTCAGCGGACACAGGTGGTGGGCGATGACAGCCATGCGCGGACGCGTCCGCGCCCATCGGTCTGCATCGTGCCCGGCCCGGGCCGCAGCCTGCCGCGCTGCGGCGGCCTGATGCTGGCGTCGGCCGATCTTGATCGGCTTGTCCGTGGTCCGACCGCACCGGGCCTGCCTGAGGCCCATGAGCTGAACGGTCGGGTTCGACGCGGATACGCGGAGCCGACCGCTGCGCATGCGGCTGAACCGATCGCGACCGGAGGGGCGCGATGAGCGCCATTTTCTTCCCCTACAGGCGGCTGGTGTACGCCCAGGTCATGCTGGGTCTGGCGGCCTTCAGCATCGCCCAGAGCAGCCCGGCCGCCCTGCTGCTGCTGGGGGCGCTGGCCATCGGATCGTGGTACCTGGTCGAGGGCCCCAGTGGGCGTCCGCTGCCGCGTTCGGTCACGAATCTCGGCGCGCTGGCGGCGATCGCGTGGCTGATGATGGACCTTCAGATTCGCGGCACGCCGGGCCTGGTGGCGATCGGCCATTTCATGATCTGGCTGCAACTGCTGCTGCTCTACGGCCGCCAGGGCTATCGCGATGACGCGATGGCGCTGGTGCTGAGCCTGCTGCTGATGGTCGATGCGAGCCTGCTGAGCTTTTCGATGGTGTATGGCGTGCTGCTGGCGGCGTATTCGTTGCTGACGGTGTGGACGCTGGCGGCGTTCAATTTCAGCGCCACGGCCGACCACGTCGTCCGGCGCGCCCGTGAGGCGGCGGGCGACGGGGCGGCGGAGCTGGGCGTCGCCGGCGGGCCGACGATGCGTCGCGACGTGCTGCGCGGCGGAGTGCTGCTGAGCCTGGGAGCGTTCGGCCTGGCGGTGGTGGTGTTCATTTTTGCGCCGCGCGTGGAGGGTCTGGGGGACGTCGCGGCCAGTCGCGTACTCTCCGGGGTGGCGAGCATCGGCTTCAACAGCGAGGTACAGCTTGGCCAGAGAATCGGCGAACCGGACAGCCAGGAGCCGGTGATGATGGTCACCATGCGTGATGCCGACGGGCAGAACGTGGGCTCGAACAACCGCGTGTGGTATCTGCGCGGGGGCTGCGCGGACCGTTACGACGCGCGGCTGCGCACCTGGTCGCGCGGCGGCGAGGTTGACCAGTGGGACGTGGAGATTCAGATGCGGGGCGAGCCGGCCTCGGTGATGCTGGCGGCGGCCAGCGGCCGCCGACCGAGCATTGAGGCGGAGATCACCGTTCGTCAACCGCGGCAGGCCAGGCTCTTCAGTCCGTTCCCGCCGCTGGAGGTGGAAAGCGACGCGATGACGCGCGTGAGTTTCGGCACGATCGATCAGCAATTGCTGGCCCGGCCGCGAGGCAACCGAACGGTGAGTTACAGGGTGCGGCACGCCTATCCGGTCGCAGCCGATTCAGCGATCTTCGACGGCTATGCGCGCCTGGCGCATCACTATCCCCGGCCGGGGGCGCAGATCGCGGCAGCGCGCAACCTGCCTCGCTTCGATCCCCGAACCTACGCCCGCGGCTGGCCCGTGCGAACCGACGAGGTGCGGGCCATGGCCCTGAGCATGCTCGACGAGGCGAAGCTGTCGCGCGACGAAACGGTGGATCATGACCCGTTGGACGCCACGATCGCCGAGGCCCTGACCGCGAGCCTGCGCCGCAACTTCATCTATCAACTCTCGGCCGCGGGCCATGAGGGTGAAAGCGACCCGGTGATTCATTTTCTTTTCAACAGTCGTGAGGGCCACTGCGAGCTGTTCGCGGCCGGGCTGGCGGCGCTGGCGCGGTCCATCGGGATGCGCGCGAGGCTGGCGACGGGTTACCTGGCTTCGGAATTCAACACGGTGGGCGGCTACTACATCGTGAGGCCGGCCAACGCCCACGCCTGGTGCGAAATCGAGGTCGCGCCGGGCGTGTGGCAACGCTTCGATCCCACGCCGCCGGCCCAGCGCGACCTGCAACACCATGTCGAGGCCACCTGGACGCGCCGCCTGAGGCAGTTCTACGAACATCTGGATTTCGTGTGGATCCGCTCGGTGGTGGCCTACGACCCGAAGACGCGCCAGGCCATGTTGCACGCCACGTACCGACTGCTGGCGCGCAGCGCTGCCGTGCGTGACGAAGCTGCCGACCACCTCGAACGTTTCAAGCGGCGGCTGACGGGCGGGGTTTCACCGCTGAGCCTGGCCCTGGGGGGGCTGCTGATCGCGGCGTTCGCGGCGGCGCTGGGGACGAGCATGGTATGGATGTGGCGCGGTCGGCGGGGTCGCCGCTCCGGCGCGGCGGCGGCGGCGGGTGTCGATGGCCGGCGGGCACGGCGACGGGCGGTGGCGTTCTACAGCTCCATGATGCATCTGCTCGAGCGCCACGGGCATATCCGGCCGCCCTGGCAGGGACCGCGGCAGTTCATCGCCCAACTGGCCGCCGGGCAACCGCAACGTTTCGCCCCGGCCGTCGACCTGACCGAGCTTTTCTACGCCGTGCACTTCGGCGGCCACGCCCTCGATGGTCCGCGGCGCGAGCAGGCCCACACCCTGCTCGTCGAGTTACGTCAACGCCTGGAGACTCAGGACATCGCGCTGCGGCCAGACCGGGCTTCGCCGCGGCGGTCGGGACATTGAGCATCGCCCGGGCCGTGAGTTACACTGCGCCAGCGCCGTCCGGACAGAACCCCGCGCGCTGGTTCGTCCTCATCCTCGACCGGAGTCGCCGCACGTGGCATCCGCCGCTCAACCCGCTCCCGAGTCCGGCGCCGGATCGGCGGTCCGCAGCGATTCGATCGACCGGCAGGTTCGTGTGATGGCGGGGCCGCCGGTACGCGCGGGCAGACTGATCGGCTGGGTGGGCCTGGGCCTGTGTCTGCTGGCGGCGTTGCCGCCGCTGCTGGTCGAACTGGGGCGGCCGGACGTGCTGGATCCGCAGGAGGCCCAGGCGCTGGCGATCTCGCGGCACACGGCGGCGGCGTTGAGTACGGATCGGCCTTTAACCCTCGGCGAACGTCTGGCCCCGGTGCTCAACGACCGACGGCGGGCGGATATCGCGCCCGGCCTGCACTGGCTGCATCTGCTGGCGCTGCACGGGCTCGATAGCGCCGCGGCCGAACCGCAAGCCATTCTCTGGCGCACCCGGCTGGTTTCGGCCGCACTGGCGCTGATCACCGTCGCGTCGGTGTATTGGGCGGCGCTGAGCATCGGTGGCTCGTACAGCGCAATTTTCGCGGCGCTGGTGTGTCTGGGCAGTCCCTTGCTCCTGTATGAGGGTCGGACGGCCGACGGCTCGGTGGCGAGCACGGCTTTCGAGACCCTGGCGATCGCGGCGGCGCTGTGGGCCATCCGTCCTCTGCGGGCGGCTCCGAGCGTTGAGCGTCAGTTCATCGGCTGGCTGGTGTGCGGTCTGGCGATCGCGGCGGCGGTGCTGACGACCGGCCTGGGGGCGGCGGTGGTGACGATCGCCCCGATCCTGCTGATGCTCGTGCTCTGCCCCGAGCGTCAGAGCCACCTGATGGGGTTGGTCGCGGCGACGCTGGTGGCGGCGCTGGCGGTGCTGCCCTGGGCGATGCTCAGCCAGGAACTGGACCAGGCGGCGTGGCGACAGTGGCTGATCGGCGGCGAACTGGTGCGCTCACTGGCGTTGGAGGGGCCTGGCGTGGCCCTGGGCAGGCGGATCGGCTGGTTGCTGCTGGCGGTCGCGCCGTGGACGCTGTGGCTGGTGGCGGCGGTGGTCCAGCCTTTCAGCACCTCGTCGAGCGGCACGCGCACGCGGCTGTTTCTAAGCTGGGCGTGGCTGGCGGTGGCGGTGGCGGTGTACCTGAGCGTGCCCGACGCCCCCCGGCGGGCGCTTCTGCCCGCGGTGACGGCCGCGGCGGTGCTGATGGGCCAGCTTTTCGCCCGCTACGAGGAACTGGCGGCTGTCGCACGCTATCCGCGGTTCTGGCGTCTGGTGCGCTGGCCGCACGTGATGCTGCTGATTATCGCATCGATCGCTCCCCCGCTGCTGATGGGCCTGCAGCCCAACTGGGTCCAGGAGAATCGGCTGCCGAGCGTGCTGATCCCCGTGACTTCCTTGAACCAACTGCTGCTGGTGGGCCTGTCCATCGCGTTGCTGCTGGTGCTGTGCCTGAGCAGCCGATGGACGCGCCGGCATCAACCGGGTCATGCGTTGGCGGCGTGGTCGATATGGGTGGTGATCTACGCGACGATGGCGGCGGTGCTGGTGGTGCGGTCGCCGCTGCTTAGCCACCCGCTGGTGGATCGCTGGCCGCTGGTCGACGGCTTGGCGCAGGGCAAGACGATCTACTGGCTCAGCGACCGCGGCGCCGAGGCGCGGATCGATCCGGCCCTGCTGTTCTACGCTGGCCGGCCGCTGCCGCCGCTTCGACCGACGGAGATCGATCGGCTGCTGGCGGAACGGCGAGCGGGCGGCGAGCGTTCGCCGGAGATGGCGGACGGGCCGAACATCCTGGTTCTCGCCGAGCCCGCACGGGATATGAAGACCATGGGCCAGGTCGAGGCTGTCCGCCTGACCGATTTCACCCTTGCCGGCCGAACGCTGTGGCGCCTGACGCCCACCAGTCCCCAACCCGGCCCCCCACCCCAGACTCAGCCCGCGCCGCCGACGACGGCCGAGCAACCCCCTCCCGCCACCGATGCCCCAGCCGCGGGACTGACGTCGCCGTCAGACCCGTGAAACAGACTCCCATCAGCCGCGCTGGAGGGCGTGAGCGGATACACTGGCGGGTCGTTTTCCGCCTGGTTTGGCGCTTCGCGTCCGGCCAGACCCTTGAAAGACGCCCATGCCCCGCGACACGGACGCCCAGCCCGGCCCTGGCTCGAATCGGCCCGCCTCCTGCGCGACCGGCGACGGCGGCATCGAGATATCGATCGTGGTGCCGGCTCTGAACGAGGAGGCCTGCATCGGTGACCTGGTCGAGGAGATCGAGCGGGCGATCGTCGGTCCCGGCGTGGAGGCGGAACTGATCGTGGTCGATGACGGATCGACGGATCGGACGGCGGCGATCCTGGCGGACTTGGCGAGGGCGCGGCCCTGGCTTCGCTCGCTGCATCACCCCCGACCGCTGGGGCAGTCGGCGGCGATGGGCGCGGGGATCGCGGCGGCGCGAGGCCGATTCATCGCAACACTCGACGCCGATGGGCAGAACGATCCAGCCGATCTGGGCCGCATGCTCGAACGGATTCGCTGCGACGGCGTCGATTTTGTTCAGGGCGATCGGTCGGCGGCGCGGCGTGACACGGCGGTGAAACGCTTTTCCAGCCGCATCGGCCGCCTGTTCCGTCGGGTGCTGCTGCAGGACCCGATCCGCGACACGGGCTGCTCGGCCCGGGTGATGCGGGCCCCTATAGCACGGCAGTTACCGCTGCAGTTCCGGGGCATGCACCGGTTCATGCCGGTATATGCACGGATGCTGGGGGCGAACGTGGTGGAGCAGCCGGTGCACCATCGGCCGCGTGCGGCGGGCAAGAGCAAGTACGGCATGGGCGTCTTGAACCGCGCTCTTCCGGGATTGATGGACTGTCTGGCGGTGCGGTGGATGCTGCGGCGGTACCGATGCGGCCCGGCCAGGCCGGCGGACGCGCCCATACAGCGGGAATCCGAATCATGAGCGGCGAAACGGCCTCAGGCGGGGCGGCGAATCAGGCCGGCCGCGGTTGTTCGAAGTGGTGGCTGCTGAGCGGGGGCTTGGTCGTCGCGCTGCTGATGGGTGGCGTGCTCATGCTGCTGCGCGGCGGGCCGGGCGAAGGCGTGAAGATCAGCGAGGTGCCCGCCAGTGTGCGGGCTGCACGCCTGAACGAAACGGCCGACGGACGGACACTGGTGTACCGGCTGAGGATGATGAACGGCCAGGACCAATGGGTAAGCCCCGAGGCTTACGCCCGCATGCTGTATGAGGATCACCGGCGCCGGCCGCTGACGTTTCAGGCCTTGAACATCAGCACGCGCCTGGGCATCGCATGGGTGGGCCTGGGCCTGCTGGGACAGGTGCTCTTCACCGGCCGCATGGTGGTGCAGTGGCTGGCCAGCGAACGGCACAAACGCTCGGTGGTGCCGGTGGCGTTCTGGTGGATGAGTCTGATCGGCGCGACGATGCTCATCATCTACTTCACCTGGCGCAAGGACATCGTCGGCGTGCTGGGGCAGGCGACGGGCTGGTTCATCTACATCCGCAACCTGCGGCTGATCCATCTTCAGCGGCGGACAGGGGGGAATGCAGCGGCAGCGGAGGCGCAGACGGAGGCTTAGGGCGATGGGTTCGGTGCTGCGTATTCTCGACGCCAACGCCAACCGTGCCCGCGAGGCGCTGCGGGTGATGGAGGAGGCTGCGCGCTTCATCCTCGACGATCGCGCGTTAAGCGAGGTCTGCAAGACCCTGCGTCATGATCTGACGGCGGCGCTGGCCGCTCTGGGCGACCTGACGGCCAGTCGTGATACGCCCGCAGATGTGGGCACCGCGTTAACCACCGCCGGCGAGGCGCATCGCGGTTCGATCGCGGAGGTCGCGGCGGCGGCGGGCAAGAGACTGAGCGAAGCGCTGCGGGCGCTCGAGGAGTACGGCAAGCTGATCGACGCCGGCGCGGCGGGTCGTATCGAGCAGTTGCGATATCGCGGCTATGACCTGGAGCAGCGGCTGGATCGAGCGTTGCAGCACACGCGCGGCCGGCAGTGGCGGCTATGCGTGTTGATTACCGAATCGTTGTGCCGACAGGGCGACTGGCTGGCGGTGGCGACGGCCGCGATCGAAGGCGGGGCCGATTGTCTGCAACTGCGAGAGAAGACGCTGGAAGGCGGGCCCCTGCTGCGGCGGGCGCGGAAGCTGGTCGAGCTGGCTCGCCCGCGCGGCGTGGGCGTCGTGGTCAACGATCGGCTGGACGTCGCCCTGGCGGCGGAGGCGGATGGCGTGCACCTGGGCCAGGGTGATTTGCCCTGCCGTGAGGCGAGGCAGCTGGCGGGCGGGCGTCTGCTGATCGGGGTGAGCACATCAGATCTGGCCGAGGCGCAGCAGGCGATGGCCGACGGCGCCAATTATTGCGGGGTGGGTCCGATGTTCGCCACGACCACCAAACAGAAGGACCGAATCGTGGGGCCGGCCTACATGCGTACGTTTGTCGGCGCCCTGCCGGGGGTGCCGCACCTGGCGATTGGTGGGATCACGGTCGACAACGCCGGGCAGGTGATTGCGGCCGGGGGACGCGGGCTGGCGGTGAGCAGCGCGGTTTGCGGGGCGGCCGACCCCGCAGCGGCGGTCAGGGCGCTGCGGGCTGTCTGTGCGGGTGCGGTGGACGGGGTAAGTTCACTGGATCCCAGCAGTTCGTAACCCGGGCCCCGCGACGCCAAAAAAGATGGAAAAGCGTTGGGGTTTGGGCCTCGGACGGGGTATGATTACCAGACCCAGGGGCTCCTGAACCTGGAGAAAGCCGATCGGGCTATCCGGTCGGGGGGTGCATTCAGACTGCCAAGCAAGCCTTGAGACCCGTTCCCTGTGAACGGATGGGGGTTGTGTCATGAGACGCACTGCTCGCCGCGCGACAGACAACATCCGCCGCGGTCATCGCATGCCCGGTGAAGCCTTCGCGGGACTTGAGATGCTGGAGCCCCGACTGCTGCTGAGCGCGACGATCAGCGGCATCGAGCTGGTCAGCCTGGCTCACGACGGTGCGGCCGGCAACAACCACAGCTTCGCGCCGGCCATCAGCGCCGATGGACGTTACGTGGCCTTCGTCAGCGCGGCTGACAACCTCGTGCCCGATGACAACAACAACCAGGTCGACGTTTTTGTGTACGACCGGGTGAATGAGACGATCGAGCGTGTTTCGGTCGGCACGGGCGGGTTCGAGGCCAACGAGCGCTCGGTTAGGCCGTCGATCAGCGCCGACGGACGTTACGTGGTGTTCGAGTCGCTGGCCAGCAACCTCAGCGCTTCGGAGAACAATGCGACTTGGGACGTTTTTCTGCACGACCGGCTCCTGAACACGACCGAGCAGATCAGCGTGGACAGCGCCGAGGTGGGCGGCAACCAACAGAGCGGCGACGCTTCGGTTACCAGCGACGGGCGCTACGTGGTGTTCACATCCTCCTCGACGAACCTGGTGGGGGGGGACGGCAACGCGGTGGCCGACGTGTTCGTGCGCGACAGGGTCGACGGCGTCACGATTCGCATCAGCGAAGACACCAGCGGCCTGGACGCCGACGGCCCCAGCAGTTCACCGTTCATCACCAGCAATGGGCAGTGGGTGGTTTTCACTTCGCTGGCCAGCGACCTGGTGGATGACGATACGAACGGTGAGGGCGATATCTTCCGTTACGAGATGGCCACCGGCGTGATTGACCGCGTGTCGGTCCCGGCCGGCGGCGGCGAGTCCAGCCGGGCGAGCAATAACGCTTCGATCTCCGAGGACGGACGCTACATCGCCTTCGAGTCATTCTCCACGGACTTCGTGGCCGGCGACGCGGACGGCATCATCGATGTGTTCGTGAAGGATATGGTCAGCGGCGCGGTCGAACGCATCAGCCGCAACACCTCCGGCGTGGAGGGCAACGGCAACAGCACCAATGCGCGGATCAGCGGTGACGGCAACACGGTAGTGTTCGAGTCCTTCGCCAACGATCTGGTGGCCAACGACACGAACTTCGCCCCGGACGTGTTCGCGTTCCAGCGTGACACACAGACGATGATCCGTGTGAGCACGGACGCGGCCGGCAACCAGAGCCTGGGCTTCGCGATCAACGCGGTAGTCAGCGCGGACGGCCAGTTCGTGGCCTTTGACTCCGACGGCGACGACCTGACGCCGGGCGACAGCGGCTTCCTGGCGGATGTCTTCCTCGCCCAGTTGCCCACAGCGACGGTCTACCTGCCCGGCGACTTCGACGGCAGCGGGACGGTGGACACCCAGGACATCAACCCGTTCATCCTGGCGTTGACCAATCCGGCCGCCTTCCAGTCGACTTACGGCGTGAACCCGGTGGTGTATGACACCAACAACGACGGAGTCATCAACACCGAGGACATCAACCCGTTCATCCTCATCCTCACCGGCGGCGGCTCCGCCAGCGGGCAGAGCAGCCAGACCACATCGACCCCGGCCAGTGAACCGACCACCGCGCTGCCGGCGGGGCGGACCGTGACGGCCCGTTCGCTGCTGGGCGCGGAGGATGGCGGGGACGGGGAGTTCGACGTCCTGGCGTATCTGTCCTGAGTTGGCCTCACTGCCTGGCGGGGTGGGAATGGTTTGACGCCGCGGCGAGGGTCTGATGCACCAGCCGGCGGCGACTCTTTCCGCAAGGTGCAAGGCCACTCTTTTGTCAGCCCGGGCACAGATTGTCATTTCCCCACACAAAGGCTGAGCCTATCCTGAGATAGGCGGCTGTTGTCCCTGTGGGGCCGCCAGACTCACACTGAATCCGTCCCACTTCGGGGGAGGTGGACCATGTCCGGTTACCCAAGCGCCCTTGGCGGCGTGGCCATCGCGATGGCCCTGGCTCTGACCAGTCCGGTCAGGGCGTCTTTGACACTCGTGGACAATTTCGAAGCGCTCACGCCCGGCAACATATCCGGGCAAGGGGGTTGGGTCGCCAGCGGCGATTCGGGCCAGGTCACCGCCGATCCGGCCGGGGCCCCCAGTCAGGTCTTCGCGATGACCACCGATTCGGCAAAGGCCTATCGACCGCTGCTGATCACCAACGGGACCGTCCGTATGCTGTTCGTGCGGTTTCGCATCGCCGGCCAGCAGAACTTTTCATTCGGCACGTCCGGGTCGGCGTATCCGGACCAGTTCGGCGATTTCGAAACCGAAGTCGGCATGAGCAACGCCAACAACGACCTGCGCATCAACGATGACGGCTTCTACGACGTGCTGGCCATGCTGCAGCCGGACCGCTGGTACAACCTGTGGTTGTGGATCGACAACCAGGCCGACACGACGCGGCTGTTTCTCAACGACGTGGCCGGGGCCGATGCCGATGCGGCCGACATGCTGAGCGCCGGCGACCAGATCGACTTCGTCTTTCGCACCGGCAGTGCCGGCAACCTCCAGACATTTTTCATCAAGACTGGCGGGGGCAGCAGCATCAACTCCGGGCCGCTGTATCTCGACGACATCTACTTGGAGAATACCGGCGCGCTGAATCTGCTGAACCCGACCGTGCCGCTTTCGCCCGGCGACTTCAATGGCGATCGCAGGGTCGATACGCAGGACATCAACCCGTTCATTCTGGCCCTCGTCACCGCCATGACCAATCCCGCCGCCTGGGCGGAGGCCTACCCGGCCGTAGACCTGCTTACGGTTGATCCCAACGGCGACGGGGTGATCGACACCCAGGACATCAACCCGTTCATCGCCCTGTTGACCGGCGCGGGCGAAGTCGGGCCGGCGATCATCCCCGAACCGGGCGGAGGGTGGCTGGCGCTGGCGGGCGCGACCGCGGCGCTGAGCCGACGCCGGCGGACGTGAGTCCCATGGGGCCTCGTGGCGTTTGGCCCGGGCGCCAGCGGCCGATAGACTGTCGGCCCTATGGCCTGCACCACGTTCCTTGCCACCATTTCGCCCGAGCCCTTCAGCCACTACGCCCCGCTGGGCATCCTGTTGCTGATGGCTCTGTCGTTCGGCTTCGGCAACCTGATCCTGACGCACATCATCGGCCCGTCGCGCAAGGGCGACCGCAAGGGCATCGTCTACGAGTCGGGCATGAACCCGATCGGCGACACGCAGCGGCGCTTCAATGTCCGCTTCTACATCGTGGCGGTGACGTTCCTGCTCTTCGACGTGGAGATCGTGTTCCTCTACCCGTGGGCGACGGTCTTCCCCAGCCTCGCCGAGGACAGCGCCCTGCGACCGCTGTTCCTGGCCCGCGTGCTGTTCTTCCTGCTCACCAGCGTGATCGCGTTCGTCTACGCGTGGCGCAAGGGCGTGTTCCGGTATGACTGATGTGTAAATGCGCGGTTGACTGCCCCGCGACACATCCGCCCTACCACTTCACCTTGCCGGTCAGGTTGACCTGACCACTGCCGCGAACAATCTCGCCGATCGGGTACGCCTCGACGTCGAAGCGGGCGAGGTGTTCGATCGCGTCGTCAGCTTCGGCCGCAGGCGTCACGAGGCACAGGCCCACGCCCATGTTGAAGGTGCGGAGCATGTCGGCCTGCTCGACGCCGCCGCGCTGGCGGATGAGCTTGAAGACATCGGGCACGCGGTACCGACTCACGTCGACCTGCGCGTCAAGGCCCTTGGGCAGGACGCGGTTGAGGTTGCCCGCCACGCCGCCACCGGTGATGTGCGCCAGGCCGTGCAGGGCCGGCGATTCGAACAGGCCGCGCAGGGCGGTGAAATAACAGCGATGCGGGCGAAGCACCACGTCGAGGAACGATTCGTGCTCGACGGTCTCCTCGGCCAGGTCGGGAATGTCACGCAACAGCGCGCGGACGAGCGAGTAACCGTTCGTGTGCAGGCCGTTGGACGCGGCGGCGAGCACCACGTCACCCTCGGTGATCGCTGAGCCGTCGATGATCTTGCCGCGGTCGACAACGCCGACGACGCTGGAAGTCAGCACGTACATGCCTTCTTCGAGCACGCCGGGCTGCTCGCTGGTTTCGCCGCCCACGAGGGTGCAGCCGTTCTCACGGCAGGCGGCGGCCATCTCAGTGACCAGGCGGTTCACGATGTCCTTCTGCAGCTTCCCGCAGATGATCGCGTCCTGCACCATCAGCGGGTGGGCGCCCATGACGGCGATGTCGTTGATCAGGTGGTGGATCATGTCGCGGGCGAGCGACTCGGCCCGGTCGTGGGCGAGGGCGAGCTTCTGTTTCGTGCCCGGCTCCTCGGTCTTGAACACGAGGACGGGATCCTCGATGTCGGGGAAGCTGGCGGAGAACAGAGATGCGAACGCGCCCAGGCGATTGAGCACGCGCGGGTCGGCCGGCTCGAGGCTGGCGGCCATGTCGCGCTTGGCGGCGTCGGCGACGTCAATATCGACGCCGGACTTCTGATACGAGAGGGACTGAGCCATCGGCAAGCATCTCCTGTCTGGCAGCGGCAAGACAGGGATTCTAACGCCACGGCACGGCGGGTATCGATGGCGGCAAAGGTGTGACGGCTCGGGTGACGTGATCAGGTCCAGCCGGGGTGCCCGGGCTGAGTGGATTGGCCGGCCGCGTGCTCGGGGAGTGTGCCGCGTGCCGCACCGATATGGGCCCGCAGGGGCAGCAGTGCGGCCGCGAGCTGGAAGCGCAGAGCGTCCACATGGTTCAGGCCGGCCGCGGAGTGGACCAGATTGACCAATTCATCGGGGTCGGCCGCCAGATCGAAGATCGCCAATGGCTCGAAGGTGGCCACGTCGACGATGAGCTTGTGCCGCGGCGTCTCGAGCATGAGGCGGTCGCCATACTCGCTCAGCGCGCCCAGGCGGCTGGCGAGGGTGAGCAGCGGTTCATCGCTGAAGACCGACAGCACCGAGCGGCCGGCGGTCGCGGCGGGCAGGTCGCAGCCGCCCAGAGCCGCGATGGTGGCGGCGACATCCACGGTGCTGACCAGACCGTCGACGCGTTCGAGCTGCACGGCTTTGGCGGCGGCGGTCGAGCGGGCGGGCGGCGTGACAATCAGCGGCGTCTCGACGCTGCCGCTGAGGAAGCTGCGGTGACCCAGCAGGCCATGCTCACCCAGAAGCGTGCCCCGATCGCTGGCCAGCACGGTCCAGGAGCGGTCGTGGTCGCGGCGCTCGCTCATGGCCTGGCGCAGCCGGCCGACGCCGTGGTCGACCAGCGAAACCCGGCCGAGATAGTCGGCGCGGATGCGTCCGAGACGCGTGCGATCAAGGCGCTGGAGCATGATGCGCGGGTAGCCGGGGTCGGCCAGATCGTCGAGGCCGCGGAAGTCGGCGGGCTTGAAGCCGGCTTCCAGGTCGGCCGGTGCGACGAGCTGGTCGTAGAGGCCGGGCGGGGGCAGGTCATTGCCGGGTCCGGTAAAAGCGACCCAGAGAGCCCAGGGACGGTCTTCCGGCAGGCGACGGAGCATGCGCTCAGCCTGCATGGCGATGAAGCCGTCCACGTCGTCGTCAGGTTCGAGCAGGAGTCGATCGGGTTCGAACAGGCCGGCCCGCAGGCGCTGGCGGCGCTGCTGGACGATGGCCGACCAGTAGCCCTTTTCGCGCATGGCCTGGGCGTAGGCGCAGCGGCGAGGGTTGACCGCGTCCAGTGGTTCGACCAGCGAGTATTCGTCGAGCCAATGCGAGGCGGCGCCCACGAGCCCGACCCCGGCCATGTGGTAACCGGCCATCGCCAGCCAGGCGGGAAAACCATCACAGGAAGGCTCGGCCAGTGCCGACCCACCCGGGTGTTTGGTAGCAGCGGCCCCCGCCGCTCCGCCGTGGTCATGAAGATGTCCGTGCTGGCGTGCGTGCAGGCCGGTGAGAAGGCTGGCCGCCCCGCCCGCGTCGGTGGGCGACGCGCTGATGGCCGCGAGACGCAGGCCCTTGTTGGCCAGCGTCTCCATGTTGGGGGCGACGAACGGCCAACTGGGGGTATCCCCCGCCACATCGGCGCGCAGCCCCCTGGCGGTCACGATCAGCAGATTGCGGCTATTGGACATGACTCACCTGTCGCCGTGGCAGGACATGCGCCCCGCCCTGGCCAAGAGGTACCGCGCCTCCGCCGCAACACAAGCGGCCGGCGACACTGGGGCCGGTATAGGCGTGATTGGCCGGCCCGGATGCCCCGTCAGACCCTACCGCCGACATAACCACGCCAGACCGAATGTGGTACCTTTGCCGCCCCATGGCCCTGTTGTCCGTCGCCAATCTCGGGTATCACGTCGGTGACCGAGCCCTGCTGGAAGGCGCGAGCATGACGCTCACCGCCCAGGACCACGTCGCTCTCGTGGGCCGCAACGGTACGGGCAAGTCGACGCTTCTGCGTCTGATCGCCGGGCAGCTCAAGGCCGACCAGGGGCACATCCAACTCGCCCGCGGCGCGACGTGCGGCTACCTGGCCCAGGATCCGCAGCTTCAGCCCGGCCACACGCTGCGCGAGGAGGCCGCCACCGCCCTGGCGGGGCTGCGCGATCTGCACGAACAGCTCGAGCAGGTCGCCGCTGAAATGGGTGAGGCTGAAGGCGAATCCCTCGAACATCTCATGCGCCGCTACGAGCATCTGGAAAAGAAGGTGCATGCGGCGGGGGGCTATGTCGTCGACCACGAGATCGACGCGACGCTGCACGGCGTAGGGCTGACCGACGACCTGTTCGGCGTGCGCGTGGAGAACCTGTCGGGCGGTCAGAAGGGCCGGCTGGCGCTGGCCAAGCTGCTGCTGCAGGGCTGCGACCTGCTGCTGCTGGACGAGCCGACCAACCACCTGGATATCGCCGGCCGCGAGTGGCTGGAGCAGTACCTGCAATCGTTCAGCGGAGCGGTGATTCTGATCAGCCACGACCGCTGGCTTCTGGATCGGGCGGCGACGCGGATCTATGAACTCGACGACGGCCGCCTCCTTGAATATCCGGGCAACTATGAGAAGTACCGCGAATTGCGGGCCGAGCACCGCTACACGCAGCAACGAGCCTGGGAGAAGCAGCAGGAACAGTTCCGCCGCGAGCAGTCGTTCATCGACCGCTATCGCGCCGGCCAGCGCGCCAAGCAGGCCCAGGGTCGGGAAAAGCGCCTCGAACGGCTCAAGCGCGACGAGGCGATGGAGAAGCCCGTCGAGGCCGACAACATGGCCATTCGCATCCCCACGCCCAAACGAAGCGGCGACGTGGTCATCAGCGGCGAACACCTGACCAAGGCGTACGACGGTCGAACGCTGTTTGAAAACCTGAACGTGAAGCTGCAGCGTGGCGAGCGACTGGGGATCATCGGCCCCAATGGCAGCGGCAAAACGACGCTGCTTCGCTGCCTGCTGGGCGAGCAGACGCCCGACCACGGCAACGTGCGCCTGGGCGGCGGTGTGGATGTCGGTTACTTCCGGCAGGCACCGGAAAATATGGACCTGGACCGGACGGTGGTCGAGTACCTGCGGCAGTTCACCGAATCCGAGCAGGCGGCCCGGGACCTGGCGGGCGCATTCCTGTTCAGCGGGATTGACCAGGACAAGCCTTTGGCGGTGCTCAGCGGCGGGGAACGCACCCGTGCAGCCCTGGCCGGCCTGCTGATGGGCGGGCACAACCTGCTGGTGCTCGACGAGCCGACCAATCATCTGGACATCCCCAGTGCCGAGCGACTGGAAGAGGCGCTGGCGCGTTACCTGCGCCTCGAACGCCAACATGGCCGGCGCGAAGAGGCCGGCACCCTGATTCTCATCACCCACGACCGGATGCTGTTGCAGGATCTGGTGGACCAGCTTCTGGTCTTCGACGGGGAAGGCGGGGTGAAGCTGTTTCACGGCTCGTATCGCGAGCACATCGAGGCGCAGCGGCAAGCCGCGGCTGCCGCGCCATCCCCCAAGCCGACGCCGCCCGCCGCGCCATCTGCGCGGCCGACCAGCGGCGCTAACGCCCCGCGGCCCGACCGCCCGCACCGTAAGCTCAGTGATCGCAAACTCGAACTGCGCATCGAGGAACTCGAAGCCCAGCGCGTGGACATCGACGCGCGTCTGGCCGATCCGGCCACTTATCGTGACCGTGAAAAGACGCGATCGCTTCAGCAGCAGCGGCAGTCAATCGCCGGCGAGTTGAGCGGTCTGGAAGAAGAGTGGCTCCTGCGCGCCGAACGCGACTGAGCCGTCGGCGACCCCATGGGCGGCGGTTGACAGAACTGCCCTGCCCACGATGCTATCGGCGATCATGACGCGCAACGCTGACAGATCGACACCCGCGGTTTCGCCCGCGAATCCCTCGCGTGGTCTGACGCCTTTGGCGTATGTACCGCTGCCGCTGGGGTCGATCAAACCCGATGCCTGGCTGGCGCGGCAACTGCGGATCCAGGCGGACGGGCTGACCGGACACCTGGATGAGTTCTGGCCGGACATCAAGGACAGCGGCTGGATCGGCGGCGACAAGGAAGGCTGGGAGCGCGCCCCCTACTGGCTGGATGGGCTGGCGCCGCTGGCGTTCGAGCTCGACGATCCGGCCTTGCTGGCGAAGGTGCATCGCTGGATCGGGTACATCGTCGATCATCAGCAGCCCGACGGCTGGCTGGGGCCGGTAGTGGCCAAGCGAGGCGCCAACCCGCCGAAGGACAAATACGACGCCTGGCCGATGGCCATCATTCTCAAGGTGCTCAAGCAGTATTACGAGGCCACGGGCCAGCAGCGCGTGCTTGACGCGATGCTCAAGGCGGCCGAGGGCGTGGGTCGGCTCATCAAGGAATATCCGCTGCGGTCGTGGGCTGTTTTCCGCTGGATGGATCTGGCCTGGTGCCTTCACTGGCTGTTCGACGTCACCGGCAAGACATGGCTGCTGGAGGTGGCGGGCAAGCTCCGTGAGCAAGGCTACGACTGGCGGGCGAACTTCGAAAACTTCAAGTATGCCGGCAAGATCGACGGCGCCCGGCTCAAGCAGTTCATGGACAAGGACGGCCCGGACTACGATCCGGACGGTTATCACACGACGCATGTGGTGAACAACGCCATGGGTCTCAAGGCGCCGGCCGTCTGGTCGCGACAGTCCGGCAAGAGCGCCGATGCCGACGCGATCTTTCAGATGCTCGACACGCTTGATCGGTATCACGGCCAGGCGCATGGCCTGTTCAGCGGCGACGAGCATCTGGCGACCACCATGCCCAGCCAGGGCACGGAAACCTGCGCGGTGACGGAGGCGATGTTCTCGTTCGAGGTGCTGATGAGCATTCTCGGCGAACCGGCGATGGGCGACCGGCTCGAGCGTCTGGCGTTCAATGCCCTGCCGGCCGCGTTCAAGCCTGACATGTGGGCCCGCCAGTACGTGCAGCAGTCCAACCAGATCCGCTGCGCCCGCTTTGAGGACCGGGTTTACACCAACAACGGCCCCGACGCGAACATGTACGGACTCGAAACTCACTTCGGCTGCTGCACCGCCAACATGCACCAGGGCTGGCCGAAGTTCGTCTCGCACCTGTGGATGGCCACGCCGGACGAGGGCCTGGCGGCGGTGGCGTACGGCCCCTGCGAGGTTCGCGCCCGTTGCGGCGAGGTCGACGTGAAGATCCAAGTCGAGACGGCCTATCCCTTCGATTCGGTGATCGCGATTCACGTCGATGTGGCGCGACCCGCGATGTTTCCGATCGAGCTGCGCATTCCCGCGTGGGCGTCGGCGGCGACGGTGCGGGTCGGCGACGACGAGCCCAAACCCGCCGGGGCTGGACGCATGCACCGCCTGCATCGCACGTGGGAAGGTCGAACCACCATCGAGCTGGTGCTGCCCATGCGCTGGCGGGTTGAACGGCGGTACAACAATGCCGTCTCGCTTCTTTGCGGCCCGCTGGTGTTCGCGCTCAAAATCCATGAGCACTGGGAACTGGTCGACGGCGAGTTGCCGCACGGAACGTGGGAGACGTATGCGGCCGACCCGTGGAACTACGCGCTGGCCGTTGTGCCGCACACGGAGGCTCTGGAACGTTCCGTGGGCATCGAGCAGCGGGAGATCGGCGACTGTCCGTTCTCGCCGGAAGCCGCGCCGCTGAGGGCGAGTGTGCCGGTGAAGGTGCTGCCGACATGGGGCATCGAACACAACGCGGCCGCCCCCCCGCCGCCCAGCCCGGTGCGGGCGACGGGCAAGATCGAGCATGCCGAGTTTCTTCCCTATGGCTGCACGAACCTGCGCATCACGGAACTGCCCGTGGCCGCGAGCGGGTGAGGCAGTATGTGCCGTACGCTTTCTTGCGGTCCGCCGATCTGGCTAGTTAGTGCCTGACTTTTTGCCGGGACCGCGCAGAAAGGTGCTCGCTTCGCTGGCAGTATTGAATGCTCCACCGCCTATCGCTTACGAACCTTACGTGGCTTCACTTGCCGTCGTGAGATGCCATCTGTTGACCACGGAATCCATCTGCGCCGAAGCAACTGCGCGAGTTCATCAACTCCAACGGGAGGCTGCCGGGCGTGAATGACTTGATGACAATTCGCGCAGACAATTCGGACGTCATCTACGTTGACGCGTCGTTTTACACTTTTGGCACACCCAAGTGGCTGCATGTGATGGACGATCGCGATTCCCTTGGCGATATCCCCGTAGAAGCTCTCAAACCCGAAACCGCAACAGGCACAGCGTAGGCCCCATCGCTCTTTGGCAGCCGCGCGGAGTTGCGGATTTCGCGTGATCTGCTTTGCCGCTCGCAACTCCCCCTCTAGAAAAGAACGTTCCGCTACGAGAGCATCAACAGCTGAGCCGCTCCGGCCCGCACGGGACTTACTGTTGATGCGACGGACCCGGAGTGTGGAAGCCGTTCGGAGACCGAGCGCGCGGTAAATCAGCGACCGGCTTGCTGAATTTTTGGCCGATAACACTTCTGCAAGAGTCGCGACGTCTTCGCCGGTGATAAGCTGGCCTTGATAGTGCTGGTACCAACCACGATTGAGCAGTTTTGCGCGGAGCAAATCTATTTTCGGACATGGATGCTCAAGTTTGACCAACAGTTCAAAGGATGCCTGAACCGGCCAATCCCAGTTATCATTTACCATAGGAGTACCCAACGCTCGCCAGACCGAGTGAACGGCGTCTAGACGCGGGTCATCCTGGAATCGACGATCCGGATCTGTCGAAGAGATCGCAAAGATCTGGATGTCACCACGCTGTGTCTTCTTGCTCGTGCTCCATTTGATACGTTTTCGCAGAGCAAACCCCTGAGGCTCGTCAAGCCAATAGGCCGGATACGCCGCTAGTCGTACGGTGGCCATTTCGGACCTCCTGGGAAAAGATCTGGATAACCGTCGTCGTCCGCGCAAGACGTGACGGGATTCCACAGCAGTTCTCTCGCCAGCCAAAGACACGCACCGGGGGGCTGGGCCACTCACCGATCGTGATGAATCACGCGGACGTTTTCGCGCAGGTCGTCATGCGCTTCGGCGCTCAGGCCGGTCCCTTGCCGACGGCCGGTAAGTGCATGCCACCAGACCGCCAGGCGCATCGCCACGGCCGCAACGGCCAGCAAGATCAGCAGAACCATCGCGCCCACGGCCAGCGCCGCCAGCGTCAGCAGCACCAGGGGCGTCACAAAGACCAGCATCACCACCGCGGCCGCCACCTTGAACGGCCACGACGGCTGGCCCTGGGCGCGGCGAACCCACGGCTGGGCCCAGGGGTTGCGGTTCAGGTTTTCCCGCACATGGACGCGCCACATGCCTCAACCTTAGGACGCTTTCGCCCCCATGCCAACCGCGGCGGGTCCGATAGAACCGCGGCCGGCCGGCCCCTTGGCTTCAACAGCTGGGAAACGACTGGTGAATCAAGCATGCGGCTCTCTTAAGTGGTTGCGGAACAGGGTCGATAAAACTCCTGGCGGCTGGCTTTGGGCCCGTCGCCCGCGGCGTATGGGGCCCGGCCGATCGGCAAGTGCCGTTCGACGGGGAGGGCGCAACGGCCGCCACACGGACGCCACCGTTCTGCAGGATCGGAAAACCAGGAGAGACAGGGTCATGAGCGAGCCAGCCAGCCAGACCGTCGCCGGCGCCGCCGCCATCATGAGCGGCGAGCAGGAGCGCATCGTTCGCGAGGCGATCCGTGAGATCAGTCACATCGCCACCTTGCCGGAGGTGACGCTGAAGATCATTCGGCTGGTGGAAGATCCGGACTCGACGGCCCAGGATCTGAACCGGGTGATCACCAACGACCCGGCTCTGGGCGCTCGCATTCTGAAGGTGGTCAATAGCGCCTTCTATGGCCTGCCGGGGCAGATTGCATCGCTGAACCGCGCGATCGTGCTGCTGGGTCTGAACGCGGTGAAGAACATCGCCATCGCCGCCAGCCTGGCCAAGCTGTTCCGCGGCGGGCAGATCTGTCCGAGCTTCAACGCGCGCGACCTGTGGACGCATTCGATCGCCGTGGCGACGGGCACACGCCTGCTGGCCGAGAAGGCCGGCCTGGGCCTGCCCGACGAAGCGTTTCTCGCGGGACTGATTCACGACCTGGGCATCATTGTCGAGATGCAGGCCCGCCGTCAGAAGTTCGTCGAGGCAGTGGAGAAGACCGATGCGGACGCGAAGTTGAGCTTCCGCGCGGCCGAGACCGCCGCCCTCGGAGCGAACCATGAGCAGTTCGGCACGGGCCTGTGTCAGCTCTGGAAGTTCCCCAAATCGGTGACCTACGTGACGGGCTTCCACCATCGGCCGCTCGAATTGGCGGAGAACAACCGCACACTGGCCGTCCTGGTCCACATCGCTGACATTCTCGCGGCCAACGCCGGCCTGGGCTGGAGCCGCGACGTCGAGGTTCACGAAGTGGACGCGCGCATCCGCGAACAGGCGATGCTTTCCGAGCAGGCGATCCAGGAGGTCGCCGCCCAACTGGCGGAGGCTACCGACGAGGCTCGCATGCTGTTGACCGATGCCTGATCGGTTTGAGGCATCGAGAACGAACCACGGGCGAAGAGCCGGCGGCCGAAACATCAGCCGCTGCCGCCGCCCCTGACTTAGGCGTCTCTCTTTTCCCTCCGGGCGACGATTCCGTATGGATCGTCGCCTTTTTCATGCGCGGCGGTTACCCGCGGGTTTGTTCATGCCTGCCAGAACCACGCACTGACGGTGTTGGCGGTCATGGCCGCCTCGCCGACGCTCTGGGCGTGGTCGAAGTGGCCGGCCTGCATGACCAGCAGTTGCCTCGGCCCGCCCAGGGCGTTGTAGACGGCGAACTGGCCTGGCGGCGGCACCGCCGGATCAAACTGGGCCGCACCCACCATCACGGGAATCCGCACGCTTCGCGCCGCGGTCGCCGCATCGAAGTAAGACAGAACGTCGAGAATGCCCGGCTGCTTGCCGTGCAGTTGCGTGATCGCCGCGCCGCTGCCGTGACAGGGCAAGGTGACGCGCAGCGGGTGGTTGCCGAACGTCGGCACTTCGAGATAGGCCCGGCGGAAGCGATGATCCCAGGGCAGCATCAAGGCCCCCAGCCCGCCGCCGAAGCTCGCCCCCATGTAGTCCAGACGTCCGGCGAATTGCGGATGCAGCGAGAGGACCGCGCTGGCGGCTGACCACAGGTCGGCGACGCAGAAACGGTTGAGGTAGGTCTCGCGCGTGTGAATGCCGTGGACGACATGGACCCCCGCCTCCGAGGGCAAGTCCGGACGTGCCGAGCGGTGAAAGCCGCGTGCACAGGGAAAGATGGCGACCGTTGGCGGACCGGGAATCGCGGCCTCGGGTGCGCCGCGACCGTCATAGCCGTGCCCGACCACGATCGCCCGTTGCGGCGCGGCCTCGCGCGGCCGCGTCACCCATCCGCCGACACGAAAGCCATCGAGCCCCGTGTATTCGATCTCCATCACCTCCAGGTGGTCCAGCCCGGGCGGCGTGACATCGCGCGTGGTCACCGCCGGGTCGACCGTCATGGCCTCCCGAAAGGTGTCCTGCCAGAATGCGTCGAAATCGCCCGGTGGCTCCGGACTTCCGACGCGCAGCAGATCAGCCAGCGTGTGGCCATAGGTGGGATCGAACGCGAAACCGTGGTCAAACATGCCGTCTCTCGCACGTCCGTCCAAGTCCAGCCGGGCATCGAGGCCGCTCAGATGGATTATGCGCGACCGACAGTGCTGTCGCCAAGCGCCTGCTGCTGGAGCTGGCGGGCGTGGTCGGCGTCCGTGAGATCGCTGTGGCAGGCGGGTTTGTGGGCGGGGGCGGGCGCCTTGGGGGAATCATCCGCACCTTCGCGTGGGGAAGCTGCGGCCTGGGGGGCGCCGGTCATGGCACGCCTGGTTTTCGTCGCCAGGCGGTGGACCTCCTGCGGCGGGAGGTTGCCGCGTTCTTCGAGGATCCGGCGCTGCTCGATGGTGAGGGCGGCGGTGACCTTGGGCTTGTCCCAGGCGTACTTCGCGTCCTTGCCGGAGGCGAACTCCTGGATCTCCTTGCTGATGCGCACGCTGCACCAGTCGTGGCCGCACATGGCGCAGAAGTCGGTGTCGACGTCCAGATCCTCGTCGTGGTAGGCGCGGGCGAGGTCGGGATCGAAGCTGAGCTCGAAGTGCTTCTCCCAGTTGAGGGCGGCGCGGGCGCGGGTGAGCTCGTCGTCGCGGTCGCGTGAGCCGGGGATGCCCAGGGCCACGTCGGCGGCGTGGGCGGCGATCTTGTAGGCGATGCAGCCCTGCTTCACGTCGTCCTTTTTGGGCAGACCCAGATGTTCCTTGGGCGTGACATAACACAGCATGGCCGCGCCATGCCAGGCCGCGGCGGTGGCGCCGATGCAACTGGTGATGTGGTCATAACCGGGGAAGATGTCGGTCACCAGCGGCCCGAGCACATAGAAAGGCGCGCCGTGGCAGAGCGTGCGCTGAAGCTTCATGTTGTATTCGATCTGATCGAACGGTACGTGGCCGGGGCCCTCGATCATCACCTGCACGCCCTTGCGCCAAGCGCGCTCGGTCAGTTCGCCGAGGGCGCACAGTTCCGCGAGCTGGGCGCGGTCGGTGGCGTCCGCCAGGCCACCGGGACGCAGGCCGTCGCCGATGCTGAAAGTCACGTCGTGCTCATGCAGCACGTCACAGATGGCTTCCCAGTGTTCATACATCGGGTTCTGGGCATTGTGCGTGATCATCCACTTGGCCAGCAGCGACCCGCCGCGGCTGACGATGCCAATGAGTCGGTCCCTCACCAGCGGCAGGTGCTCGCGCAGGACGCCGGCATGCACGGTGAAGTAGTCCACGCCCTGCTTCGCCTGGTGACGCAGCGTGTCGAGGATGGTGTCGATGGTGAGATCTTCGAGGCGCCGGCCGATGATCATCGAGTAGATGGGCACGGTGCCGATGGGCGTATGGCTGTTGCGGATGATGGCCTCGCGGCAGGCGTCGAGGTCGCCGCCCGTGGACAGGTCCATCACTGTGTCAGCTCCCCACTTCTCGGCCCAGCGCAGCTTCTCGACTTCTTCCTCGATGCCGGAGGCGATGGGCGAAGCGCCCATGTTGGCGTTGATCTTGGTCTTGGCGGCCCGGCCGATGGCCATCGGATCGAGCTTGAATCGCAGGTGGTTGACGTTGGCGGGGATGACCATGCGGCCGGCGGCGACCTCGTCGCGCACCTGCTCGGCGGTGAGATGCGGCTCGCGCTGGCCGACGCGGATCATCTGCGGTGTGACGCGACCGAGGCGCGCGTGTTCAAGCTGGGTGCGTGGCTCGAAGTCGGCGGGGTGGACGACGGTGCGCGTCGAGCCATCGGCCTGGGTGATGGCGGTGGTGCGCCATCCCTGGCCGTCGGCGGCACGCGAGGCGGTAGAAACCGCTCCCTTACGGTCGCGGCTCGTGACGGGGCTTTCCCATGTCGTCCAGCCTTCGGGCAGGAAGTCCCATGCGGTCTTGCCACTGGGCGCGGGCATGCCGGGGGTGTCGGGCGAACTGTAGGTCAGCGCGCCGGCGGCGCCGGGAGCGATGCGAGCGCGATTGGCGAAACTGCCGGGCGTGGGGGCAGGCGTGCTTCCCGGCTGGCCGCCGAGGGTCGGGAGCGTGTATGACCGGCCGCTGTGGGTATGGCTGCTCTGCGCGTCGATCGTGTTTGTGAAAGTCGACATGGCTTGCGTCCTCACCCGTGGAAACGGGCATGTGGAGGCGCAGGCGGCGACGCGGGCAGCGGGTTCACGCAGGGGATGTGAAGGGCCGGGCTCATCGCGTTCGCCTCCCTACGCAGTTCGTCCGGCCGCCATATGGCGGGGGCCGGCTCACTGATCAGGTTCCAAGGGTGTGGTCTCAGTCCGCCGATACCGCCGGCGGACACCCCTGGCGAACAGCAACACGATAGGAGTCGGCCCGCACGAGGGCAAGAGCCGGAGGGTCAAAGGGGCGATGAACACCCTCGCAGAGGATGGTCAGGCCTTGCTCAGCGGCAGCCAGTCGAGCACACGCTGGATGTGGATGTCCCAGTAACCCCATTCGTGGGCCCCGGGGTGTTCTTCATAGACGCAATTCAGGCCCACGGCCCGGAGGTGATCCTGGTAGCGGCGGTTGTCTTCGATCAGGAAGTCCTCCGTTCCGCAGGACTGGAACAGCGCTGGACGCGGCCGGCCCGAGGCGGCCAACTGCGATGCGAGATGGAACAGGTCGTCGGGGGAGCCGACAAAGTCGGCTTCGGCGCCGAAAGTACGGGTGAACTCGCTGTCGCGCTCGACCTGCATATTGCGGCGCAGGCTGCTAACGTCCAGGGCCCCGGATAGCGAGGCTGCCGCGGCGTAGCGTTCGGGAAAGGTGAGTCCCAGCTTGAACGCGCCGTACCCGCCCATGGACAGACCGGCCACAAAGTTGTCCTCGCGACGGTCGGAGAGATGGAAGAACTTGCGAGCGAGGGCGGGCACTTCCTCGGCGATGAACTGGAAGTACGGGTAACCGTCCTTCTGATCCGTGTAATAGCTGCGATGCACAGCCGGCATGACGACCGCGAGGCCGCGGTCCGACGCATAACGCTCGATGCTGGTGCGGCGCAGCCAGATCGAATGGTCGTCGCTCATGCCATGCAGCAGCAGCAGCGTCGGGTGGCCGGCGGCGGCATGGCGCTCCTTGCCGGCCAGGCCGATCTGCGCCTTGGTGAACTGCGGAATGACCACATTCATTTCGCAGCACAGGCCGAGCACTTCAGAGAAAAAATGGGTCTGCATCAGGGCCATGTTGCTTCTCGACAATCAAGGGCTTCGAGACGTCTGGCGTCCAGGCAACGGGTGCGGCACGCGCGCACAGGCTGTCATCGCATCAGTTTGCGCAGTCCTGCCAGGCAGTCGACGGCGGCGGGAAGGGCTTCGACGGCCTGGTTTTCATGCTCGATGACAAACCATTGTGTGCCGCCCACCTCGGCACAGACCGGCAACAGATTCGGGAAATCGATGTCGCCCTCGCCGATGATCGTGTCCGCACCGGTCGAGCGTGCATGGTCTTTGAGATGGACCGACAAGGCCCGGCCGGGGTAGCGTCTGACGTACTCGGCGGGATCGACGGCGGCGTTGCCGTGCAGGGCGTTGCCTGTGTCGAACTGCATGATGACGTCGGGATCGGCCCGTGAGAAGAAGACGTCCCAGGGCAGGTCCGCGTCGGCGCTGCCGGGCAGCGGGGCGAACTCGATCCAGTGGTTGTGGTAGCCGGTGCGGCAGTCGTGGTCGGCCAGGCGCTGGGCGACGAGGCTGATCTCGTCGGCAGCCTTGCGCCAGCCGTCGAGGGTCTTGGTGTATTCTTCGTTCAGGCCGGGCACGATGAGGAAGTCGAACCCTACGGTCGCGGCGAACTCGAGGGTGGACTTGAATTGATCGCCCTGGAGGCGCGACAGAGGCGTGTGGGCTCCGGCACACCGCAGGCCGTGGTCATCGAGCAGCTTGCGCAGCTCGGCCGGCTTGCGCTGATAGTCGGCGCCGTAGAGTTCGATGGCGTCGTAGCCGGCCTCGGCCAGGGTTTTCAGAGCCAAGGCGGGCTGCTGGGCCCAGATGTGGCGAACGGAATAGGTCTGGAGGGCGATGGGGATGTCGGCAACGGCGGTCATGGCCGGGCTCCTTGGCATGTGGGCGGGCGGCCGGCCATGATAGGCGGCGGTCACGTTCGGGCAATCGGGGCCATCCTCATGAACCAGGCTGACACGCAACAGGTCATCACAGCCCTCAGCGCCGTCAAACGCGAGCCGCAACGGGCCCGGGTGAAGGTCGGCCGCGAGACGGTCGCGACGCTGACGTGGGCGCAGATCGATACCCTAGGTCTGACCGTCGGCCAGCCCTGGGATGCCGCGCTGGCCCAGCGTGTGGGCGAGGCCGCCGCCTACGACGCGTCGTATCGCACGGCCATGCAGAAGCTCAACCGGCGGGCGATGAGCCGGCGGGAACTGGTGCGCAAGCTGGCGCAGGCGGGGCATGCAACCGCGCTGGTCGAAGCTGTCGCCGATCGGCTCGAGGAACTGGGGCTGCTCGACGACCGGGCCTACGGCCAGGCGCTGCTGCGCGAACTGTCGCACGGCAAGGCCGCCGGGCCGCGGCTGATGCGGGCCAAGCTGTTCGCCAAGGGACTGACCGGGCCGCTCGTCGATGAACTGGTGGCCGAGACCGACGGCGGGCGCGATGCCGTCACCCAGGCGCGCGCCCTGGCGAAGAAGAAGCTGGCCGCCGCCTCGATGCAGCGCCTGGACCCGATGGCCCGCAAGCGCCGCCTCTGGGGTCTGCTGGCCCGGCGGGGGTTCGAGTCGGATGTGATCGAAGCGGCCCTTCGCGGCCTGCCGCTGTCGGAGGACGTGGATACGAACGTTGATTGGTGAGAACTGCGGGGCATCCGGCCCTGAAGGGGCCGGCGTGGGGGGGTGTCGGTGGAGCTGGCGTGGGTGGGACGCTGGGGGAGCCGGGATGCGATGAGGGCGGTCGGTACAATGCGGCTATGCTTCAGAAATCACGGAATCATGCGGCGATCCTTCTGGTGAGCACGGCGACGTTCCTGCTCGTCGGCTGCGGGGTGCAGCGGACGATCACCGTCACCAGCGAGCCGGCCGGGGCGCTGGTGTATCTCAACGATCAGGAGGTCGGCCGGACGCCCGTCGATGTGCCGTTCCTTTTCTACGGGACGTACGACGTGCGTCTGGACAAGGAAGGCTATCGGCCGCTGTGGACCAGCGCGAATGCGAAGGCCCCGTGGTGGGAGACGATCGGGCCGGACCTGGTGGCCGAGGCGGTCGGGGCGGAGTCGAAAATCGCCTGGCACTTCACGCTCGAGCCGCTGCCGACGGAGGATGGCGTGGTGACGGCCGACGTGGATGCGCTGGTCGCACGGGCTGAACAACTGCGCAGCCAGCTTGGCGCGCCGTCAGCGGGCGGTGAGGCTGACGTGGATGCGGCGGATCAGGAAAAGGCGGCGCCCTGAGACAGCGCCCAGGTTTCACCGCTGAGCTGGCACCAGGGGATCAGGCAGTCGCAGGCGGCCGACATCCGAACCTTGCGGCCTTTGAGCGAGCGGCGTGCCGGCAAGGACGCGAGGGGTACGGGAGGATACGAGCGATGGACGAGGCAGCGGCGGCATCCGTGTGGTCTCCAAGGCATCTGGACGTCAAGAAGGATCACGGCCTGACGGTCACCTGGGCTGATGGACGGGTGAGCTTTTACCCTGTGGCGCATCTGCGCAAGTGGTCGCCGTCCGCGGATGCCCGGGAGCTTCGTGAGGAATTGGTGAGAAATCCGTTAACAGTTCTGCCCGCCAAGGCGGTTTCGGGCGATCGCCCGCTGACGATCGAAGGCGTCGAGCGGGTGGGCCACTATGCCGTTCGCCTTATATTTTCCGACGGTCACGACACTGGCATCTATTCCTGGCGGTATCTGCGGGAGATCGACCCGGGCCAGGCTGGTTCATGCCTGCAACGTCCCGAATTGTGAGCGTCGCACGCCGGCAGTCACGGGCCGCTGCAGGCCGCTGACTCTTGCTTTAAGATGCCGTTCTCGGGTGGTTCAGTCGGCCGTCCACCGCGTGCGGCTGCCGCTGGCGGTTTGCCCGCCTCGAACAAGACAGGAAGGTTTGCGATGCGCACATTCGCCAAGCTCTTTGGTCGATCACCCTTCGTACCGCTGCAAAGCCACATGGAAAAAGTGGTCGCGTGCATTCAGCAGGTGCGGCCGATTCTTGAGGCGTTTCGAATCGGCGATGCGGGCCGGGTCGAATCGCTGGCGGCGCAGATATCGCAATCCGAACATGAAGCGGATCAGATCAAACAGGACATCCGCAACCACCTGCCGCGCGGTCTGTTTCTTCCGGTGGCGCAGGAGAAGCTGGTGGACGCCCTCGTGACGCAGGACGCGATCGCCGACAAGGTGGAGAACCTGGGCCGGTTGCTCACGCTGCGGTCATTGCCAGTGGTCGACGGATTCGCCGAGCCCTTTGCCGCCTTCGCCGACAAGAACCTGGCGACGTTCGACCAGGTGTGGAAGATCATCCAGCAGCTCGATGAACTGGTGGAGACGGCGTTCGGCGGCGTCGAGGCTGAGCGCGTGCATGAGATGGTTCACCGGGTCGCGGCCCTGGAACATGAAGCGGACGTGCAGCAGCACGCCTTGCTCAAGATCCTGCTCGACGGGGAAGCGCAGCTCTCGCCCGGTGAACTGTACCTGTGGCTGCAGATCCTGCGTCAGGTGAGTCAGATCTCGAACCTGTCCGAGCGGCTGGCCAACCGCATCCGTTCCATGCTGGAAATCAAGTAAGCACGTGCCTGTCCCGGGGCGACCGCTCGCTCCCAATGTCGGCGACGCACGACGCGCTTCTGCCGGAGGCCGAGATTCCGATGCCAGACCATACGTGGATACTCCTGACCGTCACCGTGCTCGCCGGGTTGTACATGGCCTGGAATATCGGGGCCAACGACGTGGCCAACGCCATGGGCACGTCCGTGGGTTCGGGGGCGCTGACGCTCAAACGGGCGGTCATCGTGGCGGCGATCCTCGAGTTCGCCGGCGCGTTTTTTGGAGGCAGTCACGTCGCGGAGACCGTGCGCAGCGGGATCATTGACGCGATGATCTTTGAAGGTGAGCCGGTACTGTTTGTCTATGGCATGATCGCGTCCATTCTTGCGGCCGCGATATGGTTGCAGGTGGCGTCCTATTTCGGCTGGCCGGTGTCGACCACGCATTCGATCGTGGGCGCGATCGTCGGGTTCGGCGCTGTCTTTGGCGGTGTCGGGGCCGTCTACTGGGGCAAGGTCGGCAACATCGTGGCCAGCTGGGTGGTGTCACCGCTTCTTGCGGGCGGCATTTCCTATCTCATCTTCAGCATTATCCGCAACCGCATTTTCCACCGTCCCAACCCCGTCGAAGCCGCCAAGCGGTTGACCCCCGTTCTGGTGTTCCTGGTCTTTCTCATCCTGATGTTGACGCTGTTCATGAAAGGGCTCAAGAATGTCAACCTGCACCTGAACGCGACGCAGACCCTGCTGGCTTCCGTCGGTGTCGCGGCGGTGGCGGCCTTCGTCGCCCAGCGGCTGGTCGTCCGGATTCAGGCCGACCCGCGGGCCATTGCCAGTTTCCACCAGGCATACCTCGCCCGCGGACTTGAGAAGACGCAGATGCACCTGCGACGGGTACGCAACACCACGACCGGCGCAGCCCAGGCGCAGGCGTCACAGATTCTTGACCAGGTCAGACAACTGGCACAGGATGTGTCCAGCCAAAACGACCATGAACTGCTCAGTCGCGAGTTTCGTCAGGTCGAGCGGATCTTTGTGTACCTGCAGATTCTCAGCGCCTGTTTCGTCGCCTTCGCCCACGGCGCCAACGACGTGGCCAATGCGATCGGGCCCATGTCGGCGGCGTTGCAGACCATCAACAAGGGCCTGGTGACCCTTCAAGCGGCCGTGCCCCTCTGGGCACTGGCGATCGGGGGCGTGGGCATCGTGGTCGGCCTGGCGACCTGGGGTTGGCGCGTGATGGAGACGATCGGCAAACGTATCACTGAGCTGACGCCGACGCGCGGCTTCTGCGCCGAGTTCGGCGCGGCCACGACAATCGTCGTGGCTTCACGTCTGGGTCTGCCGATCTCCACGACCCACACATTGGTGGGGGCGGTGCTGGGGGTGGGACTGGCGCGCGGCATGAGTGCGCTGAACCTCAACACCGTGCGTGATATCGTCATCTCATGGATCGTCACCATTCCCGCGGGCGCGGGCCTGGCGATCCTGCTGTTCTTCGTCATCAAGGCTGTCACCGGCGCCTGATCGAGCATGACCAAACACATGCAACTGCTGGTGGTGCGGCACGGGATCGCCGAGGCCGTCGGGCCCGACGGCAGCGACGCCTCGCGCCGACTGACCGAGGAAGGAGTGGAGAAAACCCGGTCGGCTGCACGAGGCATGGCGTTCATCGGCCCGCGGCCGATGCGGATCCTTACAAGTCCCCGTGTGAGGGCGGTGCAGACGGCCGAGATACTCGGTCAGGTATTCGATCTTCCGCCGCAGCCGCTCAAGTCGCTGGCCGATGCCTCGCCGGTGAATATCCTCTCTGACCTGGCGCGCTACCGTAAGGACGTGGTGTGCATCGTTGGCCACGAGCCCGTGCTCAGCCGGCTGGTGGAGCTGGCGTGCGGGGCGAGCGTACCCGGCGGGTTCATCGAAATGAAGAAAGCCGGCTGCGCGTGTCTGGACCTGGTTTACAGCGAGCAGGGACCCGCCCAGCCCGGACAGTTGCTGTGGCTGGCGACGCCACGGATGTTGCGGCGCATGGGTTAAGACGGACGTTTACTCGACGCCGTAGCGCCGCGGCTGCACCCAGGTGCGCGAAGCGGCGGCTTCATACACCGCCTGCATGACGCTGCTGCGCATGGCGGCCTCGCGAGCGCCGACCAAGGGCAAGGGTTTGCCATCCGGGCCCGCCTTCCCCGCCACAGCATCCAGAAACAGATGGAAGGCGTGCGGCCATGCCTTGGGCAGGTCTGTGAGAGGCTTGGAGCCATCGAGCTTCATGGTTTCGGACTGCACGTACAACTGACCGTTGAAAACAGCGGCGTGCGCGGCCGTGCCGCTGATCAGCAACTGCAACGGGTTGGCCACATCAAGCCACGAGCCAGCCAACGTCGCCAATGGGCCGTCCTCAAAGGCGAGCATGGCTTCGCCCGCCTCATCGCAGTCGCCATAACGACCGGTCACGACGCGCACGTCGGCCGCGACGCGTTGCACGTCGCCGAGCAGCCACATCAGGATGTCCAGAGAGTGCGTCCCCAGGTCGCCGAAGGCTCCGCAGCCGGCCTGCTTCGGATCGGCCATCCAACGCCACTCGGTATCGAACCAGCCGCCCAGCGAGCCGTTGTGGCAGTTGCTGTGCCGGGCCCTTGTGATGGTGCCGAAATCGCCGGCGTCGATCATCGCCTTGAGCTTCTGATGCACCGGCGTGCCGCGCAGGAAATAGCCGGTCTGGAAAAGCACGCCCGCCTTCTCGATCGTCTCGGCCATGCGGAATGCGTCGTCGGTCGCGAAGCCCAGAGGCTTTTCCACGAACAGATGTTTGTCCGCCTCGGCCGCCGCCAGAACAAGCCTTTCGTGCTTGCCGGTCTCCGCGCAGACAATCACTGCATCAAGCTGGTCGTCGGCCAGGAGCCCCTCAAGGTCATCGACGACCGGGACGTTGAGCTGTTCCGCGTTTCTGGCCGCGCGCTGCGGGTCGTCGTCATAGACGGCGACGATACGGGCGTCGTCGCGCTGGGCGATCATCTTGATGAAGCCGGGCGTGTGGATGTGGGCGCAGCCGAGAAGAGCGAGACGATGCATCGCGAGGATCCTTGCAGCAAGCGGACGCGGAATCAGGTCGCCAGAACAAGGCCGGACACGGTAACAGACTGCATGGAGTCGTAAAGCCCTGGCCCAGGCGCGTCGGCACACGGCCACGCCGGCACACGCCTTGCCGTCATGTCGGCTGGGCTGGATGCGCTTTCGTCCACGCCGCGATCTGCTCGTCGCTGACGCCCAGCCACTCCTTCATGTGCTGCTCGTAGATATCCTGATGAGCAGGATTCGAGAAGTCCAGGCGTAGTTCGTTGATGACCTTGGTGCCCATGCCGATCCACTGACGCCAGGTTGGAGCGGAGACGTTTTCGTAGATGAATCGACCCAGCGGGCCGCGCATCGGCGGGTCGGGCAACCGCGGGCCTGGTTGGCCGGTACGCAAGTCGATCACCTGGTCCCCGCCAGCCGCCGGCTCGGTCCGGGCGGTGGTCTGGATCACAGGCACCGGCCAGCCGTGCGTCTCCAACAGCGACTGCATGGCCCGCTGGGGCATTACATCGCCTCGCTGGCTGGCGATTTGGAAGCCGCGCGTCAGGACGTCGCGCGCCTCCTGGGTTTTCTCCAGGCGCAGCAGGATCTGGCCCAGAAGCTGGTAGGCACGTGAAAGGCTCGCGTCCAGTTCAATGGCCCGAGTCAAGGCCGCCGCGGCGTCGGCATAGCGTTCGGCTTCGCGGCAGGCGCTGCCAAGGCTGAACCAGCCCATCGCATTTGAAGGGTCGGCTTCGGTCATCTTGGCCCATTGGGCAATGCGCTCGGACACAGGGTCGGTGGATGTCATGACCATAGCTTAGGGTCCGACGCGGGGCGTGGACAACCTCGGCGGCCATACATTGACATTGCTGCGCCTCGCCGGGACATGCATGCTCATCGCGATAACCCGCGCTTGCGGTGAAAACGCGTGCCCTCCCCTCATCGAGTCGGCCCAGGCTGCCGTCATCCGCGGCCGGGCATCGACAGAGCCACACCCGTCACGCGTTCGAGCTGATCGAGCAGGTCACGCCAGTTCTTCTTACCATAGCGTTCGGTGAACTGCGTCTGGACTTGCTCCCAGCGTGGGCCGGCCTCGAGCACGGCGCGGTGGCCCTTGGGCGTGAGGCTCACCAGCCGCACACGGCGGTCCTCGCCGGCAACGATCCTGACCAGACCGGCACGGGTCAGCGGCTGAAGGTTGCGGGTCAGGGTCGAGCGATCCATGGCGATGGCATCGGCCAACTGGGCGATCGGCGTGACCTCATGAGCCCCCACAGCCACAAGAAGCACAAGCTGCGTGGATCGCAATCCGGTCGGAGCCAGGGCTTCGTCGAAGAGTTGGGTGACGGCCCGCGTGGCCCGACGCATGTTGTAGCATGCACAGATTGCGGCGATTTCTTCGTATTGCTGCGGGCGTAGGCGTCGAGTACTTCGTGTCACAGGAAGAAAACTACCCGACACACCGGCCGAAGGCAACGTTCCGGGATTTTCCCCATATTCAGACAGGCATGCGGTGAACAACCCTCGCACCGTCGCGCGCCGGAACTGCGCGTTGCGCGCACCACGTTGGCTGCCGGGCGACTGACGGCCTGATGACAGAATCGGCAGGCTGCGCGGTTTGGGGCCCGCTGCCAAGGTGTTACCTTGTGGTTGATGACCAGCCGTGTGCAACCTGAACGTGTGTTTGTGGGTTGGGATGCCCCCTTGCTGCCACGTGCGGCGGCATGGCTGTACCATCGAGCCGATTCGCGTCGCGACCTCAGCACCGCCTCGCCGGCCGCTCGCGTGCTGCGATTCGATGATCTGCTGCTCGTCGTACCCGCGGCTCGGGCTGGCCGACGACTCATCGAACTGCTGGCGGAATTGGTTGAAGACCGCCACACCGGGCCGTGGACGCCTCCTCGCGTACTCACACCGGGCGCTGTGCCCGAAGCTTTATACGAGCCAGTCCGGCCGCCGGTATCGGACCTGGGTGGCGTGCTGACGCGATACCGACTGCTGCAGCAAGCCGGCACGGAGAAGCTCGAGCCGCTGCTTGGTCCGTCAGGGCCTGAAACGATCTCCGTGGATCGCTGCGGCCGGGCGGCCCTGATGGGACTTGCCGAGGATCTGGCGGGTCTGGCGGCCACGCTGGCGGCCGATGGGCTGAGCGTCGCGGAGGTCGCACACCGCTGCACGCAGATGGCGGACGTTCCCGATGAACTTCGTTGGCGAGCCATCGCCGACTTGCAGCGCGATTATGAGGAGGCACTCGCCAATGAGAATCTCGCGGATCGCCACGCCGAGCGCCTCGCGGCCTTGCGCGAGCAGCGGTTAAGAACCGAACAGCAGATCGTGCTGATCGGGGCCAATGACCTGCCGGGCATCGTTTGCCGCATGCTGGACACGCTGATGGGCGGCCCGGACAACGAAGGCCAAGCGATCGTCACAGCCCTGATTCCCGCACCCGAATCCGAGTCGTCCGCGTTCGATCGGCTTGGCAACCTCACATCTTCCGCATGGTCGAAGCGGTCGACGCCGATCTCGGACGCGGCCCTGCGCATTGTCGAGAGGCCGCTGGACCAGGCCCAGGAGGTGCTGTGGTCGCTCGGCGAGGTCCAGCACGCACCACCACTGACTCCGGATGATGGCGGCGACACCCCCACGGTCGTTGTTCAGATGTCCCACCCGCCGGACCGCATCACCATCGGCGTGGGCGACGAGCGGATGGGGCCGCTGATTCAGAGAACGCTGACGATGGCCGGTCTGACGGCAAGGCTGGCGACCGGTCGGCCGCTGGCCGGCAGCGCACCGATGACGCTGCTGGCGGCTCTCGGGCGCTTCGCCGTAGGACGGCACCTGGCCGACTTCCTCGCCCTGATCCGCCATCCCGATGTGCGGCGTTTCGCGGCCGTGCATGGAGCGGACATCGACGCCTCGCCGTGGCTGGGCCTGCTGGACCGATACGCGACCGAGCACCTGCAAGGCCGGTGGACCGGGGCGTGGCTCGGTGATCCGCAGCAGCGCGCCACGCTGGCGGAAACATACGACCTTACGGCGTCACTCATCGATCCGGGCCCGGCGGATCCGGTGGAGCGACCGCTGTGTGACTGGGCCGATTCGATTGCAGCGGTGCTCACGCGCATCTATGCCGGACGTGATCTCGATCGCCAATCGGAAGCCGACCGCATTCTGATCGACGCCTTGTCGGCAGCGGGTGATCTGCTGGGCGATATCCGCTCCCTGCCGGCAGGTCTGTGCCCGACGTTGACCTTGGGTGAAGCGATGGGGCTGACCTCGGTGCTGGCTGGACTGCGGGCGCTGCCCTGGCCTGGGGGGGAGGCGGGTGTGGAGCTTCTGGGCTGGCTGGAACTGGCCCTGGATGACGGGCCGAAGCTGATCGTGACCGGCTTCAACGAGGGCTTCGTGCCCCGGGCCGCAGGGGCCGACGCCCTGCTGCCCGATGGCTTGCGGCGACGTCTGGGGCTGAGTGACGATGCGTGGCGGTATGCCCGGGACATGTTTCTACTGCACGTGATCGTGCATAGCCGGCCGGATGCGATCTTCATCGCGGGTCGAACCGACGCTCGTGGTGAACCTCTGAAACCCAGCCGCCTGGCCATGGCATTACAGGGGCGCGACCTGGCGCGACGGGTGGCGGATTTCTACGCCATGCCCATCGCCAGCGAGTCGGACGCGCCCAAGCCACCGCGACATCCCCGTGCGGCCGTCCTGCCGGTCGGCCGGGCCAACACACTGCTGCCGACTTACCCGCAGCCGCTGGGTGCACCGATCAACAGCCTGGCTGTCACGGCGTTTCGCCACTATCTGGCCTGCCCCTATCGCTTTTACCTCACACACGTCCTCAAGCTCCGCGTGGTTGATGACACGCCGGGCGAGATGGACGGCCTGGTGTTCGGCACACTGGGCCATGCCGTGCTCGCATGGTTTGGCCGCAGCACACTGGCGGCAAGCGACGACGCCGATGCGATCGCGGTCGCGCTCTCGGGGCAGTTGGATCGCGAGGCAAACCAGCGCTTCGGTCCGCACCCGCCGCCGGCCGTGCGCGTGCAGATCGAACAGATGCGCGAACGCCTGGTCACCTTGGCGCAGCGTCAGGCTGAACAGACCCGCGCGGGTTGGCGAATCGTGCCCGAACTGATCGAGATACCCGCGAGGGCGACACTCACTGTGGACGGCCGGCCCTTCACCATCACCGGGCGGATCGACCGTGTCGACCGTCATCCTGAACTGGGTTATCGCCTTCTGGACTACAAGTTCGGCGACAGCGGCGACAAGCCTGAGAAGACGCATCGTCGCGGGCCGGCCCACGACAAGGAATGGATTGACCTGCAGCTTCCTCTGTATCGCCATCTCGCGACAGGGCTGGGGCTGGACGCGAGGCGGATCGCCCTGGGCTACATCGTGCTGCCCAAGAAACTGACGGAGGTGAAGCTGCAACTGGCGCCGTGGACTGATGATGATCTGGCTGCGGCGGATACGCGGGCGCACGAGGTGATCCGGGCGGTGCGTGCGGAACGGTTCTGGCCGCCGGGCGAACCGCTGGACCCGCGGTATGACGACGGGTTGGGCGGTTTGTGCTTCGATGAATATCCCCGTCGTGGAGAGGCGTTCGCGCAGGCGAAAGCGGCCACGGAGGGTGCGATATGAGTCTGGGCCGACGCCCATCGCGTGTGATCGCCGCGCCGAGGCATGCCGTGGTGCGCGCCTCGGCGGGGACGGGCAAGACCTATCGGCTGGCGGTGCGTTACCTCGCCCTGCTGGCGGCGGGAGCGCAGCCGGCGTCGATCCTGGCGACGACATTTACGCGCAAGGCGGCGGGGGAGATTCTGCAGCGTGTGATGGGCCGTCTGGCGACCGCGGCGCTTGACAAGACGGGTCACACGGCATCCCGGCTGGCGGAGGAAGTGAGCAGGGAACTGGGCCTGGCGTCATCGGCTGCGCTGGCGCTGGGGCCTTCCGATGCGATGCGGATGCTCGATGCGTTGTGCATGCAGCTGCACCGGGCCTCGATCGGGACCATCGACAGCTTTCTCTACCGCACGGCTATGAGTTTCCGTCACGAATTGGGACTGCCGCGCGGTGTGGAGCCGACCGACGAACGGCACCGTGAGATTGAGCAACTTCGCGAGGACGCGATCGCGGCCATGCTGGAGGGACCGGCACTGAAACTGCTGGTTGACCTGCTGCGCCGCGTCAATCATGACCAGGCGAAGCGCTCGGTGAGCGACGCGCTGAAGACGATCGTCGCCGACCTGAGCTCGATCTATGCCGAAGCGCCGGACGCGGCGGTATGGCGGACGCTCGTGGTGCCGCCGAGTCCGTTGCGTGACGAAGCAGCCGTCGCTGCAGCCGTGGCGCGGATGGCGGAGATCGCGGAGGGCATGCCCAACAAGAGCTGGGCTGACGCGCATCGATGTAGCCGCGAGGCGGCTGAACAGCGCGACTGGGATGGGTTTCTGGACAAGGGGATCGCCGCCAAGTTGGCCGATGGCCAGACGAAGTTCAGCCGCCGCGACATTCCTCCCGATGTGGCCGAGGTGTATCAGCCCCTGGTCGAGCATGCGAAGACACAGCCCCTGCGGGCCATCGCCCGCCAGACGGCCGCGATGCACGAATTGATGGAGCGCTTCGAGGCTCAGTTCCGGCCGCTGCAGGCCGAACGCGGGTTGATGCTGTTCGATGACTTTTCGCGGCGGCTGGCGGCCGCCCATCAGATGGGCGTGCTCGGCCTTGAAGAGATGTATTACCGTCTGGACGGCCGCATCCAGCACCTGCTGCTCGATGAGTTCCAGGACACCAGCCTGGCCCAGTGGGCCGTGCTCGAACCGCTGGCCGCCGAGATTGCCGCCTACGCGGATGGGTCGCGTTCGCTCTTCTGCGTCGGCGACGTCAAACAGTCAATTTATGCGTGGCGGGGCGGGTGCCCCGACCTTTTCGACGAGCTGCCGCAACGCCTGCATCTGGATGTCGGACCCGGTGAGCGGTTGAATGTGAGTTATCGTTCATCGCCCACAATTATCGCCGCAGTGAACCGGGTGTTCGAGCATCTTTCCGATGTGGTTAGGCTGGCGTCCAAACATGCTGACGTGGTGGAGGCGTGGAGAGCGCGGTTCGAACCTCACGATACCAACCGAATTGACCTGCCCGGTTATGTGATGCTGGCGTCGTCGCCGTGGGATGATGACGCGGCGGAAGACGACGCGGTAAATGACGTGGCCGATGACACGAATGGTGACACGTCCGATGAAGGGAATGAGGCGTCCGCATCGGATCCGCACCTGCGATGGTGCGCCGATCAGATCGCCAAGCTCGCGGCTGACTTTCCGGGACGCAGCATCGGCGTCCTGACGCGGAGCAACACGCCGGCAGGGCCGTTTCTCGACCTGCTGCGTCGCCAAGGCTGCGAGGCCAGTGGAGAAGGCGGCCAGGCACTGACCGACGATCCGGCCGTGAATATCGTGCTCTCCGCCCTGAGGCTCGCGGACCATCCCGGACACACCGCCGCAGCGTATCACGTGCTGCACAGCCCGCTGGCCGCATGGCTGGGTCTGGCGAGCCTGGAGCCGCGGCATCTGGAACAGGTCGCGGCTGACATCCGTCACGCTCTGGTGGACGAAGGCTACGGCGGCGTGATCGGGCAGTGGGCGGTGCGGCTGTCGCCGCACGGTGGCGCGCGATCGGCGGTGCGGTTAACACAGCTAGTCGAATTGGCGGATGCGGAATGCGGTGCGTCGCCGCTTCGGCCGGGTGCGTTCGTGCAGATCGTGGAGGGCGCCCGCGTCGAAGAACCGACACCCGCGGCGGTGAGAGTCATGACGATCCATGCCGCGAAGGGGCTGGAGTTTGATCTTGTGGTGCTGCCGGAACTGGATACGCTCTTGCCGGGCCGCAGTGAGACGTGCTGGGTGGTGCGTGGGGAGCCGACCGGCCCGGTGCGGGCGGTGTATGCGCGGGCCAACACTGCAGCGCGTGCTCAATCACCGCAACTGGAAGCCGCCCATCGACAGCACGTAAACACCGTCCTGCGTGATGAGCTTTGCGCCTTGTACGTGGCGATGACCCGTGCGCGGCAGGGACTTTTCATGTTCATCAAGTCGTTGAAAGCGAAGCAGGACGGTTCGCCTCGCGAGCGTGGCCTGAAGCTGTCGAGCGTGCTGGTCGACACACTCAGTACCATCGACGAACAGGCACAAACAGCACTGGTATTCTACGAAGCCGGCGAGCGCGATAGGCTGGGAACCGACGCGAGAATGAACGCCATCCCGACCGGAGAAGCACTCCGACCGCCGACATTGCATGTGCTGGCGCCCACGGCTGATGAAACCGCTGGACAGCGCGCATGGCGATCGTGGCGGCGCACCTCGCCGTCATCACTGGAGGCTGGGGCGCGGGTGCGGGCGGCTGAACTGTTAGAGCTCGATGTATCGGAGGCGCGGCAGCGAGGCCGCGTGATTCACGCGTTCTTCGAGCATGTGGGCGATCTCGGCGACCCCGCCGGCCCGTGGGGCGGTGTGCCGACACCCGAGCAGCTTGCATCTCTCTCGAGGCAGATCGCGCCGGGGTGCGCGGCTTCGTGGCATGACGCGCAGATCAACGCCTTCGCAACCATGCTTCAGCGGTCGGCGGTCCGTGAAGCACTGACGTTGCCCACGTCGGCAGGCGCATCGCTCGACCTCTGGCGCGAGCGAGAGTTCGTCGTACGGCTCGGCGCGCAGTTGGTAACCGGTTTCTTCGATCGGGCTGTGGTGGGGTACGATGCTTGCGGTTCGGCAGCCTGGGCTCGTCTGATCGATTTCAAGACAGATCATCTTGGCGAGCAGGCGCAGTATCTGGAAGCATCGGTCCGGCGCTATCGGCCGCAGGTGGATGCCTATCGACAGGCATTGGCTTCGCTGCTGCGCCTTGACCCGGTGAAGATTGAGGCCGCCCTGCTGTTTGTCGTGCCCGGTGTGGCGGTCGACGTGACGGGACACAGTACGGCGGCGCCGTGAGGCTTCAGAGCGCCGATCGGACGCGAATGTTGAAATGACAATGGCCTACAGTGTGAGCACTGACATTGCGTTCGGGAATGCGGGCGATATCGCGATCCAGCAGCGAGGATCCGTGGCGGAGGTGGCGTTCACCGCCGAGCCGCGCGGTGGACCGGAAGTGATGTGGTTCTGCTTTCGGCTGCTGCGTACGTCAGAGGGCGGTGCCGACGCGGGAGGTCAGCCGCCCCGCGTTCGGCTGGTGTGGCGGCACTACGAGAACGCGTTGGGGGCGTCGAACAGCGCGACGATCCGGCCGGTGCTTCGCGAGGCGGGCGGCGACTGGTGTCGATTGCCAGCCGGCGAACGCGTGGAGCAGCCGGACGGGCGGGCGTGGTTGGTATGGGAGGTCACTGCGCCTGGGCCGGGCCGGTGGCTGGAGATGGCGTTGTGCTATCCGTATGGCCCGGACGATGTGGCCCGTCTGGTCGCGGAAAGCGGAGAGTATTGGCGGGCGGACACGATCGGCCTGAGCCAGAGCGGTCGGCCGTTGGTGCGCCTGAGCAACGGCTGGGGCAAACCCGGCGACGCGCGGCCGGGACTGTTCATCATCGCGCGCCAGCACGCGGGTGAGACCCCGGGGTCATGGGTGGTGGATGGCCTGCTGCGCAGCCTGGCGGCAGCGGCTGGGGCCGAGCGGGAAGTGCCTTTGACCTGGTGCGTGCCGCTGGCCGACATCGATGGTGTGATCGAGGGGGCGTATGGGAAAGATCGTTTCCCATACGATTTGAACCGTGCATGGGATCGGCCGGCCATGCGCCACGAAGCGCTGGTGATACAACGTGACCTGGATCGCTGGGCGCAGCGGTGCCGCCCGACGCTGGTGCTGGACGCCCACGCGCCAGGTCTCAGTGAAGCTCAGGGGGTCTACGCCTATCTGCCCGATCCGGATGAGGCGCCGCGCCGCACGGAGCTGAGTCGACCGTGGTGCGAAAGACTGCACCGTTCGATCGGCGACGAGTTGGCGGCTGAGAACTTCGGGCGGGTGGCGAAGTATCGATCGAGGTGGACGACGCCTGGCTTCACCGCCTTTACAGGCATGACGTACGATTGTGCCGCCCTGGCGATCGAAACACCGTATGCCCTGGCGGCGGACGGCGCGTGCCTGCTGACACGGGAGCGCTACCGGGAGGTTGGCGAGCGGATCTGCCAGATACTTGTCGATTCGCGTAAGGGCGCCTGAGCGTGAATCTGTGGGTTTTCAGACGTTGAGGCCGACTCCCTCTTTCATTTCGGTCCGACGTCTTTACAATCCCGGCCTCGGGTCGACGCGACCCCCTCGACATACCCACCCGCTACCTGAGACCCCATCATGGCCAAGATCACTTTCCTAGGTGCTGGTTCCACGGTGTTCGCCAAAAACGTTCTGGGTGACTGCATGTTTGAGCCGTCACTGCGGGACGGACATTTCGCCCTCTACGACATCGATCGCCAGCGGCTTGAAGAGTCGAAGCTGATGCTCGACGTCCTCAACCACAACATCAACGAGGATCGGGCCACGATCAGCACGCACCTCGGCCCACAGCAGCGCAAGGAAGCCTTGCGCGGGGCCAATTACGTGATCAATGCGATCCAGGTCGGGGGTTATGACCCATGCACGATCACTGATTTTGAAGTTCCCAAGAAGTACGGGCTGCGGCAGACCATCGCCGACACGCTGGGCATCGGCGGCGTGTTCCGCGTGCTGCGCACAGCTCCGGTGATGCTGGATTTCGCCCGCGACATGGAGGAAGTGTGCCCCGACGCCTGGCTGCTCAACTACACCAACCCGATGGCCGCGCTGTGCATGGTCATGCAGCAGCACACGCCGATCCGCACAGTCGGACTCTGTCACAGCGTGCAGGTGGTCACACGCCACCTGCTCGAGCAGTTGGACATGGTTGACCCCGCCAGGAAGCTGCAGTGGAAAGTGGCGGGCATCAACCACATGGCGTGGCTGCTGGAGATCACGGACCGCGGTACAGACCTTTACCCAGAAATCAAGCGTCGCGCCTTCGCCAAGCTGGATGCCGCCTGGGCGAATCCGAGCGCTCCCAAGCGGAATCTGGTCCGCCTGGAGGTCATGCGGCGCTTCGGGTATTACATGACTGAGAGCAGTGAGCACCTGAGCGAGTACCTGCCCTATTTCATCAAGAGTCAGTACCCCGAGCTGATTGAGCGGTACGACATTCCGTTAGATGAATACATCCGTCGGTGCATCAACCAGATCGCCGACTGGAAGAAGCAGCGCGACGCGATTGTGGCCAATCCCGAGCTGACGCATAAGCGCAGCCACGAATATGGTTCCCGTATCCTCGCGGCCATGGAGACGGACGAACCATTCCGCTTCCACGGCAACGTCGACAACACAGGCCTGATCACCAACCTGCCGCGTAAGGCCTGTGTCGAGGTGGCCTGCCTCGCGGACCGCAACGGCGTGACGCCAACGTTCTTCGGCGACCTGCCCGAGCAGCTCGCGGCCCTGAACCGCACCAACATCAACACGCAAATTCTCACCGTCGAGGCGGCCATCACCCGCAAACGTGAGAAGGTCTACCAGGCGGCGATGCTCGACCCGCACACCAGTGCCGAATTGCCGCTCGACAAGATCGTCGCACTGTGCGACGACCTGATCGAAGCACACGGCGACTGGCTGCCGAAGCTTTCCTGAGGCCAAAGGCGGTCAGACGCGCTGATGTTGCAGCGCGTAGAGGCACACGGCCGCGGCCACCGCGATGTTGAGTGAGTCGACGACCTGAGGCATGGGCAATGTGACCGTTTCGTCGGCCAGGGCAATCTCCGCGGGCGACAGGCCGTGGTCTTCCGCGCCGACCATAAGGGCGAACGGCCGATGGGCGGCATGCCGCACCTGATCGAGTGGCCGAGCCGCAGGGTCGAGCACTGCGGCATAAACCCGCAGGCCGACGGCGCAACGCAACGCGGCGAGTTCGTCGGCCATGTTCTGCGAGCGGCGGATGGGCAGGCTGAACACGGCGCCGGCGGAGACACGGATCGCCCGCCGCCAGTAGGGATCGCAGCTTTCCTTGCCGATCAACATGCCGGCGAGACCGAAAGCTGCGGCCACGCGAGCCAGCCCTCCGACGTTTTCGTGATCGAGGACGCGCGGCGCGATGAGCAGGCCTCCGGGCCCGGCCGCACGCGCCGGGTCATGAATGACGGGGCTCAGTCGCTGGATCAGTTCCTTACAGGTCGGATCCCTCGGTCGCCGGGCGCAGGTCAGTACGCCGCGGTGGAACTTGTAGCCGGCAATCTCCTGCAGCAGCGGTAGTTGCGCCGCGTATACGGGCACCGGCTTCAGCCGCGCCGCCAGGTCGTCGGCTCGTGACGGCTTGGTCAGGATCGACTCGATCGCCAACCCTGCAACCACCATGCGATCGAGCAGGAACGGCCCCTCGGCGACGAATCGGCCATCCGCGCGCAGAGGCCGATCACGCAGCTCGCGGAACGGCGCGATGCGGGGGTCGTTCACTGATTCAATGACGATCGGAACGGCCGTGCGGGACATGTCCCAAGCATACCGCGATGCCGGGGGTTCAGACCCGGCCGTAGATGTATTCGCTCAGGAAGTAGATCGTTTTTTCCTGGCCGTCCAGGCGCCAGGCGTTCAGGTCGCCGATCGACACCAGGCCGATCAACCGCTCCTGTTCGTCGACCACCGGCAAGTGGCGGATGCGGCGGTTGCGCATCACCGCGCGTGCTTCCTCAACCGTGGTGTCAGGCCGGCAGCACGCGACCGGGCGGGTCATGATCTGACCGACACTGACCGTGGCCGGATCGCGTTGTTCGGCGACGATGCGCATGAGCACGTCGCGTTCGGTGAACATCCCGATAACGCGCCCGCCCTCCTGAACAACCAGCGCGCCAATTTTCTGGTCGTTCATCAGCTTGGCGGCCTCCAAGGCGGTGGCCTGCTGGCGGATCGAGATGACTTGCGTTCCCTTACCGGCGAGGATGTCCTTGATCGTCGACATAGATCCTCCCTTGAATACGCGCCCCGCGAATGACGGGCCGATGGGGCAGCCAAGACAAATGCGCGACCCGCTGAGAACGGGGCCAGAGATGGCGCATCCGAACGATCCAATTATAGGGACGCCAGTATTTCGGAGCGATCTCGCCGGATTCGCGAGACGGCCCGGAAACTAGAACAGCGATCCCTGGTCTCGTGCCGGCGGCGCACCGTCGAGCACGTCGCGCACTTCGTCGAGGAAATCGTCCAGGTCCCGGAATTGCTTATAGACGCTGGCGAATCGAACGTAGGCGATGTGGTCAAGCAGCTTGAGGTGCTCAGCCACAAGGCGGCCGATCTCGATCGAGGCGACCTCCTTGTCGTGGCGTTTGAACAACTCTTCTTCGACGGCGTCAACCAGCCGGCTGATCTCCTCGGCGCTGATCGGGCGCTTGTAAGCTGCCTTCTCAAGTCCGTCGGTGATCTTGGCGCGATCGTAGGGCACGCGCGAGCCGTCCTTCTTGATGACCATCAGCCGACGGGGAGCCTCGACATGCTCGTACGTGGTAAAGCGTTTGCCGCACCGCAGGCACTGGCGGCGGCGGCGGATGGAGCGGCCGCCATCACTGGCGCGGGAGTCGACCACCTTGTCGTCGTCGGCCTCGCAGTAAGGACAGAGCATGTCCGCCGCTCCGATCGCCTGTAAGGACGGCCGCCGCGAGCGGCCTGGGGCATCATCATTCTAAGGCGTCCGACAAGCTCATGCGGCCCGCGGAGGCTGAAACCGTGGCATGCGATACCGCGTCAGGGCGATAAACAGGGGCTTCTGGTACCGTAGGAACTCGCATGGACCTTCGAATTGTGATGCTCGGTGACATCGTCGGAGCGCCCGGTCTGGCGGCTGCTATTCAACAGCTGCCGGTCATCCGCGAGCGGTATCGCCCGCACGTGTTGATCGCCAATGCGGAGAATGCCGCCAATGGCTCGGGACTGACGCCGGAGCAGTTCAAACGGCTGCGCGGGGCTGGGGTTGACGGCGTGACGCTGGGGGACCACGTATTCAAAAAGGCGCAGATCGTGGCGTCGCTGGACCAGGAACAGACCCTCATCCGGCCGGCAAACCTGCCCGCCGCCGCCGCCGGCCGCGGATGGATGCGGCTTGAATCGAAACCGCGGGAGGACGACCCTGTCGATCAACCACTGCCCGCGGTCTTCGTGACAACCGTGCTCGGCCGCATCTTCTCGAACCTGCCTGCCGACGACCCCTTCGCAGCCGTCGACCGCGTACTCGACGAACTGCCCGAGGAGGATCCCATCGTCCTTGTCGAAGTTCATGCTGAAGCGACCAGCGAGAAGCAGGCGCTGGGCTGGTATCTCGATGGGCGTGTGACAGCCGTGCTGGGCACGCATACGCATGTGGCCACCGCCGACGCCAAGATTCTGCCCAACGGGACCGCCTACATCACCGACCTGGGGATGACCGGGCCTCATGAGTCGGTGCTGGGACGACGGGTGGACCGTGTGCTGCGGCACATGACCACGGCCATGCACGCCCCTTTTGATGTCGCGGATGGCGACCTGCGCGTCTGTGGGGTGTTCCTCGAGGTGGA
>JAANMY010000625.1_pt1 | contig 48798 bp, 45 predicted proteins | sample 7279691 | NCBI WGS metagenome assembly JAANMY01 (sample SAMN14094543, study PRJNA606508) | bioreactor metagenome | isolation source: A lab-scale SPAN reactor treating ammonium-rich wastewater day 388 | place: Ireland: Galway | collected 2018-02-07 | reverse complement strand
GTCTTTGGCTTCACCACCGAAGGCCTTGGACAGCACCGTTGCCAAAGCAGCGGTCAGCGTGGTTTTACCGTGGTCCACGTGGCCGATGGTGCCCACGTTGACGTGGGGCTTCGACCGTTCAAATTTTTCCTTTGCCATTGCAAATTCTCCAAAAGAGCTTCGCCTGTGTGGGGTTTAACGTCTGCACTCGATTGCTGTCTCACCCTGCACAGGACAACAGGGTGGCACCGAATCGCAGATTGCAAAAATATTTTGCTAATTGATAGCTGCTAACGCTTACTGGATAAGCGCTAGCAGCCTATTTCGCTATTATTTAGCGCGGGCCGACACAATGGCATCTGCCACGTTGCGCGGTGCTTCCGAGTAGTGCTTGAATTCCATGGTGTAGGTCGCACGACCTTGGGTCATGGAGCGCAGCTGGGTGGCATAACCAAACATCTCGGACAGGGGCACTTCCGCCTTGATGGCTTTGCCGCCACCGACCATGTCGTCCATGCCCTGCACCATGCCGCGACGGCTGGACAAATCGCCCATCACCGTGCCGGCGTAGTCTTCGGGGGTTTCCACTTCCACGGCCATCATGGGTTCCAGGATGACGGGGTTGGCTTTGCGTGCGGCCTCTTTGAAACCAAAGATGGCGGCCATCTTGAACGCCTGCTCGGACGAGTCCACATCGTGGTAAGAGCCGAAGGTCAGTGCAACCTTCACATCCACCACCGGGTAGCCGGCCAGCACGCCGCTGGTCAGGGCCTCTTCCACACCCTTTTGCACAGCAGGGATGTATTCGCGCGGCACCACACCGCCTTTGATTTCGTCCAAGAACTCAAAGCCTTTGCCAGCTTCGTTCGGCTCCAGGCGGAACACCACGTGGCCGTACTGGCCTTTACCACCGGACTGGCGCACGAACTTGCCATCCACATCCTTGACGGTGTTGCGAATGGTTTCGCGGTAGGCCACTTGGGGCTTGCCCACGTTGGCTTCCACGTTGAACTCGCGCTTCATGCGGTCGATGATGATTTCCAGGTGCAGCTCGCCCATACCGGCGATGATGGTCTGGCCCGATTCTTCGTCGGTGCGCACGCGGAAAGACGGGTCTTCTGCCGCCAAGCGCGACAGGGCAATACCCATCTTCTCTTGGTCGGCCTTGGTTTTGGGCTCGACGGCCTGGGCAATCACAGGCTCAGGGAACACCATTTTTTCCAGCACGATGGGCGCGGACACGTCGCACAGGGTCTCGCCCGTGGTCACGTCTTTCAGGCCCACGCAAGCGGCGATGTCACCGGCGCGAATTTCATCGACTTCTTGGCGCTCATTAGCGTGCATCTGCACGATACGGCCAATGCGCTCTTTCTTGCCTTTGGTGGCGTTCAGCACGGTCTCACCTTTGGTCAGCACACCCGAATAGACGCGCACAAAGGTCAGCTGGCCCACAAAGGGGTCGGTCATCAGCTTGAAGGCCAGCGCAGAGAATTTCTCAGCGTCGTCGGCCTTGCGGGTGATGCGCTTTTCTTCATCGTCGGGGTCGGTACCGGCCACGTCAGGGATGTCGGTCGGCGCAGGCAGCAGGTCCAGAACCGCATCCAGCATGCGCTGCACGCCTTTGTTTTTAAAGGCCGTACCGCACAGCATGGGCTGGATTTCGGTGGCAATGGTGCGCTGACGCAGACCCGCCAAAATCTCTTCTTCGGACAAGTCACCTTCTTCCAGGTACTTGTTCATCAGATCTTCGTTGGCTTCAGCAGCCGCTTCCACCATGTTTTCGCGCCACTTGTTGCAGGTTTCCACCAAGTTGGCAGGAATCTCACCGTATTCGAACTTCATGCCTTGGCTGGCATCGTCCCAGATGATGGCTTTCATCTTGAGCAGGTCCACCACGCCTTCAAAGTTATCTTCCGCACCAATGGGCACGACGATTGGCACGGGGTTGGCCTTCAGGCGCAGCTTCATCTGATCGACAACTTTGAAGAAGTTGGCACCGGTACGGTCCATTTTGTTCACGAAGGCCAGACGCGGCACTTTGTGTTTATTGGCTTGGCGCCACACAGTTTCGGACTGGGGCTGCACGCCACCCACAGCGCAGTACACCATCACGGCACCGTCCAGCACACGCATAGAACGCTCCACCTCGATGGTGAAGTCCACGTGGCCGGGGGTGTCAATAATGTTGATGCGGTGCTCAGGGCGGGACATGTCCATGCCCTTCCAGAAGCAGGTCACGGCCGAGGACGTAATAGTGATACCGCGCTCTTGCTCTTGCTCCATCCAGTCGGTGGTGGCAGCGCCGTCGTGCACTTCACCCAGCTTGTGGGTCACGCCGGTGTAAAACAGGATGCGTTCAGACGTGGTGGTTTTACCTGCGTCAATGTGGGCCGAGATACCGATATTGCGGTAGCGGCTAATAGGGGTTTTGCGAGCCATGATGGATCCTTGATGATCAAAGGAAGGCTGTTGCCTGCAGCGCGGATGGCACTTGTTCAGCAACAGCTGCAAAGGGTATCCCTAGAACCTGAACAAGGTCGCCAGCAAGGATTTGCGGGCGACCTCTTCGGGCCCCAGAGGCCAAGGCTTTAGAAGCGGAAGTGGCTGAAGGCCTTGTTGGCTTCGGCCATGCGGTGCACTTCGTCACGCTTTTTCATGGCACCGCCACGGCCTTCGGTGGCTTCCATCAGCTCGTTGGCCAGGCGCTGGGCCATGGACTTTTCGCTGCGCTTGCGGGCAGCTTCTTTGAGCCAGCGCATGGACAGCGCCAGGCGACGCACGGGGCGCACTTCCACGGGCACTTGGTAGTTGGCACCACCGACACGGCGGGACTTCACCTCGACCATGGGTTTGACGTTATTCACAGCAGTGATAAACACTTCCAGAGCATTTTTCTCAGGCTGTTTTTTCTCGATCAGTTCCAGAGCGCCATAAATGATGCGCTCGGCAACTGCTTTTTTGCCGCCTTCCATGATCACGTTCATGAATTTGGACAGCTCGACGTTACCGAATTTAGGATCCGGCAGGATTTCACGTTTAGGGACTTCGCGACGACGTGGCATTTTTCACCTCTATCTTTGCTTCAGTTGGCACCATTTCAGGCACCGCAAGAATCCAGCAGAATTCTTACTTACTCGACCCGCGCACACCATGTACGTTAGGGCCACTACGCTGTTACCGCGCCACGCAGGTCACGCTTTTTGCGGCAAAACAGCACCGAAAATTTTTTAAAACCTGTGGGCCAGGGATTACTTGGCCTTGGGCTTCTTGGCACCGTATTTGGAGCGCGACTGCTTGCGGTCTTTCACGCCTTGCAGGTCCAGCGAACCGCGCACGATGTGGTAACGCACACCAGGCAAGTCTTTCACACGACCGCCGCGCACCAGCACCACGCTGTGCTCTTGCAGGTTGTGGCCTTCACCGCCGATGTACGAGATGACCTCAAAACCGTTGGTCAGGCGCACTTTGGCAACCTTACGCAAAGCGGAGTTAGGCTTCTTGGGCGTCGTGGTGTACACACGGGTGCACACGCCACGGCGCTGGGGGCAGTTTTCCATAGCAGGGCTTTTGGATTTAACAACTTCGACCGTGCGGCCCTGGCGCACGAGTTGGTTAATGGTTGGCATGTATAGCGTCCCTCAACGTGAAAACATGAAGCGCTTTAAAAAGCGCAAACGTGAAACCCTTCGGAAAATTCCGAAAAGCCCGTAAATATAGCAGTCCAAAAAATTTGGCGCAAGTGCCTGTGAATTTAAACCTAGAGCCAATTACCGAATCCACAAGCGAATGGCATCCCAGACGCGGCGAAAGAAGCCACCTTCTGGCACTTCTTCCAAGGCAAAAACGGGCAGCTGGGCCAGCGTCTCCGCCCCCAGTTGCACATGCAAAGTACCGATCTGCTGGCCTTTGGCAATGGGGGCAATCAGCGGGTCTTGGCGCTCAATGCGCGTGCTCAGTTGGCCGCTGCTGCCCGAGGGCACGGTGACCACCGTGGCGGCTTCGCGCCCCAGTTTGACGCTGCTTTGGCTGCCTTTCCACAGCAGGGCCTCTTCCATCGCCTGACCGGCCTCAAACAGCTTCACTGCATCGTAGGCGGTGTAACCCCAATTGAGCAGTTTTTGGCTCTCATTGGCACGCGCGTTTTCGCTGGTGGTGCCCAGCACAATCGAGAGCAAACGCCGCCCGCCTACCTGGGGCATGTCCCGCTGCGCCGTGGCGACCAGGCAATAGCCCGCCGCATTGGTGTGACCGGTTTTCAGGCCATCCACACTGGGGTCGCGAAACAGCAAGGTGTTGCGGTTTTTACTGTTGGCGGCCGGGGTGCCTTCGTAGCGGTAGTCCTTGATCTTGTAGTAGTGCATGTACTGCGGAAAGTCACGCATCAAGCGCATGGACAGAATCGACAGATCGCGCGCCGTGGTCAGGTGACCGGGTTCGGTCAGGCCCTCGGGGTTGCGGTAGGTGGTGCCAGTCATGCCCAGGGCTTTGGCCTGCTCGTTCATCAGGCGCACAAAATTTTCTACCGTACCGCCCACCCCTTCGGCCAGGGCCATGGTGGCATCGTTGCCGGACTGGACGATCATGCCTTTGATCAGGTCATCCACGGGCACCTGCATCTTGGGGTCGATGAACATGCGCGAGCCGGGCATTTTCCAGGCCCGCTCACTGACAGGCAAGCGCTGCTCCAGGGTGAGTTTTTGTGTGCGCAGGGCATCAAACACCAGGTAACCGGTCATCAGTTTGGTCAGCGAGGCCGGCTCGATTTGTGCATCCACATCCTTGGAGGCCAGCACCTGGTTGGCCGTTACGTCCACCAGCATGTAATTGCGGGCAGCAATTTCTGGCGGCGGCAAACTTGCTACCTGGGCCCCAGCCCATACGGGGGTCAAAGCGGCAGCGCACAAAAGGGCACGAAAATACTTAGAGAAAGCAGTCATTGGTCAGAAAAACAAGGCCTGCGCGGCAGGCCATGGTGAAGAAAAACGGTTTTACAAAACCGGGCTGAGCAAATGGCGCAGCACCAGCGATTTGAGCAAGGGCAGTTGCCCATGAAAAAAGTGCTCGCCACCGGGCACCACCGTCACCGGCAGCACTTGGGGCCGGGCCCAATCGAGCACGCTGGCCAGGGGCACGGTGTCGTCTTGCTCACCATGCAGCACCAGGGTGCGCTCGTGCGCCTGGGGCGGCACAGGGGCTGGATCGAAACGGCTGGCCGCAGTTCCCACCAATACAATTTTTTGCAGGCGCTCGGGCGACCACAGGGCTTGCACCGCATGGGTGGTGACAAAAGCGCCAAACGAAAAACCCGCCAGGGCCAACGGCCCGTGCGGCGCGACCTGTTGCACGATGGCAAGCAGGTCTTGCAGCTCGCCCCGACCCCCATCGTGCTCGCCCACACTGGCACCGACCCCGCGGAAGTTAAAACGCACCACCTCCCAATCGGCCTGCACCAGGGCGCGGGTAAGGGTTTGCACCACTTTGTTGTGCATGGTGCCGCCGTACAGGGGATGGGGGTGGGCCACCACGGCGACCCCTTTGGCGCTGCCCGCTGGGCGGTTGCGCACCGCCTCCACCGGGCCAACCATGCCATCGAGGGTGATTTTTTCGGTTTGCGCGATCATTTGCATGGCTTAGCGGCCCAGGTGCTCAGGGATGCGCAAGCGTTCCACGATGCGGCCATTTTTGAGGTGGGATTCAACAATCTCGTCGATGTCAGATTCATCGATAAAGCTGTACCACACGCCTTCGGGATAGACCACGCAGACCGGGGCGGCCGCGCAGCGGTCTAAGCAACCGGCTTTGTTCACACGCACCTGGCCTTTACCGGCCAAACCGGCGGCTTGTACGGCGCGTTTGCAGTGGTCAAACCCGGCTTTGGCACCGTGCAGGCTGCAGCAATCTTCGCCATTGGGGCGCTCGTTCAGGCAGAAAAAAATATGCCGCTCGTAGTAAGCAGCAACGGGGGTGGTTTCAGAAGGGGCAGCGTTGGTCATGCGGCCGATTCTAAAGAGGCTCACTGCGCCGGGTCAGCCGCGCCGCCACATACACCAGCAGGGCATACGGCCAGAGCCAGCCCAGCCACTGCCCCAGACCATAGAACTGCACAAACCGCCCCTGCTCCCACAACTGCAAGGTTTGGGCAAAGTAGGCACTTTGCGGCGCTTGGTTGAGCAGGCTCAATTGCAGCGCCAGCCCCAGCAAGGCCACCACCGCACTCCAGCGCCAGGGCAGCACGGCCAACAGCACCGCCAGCCCCAATCCCACCACCAAGCCCAAGGCCGCAGGGCGGCTGAGCCACGCCCAGGCGTTGTCGGGCCCGTAGCCCAAAGCGCAGGACAGCGCCGTGACACCCACGCCAATAGTTATAAAGAAAGGAGCTGCAACCGCACGTTTTACCGATGATTTAACCAATAAATTCATCAATAAGCACGGTATTAAAGCGCCAACAGCTACGCAAAATAGATAACCCAAAGGGGTTAAAGCCTGCTCCGGTGCAGAGCGCAACGGCAGCCACGCACTGAATGCCGAGCCTTGCAGCCACCGGGCCAAGCCCGCTTCCAAGTGCGGCAAGACCTGCCCCAGCCCCAAAGGAATGGCCGCCGGAAACAGCAGCGCCCAGGGCCACAACAGCAGCAAGGCAATCCCTCCCGCATCGCCCTGCCCCAGCCAGCGCTGGCGAAAATCCGCCCAGCGCTGCACCCCCCCAGCCCAGTGCAGCAGCCAGGCCAGCGCCCCACCCAGCGCAGCACCGGCGCTGTTGAGCAGCCAATCCAGATTCGAGGGCACGCGCCGGGGCAGGTACAGCTGCAGCACCTCCATGCCCAGCGACAAGGCACTGCCCACCCCCAGCGCCAGCAGCACCGCGCCGCGCGGCCAGCCTGAGCGCACCATACCCAAGCCCAGCAAAAAGCCCAGGGGCAGGTAACCGGCGATGTTGCTGCCCACGTCAAACCCCGTCCAATACTGGGGCGGCAGCGGCTGGGTGAACACGGCCCACCACACCAGCTCTTGATCGCGCCAGCCGGCAAACGGGTACAGGCTGGCAAACACAATCAAGGCCGCATACAGCAGCGCCAACGGCCAGGCAGAAGATTTATGCAGCATGGCCGGTGTGCCCCGGGTTTAAAACGGCTTGACCACCACCAAAATGACGACCACGGTCAGCAGCAGCACCGGCAGCTCGTTGAACCAGCGGTACCACACGTGGCTGCGCATCGACTGCCCCGCCTCAATGCGGCGCAGCATGCGGGCACACACCCAGTGGTAGCCGATGGTGACCAGCACCAACACCAGCTTGGCGTGCAGCCAACCGGTAGCCCCCCACCACCACTGCAGCCACAGCCACAGGCCCAAGCCAACCGCCGGAACGGCCAACAAGGTGGTAAAGCGCAACAGCTTGCGTGACATCAGCAAGAGCCGCTCACGCTCGGCCACCGAGCCCGGCGGCACCATCGCCAAATTGACGTAAATGCGCGGCAAATAAAACAAGCCAGCAAACCAGCTGGCCACAAAAACGATATGAAAAGCTTTGACCCATAACATAGGGTCCGCAGTGTACGTGCCCCAGCAAAACCTGGGCACACCGCCCCCCACACTGCACACCGGCCCATCGCCCGCCTGCGCCGCGCAGCCACATCCGCATGCGCGAAAAAAAAGCCCGGCCAAAGGCCGGGCGCAGAAACCCTTGGTTACCCAAGGCCCGCTCAGGGAGGTCAAGCAGGGAGGGCAGCCAAGCTGCTCTCGCGGGCCAATCTAACAGCCGGGGCAGGGCCGCCGGGAGGGGACTATCCCCAAGACCGCCAGGCGCGGCACAATCAACGCCCATGCACTTATCCAACCCCACTCCCTTCCCCGCCAACCGCCCGCGCCGCCTGCGCCGCGATACCTTTACCCGCAACCTGGTGCGCGAGCACCGCCTGTCGGCGCACGATTTCATCTACCCGGTGTTCGTCCACGAAGGCGAAAACCGCCGCGAAGCCGTGCCCTCCATGCCCGGTGTAGAGCGCCTGTCGCTCGATTTGCTGCTGGACGTGGCCCGCGAATGCGTGGCCCTGGGCATCCCCTACATGGCGCTGTTTCCGGCCATCGACCCCAGCCTGAAAACCCCCGACGGCCAAGAAGCCGCCAACCCCAACGGCCTGATCCCGCGCGTGGTGCGGGCGCTGAAAAAAGAATGCCCTGAACTGGGCATCATGACCGACGTGGCCCTGGACCCCTACACCAGCCACGGCCAGGACGGCATCTTGGACGAGAGCGGCTACATCATCAACGACGACACCGTCGAGATGCTTGTGGCCCAGGCGCTGGCGCAGGCGGCTGCCGGTGTCGATATGGTCGCGCCCAGCGACATGATGGATGGGCGCATTGCCGCCATCCGCGACGCGCTGGAGGCGCACGGCCACATCCACACCCGCATCATGGCCTACAGCGCCAAGTACGCCAGCAGCTTTTACGGCCCGTTCCGCGATGCCGTGGGCACGCGCGGCGCCCTGGGCAAGGCCGACAAAAACGTGTACCAGATGGACCCGGCCAACACCGACGAAGCCCTGCGCGAAGTGGCCCTGGACATTGCCGAAGGCGCGGACATGGTGATGGTCAAGCCCGGTATGCCCTACCTGGACGTGCTGCGCCGCGTCAAAGACGAGTTCAAGGTGCCCACCTTTGCCTACCAAGTGTCGGGCGAGTACGCCATGCTCAAGGCCGCTGCCGCCAACGGCTGGCTCGACCACGATGCGGTGATGCTGGAAAGCCTGCTGGCCTTCAAGCGTGCCGGGGCCGACGGCATCCTGACCTACTTTGCCATCGACGCGGCCAAGCGGCTGCGGGGGCAATAAGCCGCTGCCAAGTTGCACTACAACTTAAATAGCTTTTACCGCTCGCTATTGCTTGATTTCAGAGCATAAAAACACTGAAATCATTGATAACAAAGCGGTACAAGCTATTTTTTATGATTTCCCTTCGCCATTGAAAGAACGACCTATGCCGCACTCTTTGTTCGATCCCGTGCAATTGGGCGATCTGCCCCTGCGCAACCGCATCGCCATGGCCCCGCTGACGCGCAACCGCGCCCGGGGCAACGTGCCCAATGCCCTGACGGCCACCTACTACGACCAACGGGCCAGCGCGGGGCTGATCATCTCGGAAGGCACCCCCATCAGCCAGCAGGGCCAGGGCTATGCCGACGTGCCCGGCCTGTACCAGCCCGAGCAGCTGGCGGGCTGGCAGGGCGTGACCGAGGCCGTGCATGCCCAAGGCGGCACGATCTTTGCGCAGCTGTGGCACGTGGGCCGCGTCTCGCACACCAGCCTGCAACCGGCCGGGGGCGCACCGGTGGCCCCTTCGGCGCTGACGGCCGAGGCCAAAACCTATCTGGTCGATGCCGCCACGGGCGCTGGCAGCTTTGCCGCCACCTCGGCCCCGCGTGCCTTGCTGGCGCAGGAGCTGCCGGGCATCGTGGCCGACTTTGCCCAGGCCGCGCGCCATGCGCGGCAATGCGGCTTTGACGGGGTGGAAATCCACGGCGCCAACGGTTACCTGCTCGACCAGTTCCTCAAAGACGGCAGCAACCAGCGCGACGATGCCTGGGGCGGCAGCATCGAGAACCGCGTGCGCCTGGTGTGCGAGGTGGTGCAGGCCGTCACCGCCGCCATTGGCGCGGGCCGGGTGGGGCTGCGCATCTCGCCGGTCAGCCCGGCCAACGGCATCCACGACAGCGCCCCGCAGCCGCTGTTTGAGCACCTGCTGCGCTGCCTTGCGCCGCTGGGGCTGGCCTACATCCACGTGATCGAGGGGGCCACGGGCGGGCCGCGCAGCCTGCCAGCGCAGCCCTTTGACTACGCCGCCCTGAAGGCTGCCTACCGCAGCGCCGGCGGCCAGGGGCTGTGGATGGTGAACAACGGCTACACGCGCGAGATGGCGCTGCAGGCCGTGGCCAGCGGTTATGCCGACATGGTGGCCTGGGGCAAGGACTTCATCGCCAACCCCGATCTGGTCGAACGCCTGCGCCGCGATGCGCCGCTGAACCCAGGCCGGCGCGAGCTCTACTACGGCGGCGGGGCCGAGGGCTATACCGACTACCCCCGGCTGGCGGATTAAGCCCGGCCCCAAAGCGGCCTAGCCCTGCGCAGGCCCCTTGGCCGCCGCATTCTTCTCCCAATCCCGCAGGCGGCGGTACAAGGTGCGCTCACTCACCCCCAGGGCGCGGGCCTGCTCCTGGCGGGTGCCGCTGGTGTGCTGCACGGCCTGGTGCAAGGCCTGGGCTTGGCGGCTGCGCACGCTGGCGCGGCTTGGCCCCGCCAGGGGCGGCGGCGGGGGCGCGGCATCCAGGGCCAGCGCCTGGGCCATGGCGGGGCCGCTGATGCTGCGCCCCTCGGTCAGCAGCAGCACCCGCTGCAGCACATTGCGCAATTCGTGCAGATTGCCAGGCCAGGAGTGGCGCAGCAGCGCCTGCTGGGCCGCCGCGCACAGGGTGTATGTGTGCCCAGGGGCCAGGCGCTGCAGCAAACCATCGGCCAGCAGCAGCACATCGGCCCCCCGTTCGCGCAGCGGCGGCAACAGCAGCGGCAAGGCGCTGAGGCGGTAGTACAGCGCAGCGGGCCATTGCTGCGCCTGCACTTGGCTACGCAAGTCGATGCTGGTGGTGGCCACAATGCGCACATCGGCCTGGCGCAATTCGCTGCTGCCCACGCGGCGGTAGGTGCCGCCGTACAGCAACTGGAGCAGGCGCGGGTGCAGGCTGGCGGGCAAGTGCTCAATCGCTTTGAACAGCAGGCTGCCGCCCTGGGCCGCCTCCACCCACCCCGGGCGGGCGGGCACGCCGGTGCGGCCTTGGCCAAACAGCTCAAGTTCCAGCAGCCCCTCGGGCAGTGCGGCGCAATCGACGACGACCAGCGGACGCTCCGCCCGGGCGCTGGCCGCGTGCACCACGTGCGCAGCCAGGGTTTTACCCGTGCCAGGTTCGCCTTGCAGCAGCACGCTGGCCGTGCTGCGGCCGGCGCGGGCCAACCACTCCACCACCGCCTGAAACGCCGGGGAGCGCCCCAGCAAGGCCGCAGGCTGCGGCCCGGTCGCCCCCAGGGGCAGCAGCTCCATCTTTTCTAAAAAATACTGCGCTGGCCCGGCCCCAGTGCGCAGGGGCTGCAAGGTGATGGCCACGTGCTCCTGCCCGCGCTGGGTGTGGTGCAGGTGCAGCACCCGCTCACTTTGCCCACTGTATTGGGCACGGGCCAGGGGGCAGGCCTCGCCCGCCTGGTCACAAGGGACAGATGAGCGGTGCGAGACGGCATAGCACGTGCGCCCCAGCACCGAGGCATCCTGCCCAAAGACCTGCTGGTAGGCGCTATTGGCGGCCACGATGCGGTACTGGGCATCAAACAAGACGTGCGGCTGGGGCAAGGTTTCCAGCCAGGTGGCCAGCAAATCGAGGGCATCAAGGGGGGTGGGAGGGGTCATGGCAACAGCAGGCGCAGCAACAAAGCTGCCAAAGTCTGCCAAAAATGGCAGTCATCTTCTGCCAAATGAACAATCAGTGGCAGACCGGGCAGCCAAAGTTTTTAGTAAAACGTTGTTTTTATTGGTGTTTAAAGCCAAGCAAAACAGTCGATTATTGAATCGTGAATTTGATAAAGAATAAATTCCCCCTGTTCTCTATCGGATGCTTATGTCTGAAGAAAAAAACCAATCCACCGTCAGTTTTTACGCTCCACACAAAAAGGTGTATCCCCGGGCCATTGATGGCATGTTCAACCGCTGGCGCTGGGTGATGGTGTGGATCACCCAGCTGGTGTTCTACGGCCTGCCCTGGCTGCAGTGGGGCGAGCGCCAAATGGTGCTGTTTGATCTGGGGGCCCGGCGCTTTTACCTGTTTGGGCTGGTGCTGTACCCGCAGGACTTTATCTACCTGACGGGGCTGCTCATCCTCTCGGCGCTGTCGCTGTTTTTATTTACGGCGGTGGCCGGGCGGCTGTGGTGCGGCTTTACCTGCCCGCAAACGGTCTATACCGAGATTTTCATGTGGCTGGAAAACCGCATCGAAGGCGACCGCAGCGCCCGCATGCGCCTGGACAAGGCGGCGTGGACTTCGCCAGAGAAGCTGGCCAAAAAAGGCCTCAAACAACTGGCCTGGGTGAGCGTGGCGCTGTGGACGGGCTTTACCTTTGTCGGCTTTTTTGTGCCCATTCGCTCCCTGGGGGCAGAAATTTTGCAGTGGCAGGGCGGCTGGCAGCTGTTTTGGGTGTTTTTCTACGCGTTTGCCACCTACGGTTTTGCCGGCTTTATGCGCGAGCAGGTGTGCAAATACATGTGCCCCTACGCCCGCTTTCAAAGCGCCATGTTTGACGAGGACACCCTGATCGTCACCTACGACAGCGCCCGGGGCGAGCCGCGCGGTGTGCGCAGCAAAAAGGTCGATCCCAAGGCCGCCGGGCTGGGCGACTGCATCGACTGCTCGCTGTGCGTGCAGGTCTGCCCCACGGGCATCGACATCCGCAACGGCCTGCAGTACGAGTGCATTGGCTGCGGCCTGTGCGTGGACGCGTGCAACACGGTGATGGACAAAGTGGGCTACCCGCGCGGGCTGATCCGCTTTGCCACCCAAAACGGCATGCGCCAGCGCTGGACCAACCACCAAATGCTGCGCCGCGTATTCCGTCCGCGCGTGCTGGGCTATGGCGCGGTGCTGCTAACGCTGGCTGTGGCGATGATGGTGAGCCTGGTCACGCGCACCCCGCTCAAAGTGGACGTGGTGCGCGACCGCACCGCCATTGCCCGCATCGTGCCCGGGGGCAAGCTGGAAAACGTGTACCAGCTGCAAATCATGAACGCCACCGAAACGCCGCAGCACTACCGCATCAGCGCCCAGGGCTTGGAGGGGCTGACGCTGGCCCCGGATTCGACCGTGCAAGTGCCCGCCACCGGCGCGCGCTGGGTGTCGGTGCAGCTGCAAATCCCCTACGGCAGCGCAGCACCAGGCTCACACCCGATCCACTTCACCGTGCAAGCCCTGGAGCACCCGGCCCAGGTGCAGGAAAAAGCCACCTTCCTGGTGCCCCGCTAGCACGGCGTAGTTTTTAAGAACGTGTTCACGATCTAAACAAAAAGAGCTGTTAGCGCTGATCCAGCATGCGCTAACAGCTCTCTTTTTTTATTGATTAACAACCTGCTGACGCGGGCTGGCTCAAGTGCGCATCAATGGCCAGCAAGGCCGCCAAGACGGCTTGGCTGGCCGCACCTGGGCAGCGCTGCGACCATTCATGTTCGGCCAAAGGGTGCACGCTGCAGGCACCGGGCAAGGGCGCTTGCGCATCCAGCAAGGCATGCAAGCGCGGCAAAAACACCCATTGCAGCCACTGCTCGATGCGCAAGGTATCGACCATAAAAGGCAGGGGCGAGGCCAGGGCATCGGCCGGTGGGGGCTGCGGCTGCCACAAATCAGCTGCGCGCATGGCCGCCTCCAGGGCGTGCAGCAGGGGGCGTAAATCGGCCGGGGTCGGCATGGTGTCGTGGGCAAAAGTCATGCCCGCGATTGTCCCGTTTCCGGGCTGGCACCGTGGGCTGGCGGGCTGTTCTACACTTGGCCCGCTATGCCACTACCTGCCTGCGCTATGTCCCCCCGCCCACTTGCCCACCCCGCTCGCCGCCGCTGGCTGCTCATGACCGCAGCGACGGTGCTCAGCGGGTCCGCCCTGGCCCAGGTTGCTGTGGGCGATGCCTCGCGCCTGCGCCATTTGGTGCCGGCCGAGCAGTTAGAACAATCGGCCCAGCAGCAGTACGCCCAACTGCTGCAAGAGGCCAAGGCCCAAGGCCGCTTGGTGCCCACCAGCGATGCCCAGGTGCAACGCCTGCACGCCATTGTCCAGCGCCTGATCCCCTTTACCGCCCAGTGGAACCGCCGCGCCAGCCAATGGCAGTGGCAGGTGGCGCTGATTCGCAGCCCGGACATCAACGCCTTTTGCATGCCGGGCGGAAAAATCGCCTTTTACACCGGCATTTTGGACACCCTGCGCCTGACCGACGATGAGGTGGCCATGGTCATGGGCCACGAAATGGCCCACGCCCTGCGCGAGCACGCCCGTGAGCAGCTGGCGAAAAACTCGGCCACCAGCATCGGCATCTCGCTGGGAGCGCAGCTGCTGGGCCTGGGCGATATCGGCAACTACGCCGCCCAACTGGGCGGGCAGCTACTCAGCCTGAACTTCAGTCGCAGCGACGAAAGCGATGCCGATCTGGTCGGCCTGGAAATTGCCGCCCGCGCCGGCTACAACCCGCAAGCGGCCGTGCGCCTGTGGGAAAAAATGGGCCAAGCCACCGGCAACAGCACGCAAGGCCTGGCCTTTTTGTCCACCCACCCCAGCGGGCCCCAGCGCATTCGGCAACTGCAGGCCAATGTGCCCAAGGTGCAGGGCTTGTACGAACAGGCCAAGCGGCGGTAAGAACGTGTTCATGCCCTGCATGCGGGCAGCATCAGTTTTTAAACAACACGTTGCGGTACTGAATGGCCTCGGCCACATGCGCACTGGCGATGCCCTCGCCCCCGGCCAAATCCGCAATCGTGCGGGCCACGCGCAAGGTGCGGTGGGTGGCGCGGGCCGACCAGGCCAGGCGCTCGGCCGCTTTGTGCAGCAGGGCGTGCGCGGCGGGCTCCAGCTGCAGCACGGCTTCTAATTGCTGGCCGTGCAATTGCTGGTTCGCCCCGCCTTGGCGGGCTACGGCCCGCTGGCGCGCTTGCACCACGCGCTGGCGAATGGCCGCGCTGCTTTCCCCGGTGGGCGCTTGCAGCAGCTCTTGCGCTGGCAGCGCGGGCACGTGGACGTGCAAATCAATGCGGTCCAGCAGCGGGCCGCTCAACTTGCCTTGGTAACGGCCAATTTGCTGCGGGCTGCAGCGACAAGGCCGCTGGGTGCTGCCATGAAAGCCACAGGGGCAGGGATTCATCGCCGCCAGCAGCTGAAAGCGGGCCGGAAACTGGCTGCTCAAGGCCGCGCGGGCAATGGTGATGTGGCCGTTTTCCAGCGGCTCGCGCAGCGCTTCCAGGGCGCTGCGGGCAAATTCCGGAAACTCATCCAAAAACAGCACGCCATGGTGGGCCAGCGAAATGGCCCCCGGCCGGGGCGGGGAGCCACCGCCCACCAGCGCCACCGCGCTGGCGGTGTGGTGCGGGGCGCTGGTGGGGCGCAGGCCCCATTCCTGCGGGTCAAAGCGTCCGGCCAGGCTGGCCACGGCGGCGCTCTCCAGCGCCTCTTGCTCGGTCATGGCGGGCAGCAGGCTGCTAAAGCGCTGGGCCAGCATGGATTTACCGGCCCCCGGTGGCCCCACCAGCAGCAGGCCGTGCCCGCCAGCGGCGGCAATCTCCAGGGCGCGTTTGGCTTGCACCTGGCCCTTCACATCGGCCAGATCGGGGCCGCTGGCGCGGTGGACGGGGGCTTGCGCGGTGATGCGCTGCCAGCCTTCGCCGCCGGGCTGGCCCAGCAAATGCGCCACCACATCGAGCAAATGCGCCGCACCAAACACCTGGGCGGCGGGGGCCAAAGCGGCTTCGCGGGCACTGTCCAGGGGCAAAACCAGGCGCTGATCGCCGCCGTGCAAGCTGCTGACCAGGCCGCCGCGCACCGGGCGCAGGGCACCGGAGAGGGACAACTCCCCGGCAAACTCCCAGCCGTGCAAAGCCTCTAGCGGAATTTGCCCGCTGGCGGCCAAAATCCCCAGCGCAATGGGCAGGTCAAAGCGGCCCGAATCCTTGGGCAAGTCGGCCGGGGCCAAATTGACGGTGATGCGCTTGTTGTTGGGAAACTCCAGCCCGCTGTTTTGCAAAGCGCAGCGCACGCGCTCGCGGGCCTCTTTCACTTCCACATCGGCCAGCCCCACCAAACTCAAGCTGGGCAGGCCATTGGCCAGATGCACTTCCACCGTCACCGCCGGGGCGGCCAGTCCCAGCAGGGCACGGCTTTGAACACACGCAAGGGTCATGGCCCGCCTTTCTCAGTGCAAAAGTGGCCAATCTAGTGCCCCCCTGGCGGCCCACCAAGGGGATTGACCCGTAGGCCCGGCGGCCATCTTCATGGCTAGCGTTCAAAAAATTCAAGCCGCTGCCCAACCCGCCCGCTACCATCGCCCGCTATGGAAACCGCCTTGCACAACATTCTGGAGCGCGTACGCGCCGCTGCTGCCGATGCCACCCCTTTGCGCCTGTGTGGCGGGGGCAGCAAAGATTTTCATGGTCTGGCCCTGGAGGGCACGCCCCTGGAGCTGCGCCCGCTGCGCGGCATCATCAGCTACGAGCCGACCGAGCTGGTCGTCACCGCCCGCGCCGGCACGCCGCTACAAGAGCTGCAGGCCACCTTGGCCCAAGCCGGTCAGACCCTGGCCTTTGAGCCCCCGCACTTTGCCCTGGGCGACAAGCAGCCCACCGTGGGCGGCATGGTGGCCGCCGGGTGGTCCGGCCCCGCGCGGGCCAGCAGCGGCGCGGTGCGCGATTTCGTGCTGGGCGTGGAAATCATCAACGGCCGGGGCGAACTGCTGCGCTACGGCGGCCAAGTCATGAAAAACGTCGCTGGCTACGATGTCTCGCGCCTGATGGCCGGCAGCTGGGGCACGCTGGGCGTGATCACCGAGGTGAGCTTAAAAGTGCTGCCCGTGGCCCCGGCGCAGGCCACCTTGGTCTTTGCCATGAACGAAGCGCAGGCCCTGGAGGCACTGAACCGCTGGGGCGGCCAGCCCCTGCCGCTGAACGCCAGTTGCTGGGCGCAGGGCCAGCTGTGGCTGCGCCTGTGCGGTGCCCAGGCCGCCGTGCAGGCCGCCTGCCAAAAACTGGGCGGCGAGCGCCTGCCCGACGACCAGGCCGCAGCCCTGTGGCACAGCCTGCGCGAGCAGCAGCACCCCTGGTTTGCCGCCCGCAGCGATGCCGATGCGCTGTGGCGACTGTCGCTGCCGCAAACTGCCGCCCCCCTGGCCCTGCCCGAGGGTATTGCCGCACCGCTGATCGAATGGCACGGAGCCCAGCGCTGGGTGCAGGCCCCGCGCACCATGGCCAGCGCCATCACCGCAGCGGCCCAGGCCGCTGGGGGTAGCGCCACTATTTTTAGAGCTGAACGCGCTGATCAATTAAGCAATTGGCCGATCTTTAACCCGCAAAGTGCCACTTTGCAAGCGGTGCATGCTCAGTTAAAAAAAGCATTTGATCCGCACGGCCTGTTGAACCCTGGCCGCACCGGCCTCTGAAGGAGCGACCATGCAAACCCATCTGGCCCCTGAATTTCAAGGCACCCCCGACGGCCTCGAGGCCGAAGCCATCCTGCGCAAATGCGTGCACTGCGGCTTTTGCACCGCCACCTGCCCCACCTACCAAACCCTGGGCGATGAGCTGGACGGCCCGCGCGGGCGCATCTACCTCATCAAACAAGTCATGGAAGGCACCGCGCCCACCCGTGCCACCCAACTGCACCTGGACCGCTGCCTGACCTGCCTGAACTGCGAAACCACCTGCCCCAGCGGCGTGCAGTATGGCCGCCTGATCGACATTGGCCGCAAAGTGGTCGATGCCAAGGTGCAGCGCCCCCTGGGCGAACGCCTGCAGCGCTGGGCGCTGAAAGAGGGCCTGAGCTCGCCCCTGTTCGCCCCGGCCATGAAGCTGGGCCAGGCCGTGCGCAGCCTGCTGCCCGAGGGCATCCGCGCCAAGGTGCCCGCCAAAAGCGAACACGGCACCTGGCCGGCACAGGAGCACCCGCGCAAGGTGCTGTTGCTGGCCGGTTGCGTACAACCGGCGATGCTGCCCAACATCAACTACGCCACCGCCCGGGTGCTGGATGCCGTGGGCATCCAGACCGTGGTCATCGACCAGGCCGTGTGCTGCGGTGCGGTGAAATTCCACCTGAACGACCAAGAAGGCGGCAAAGACCAAATGCGGGCCAACATTGATGCCTGGTGGCCGGCCGTGCAAGCCGGTGAGGTCGAAGCCATTGTGAGCAACGCCAGCGGCTGCGGCGTGATGATCAAAGACTACGGCCACGCCCTGCGCCTGGATGCGCAGTACGCCGACAAAGCCGCCCGCATCAGCGCCCTGGCGCGTGACCTGGCACAGCTTTTGCCCGACCTGCTGCCGGAGCTGGTGGACAAGCTCGCCGGCAAGGCCCAGCTACCGCCAGCGGCCATGGCCTACCACCCGCCCTGCACCTTGCAGCACGGGCAAAAACTCAAAGGCGTGGTGGAAGCCAATCTGAGCAAACTGGGCTTTACCCTGAAAACCGCGCGCACCGAAGCACACCTGTGCTGCGGCTCGGCCGGGACGTATTCCGTGCTGCAGGCCGATATCTCTCAACAACTGCGCAAGCGCAAACTCGGCGCTTTGGGCGAAGCCTTTACCGACGACAGCCCGCCAGCGGCCATCCTCTCGGCCAACATTGGCTGCATCAGCCACCTGCAGGCCGGCACCAGCATCCCAGTGCGGCACTGGGTGGAGGTGCTGGACGAGGCGCTGGCACGTTAAGAACGTACTCAGTGCCCGGCAAAGTCCACCAAGGTGAACAGCGGCAGCTGCCCCACGGTTTGCAGCAGTGTGGAGCCGCCCAATTCGGGCAAATCCACAATGGCGGCCCCTTCCATGACGGTAGCGCCCAGTTTTTCCAGCAGCTTTTTGCCCGCCATCATGGTGCCGCCGGTGGCAATCAGGTCGTCGATGAGCAGCACCTTGTCACCCGGCCGCACGGCATCGGTGTGCAGCTCGACGGTGGCGCTGCCGTATTCGAGTTCATAGGTTTCCTCCACCGTGGTGAAGGGCAGCTTGCCTTTTTTGCGGATCGGCACAAAGCCCACGCCCAGTTCGTAGGCGATGACCGAGCCGATGATGAAGCCGCGCGCATCCAGCCCGGCCACCACATCGGGGCGCATGGCTTTGTCCATGTAGCGGTGGACAAAGGCATCAATCAGCACCCGAAACACTTTCGGGTCTTGCAGCAGCGGGGTGATGTCCCGAAACTGCACCCCCGGCGCGGGCCAATTGGGAACGGTGCGAATGTGTTCGCGCAAATAGTCGTGGACGCTGGAGGAATGCATAGGACTGGCGTTGGGTTGGGTGCGCAAAAGCGCAGAACAAAGAAGCGGCTGCGAGTGTAGCCGCCCACCGCCTAAAATCGCCGCCTATGACTGATGGTACTTCCCCCGCCGCGCCCATGGACGGCACCCAGGCGCTGGCCACGGCCCGCGCCACCTTACAAATTGAAATTGCCTCGTTGCACGCACTGGCCGAGCGCTTGGACGAACACTTCGTCGCGGTGGTGCAGGCCATTTTGGCGCTGCGCGGGCGGGTCATCGTCATGGGCATGGGCAAAAGCGGCCATGTGGGGCACAAGATTGCCGCCACACTGGCCTCGACCGGCACACCCGCTTTTTTTGTGCATCCCGCCGAGGCCAGCCATGGCGACCTGGGCATGGTGCGCGGCAGCGATTTGGTGCTGGCCCTGTCCAATAGCGGTGAGAGCCATGAAATCACCGACCTGCTGCCCGTGCTCAAACGCCAGGGCGTGCGCGTGGCCGCCATGACGGGCAACCTCCAGTCCACCTTGGCCCAGCACGCCGATTGGGTGTTGGACACCAGCGTCGAGCGCGAAGCCTGCCCGCTCAACCTGGCCCCCACAGCCAGCACCACCGTGCAACTGGCCCTGGGCGATGCCCTGGCCACCGCTTTGCTGGATGCCCGGGGCTTTCAGGCCGAGGACTTTGCCCGCTCCCACCCCGGCGGCTCGCTGGGCCGGCGGCTGCTGACCCATGTGCGCGATGTCATGCGCAGCGGCACCGAGCTGCCCGAGGTGCAGGCGCACGACGATTTCTTTACCGTGATGCGTGAAATGAGCGCCAAAAACCTGGGAGCGGCCATCGTCGTCGATGCCAACCGCCAGGTGCTGGGTATTTTTACCGATGGCGACTTGCGCCGCCGCCTGGAGCAAGGGGCCGATTTGCGCCAGGCCACCGCCCAGGATTTAATGCACCCGCGCCCGCGCACGATTGCCCCGCATGTGCTGGCCACCCAGGCCGCCCAAATGATGGAGCAGCACGGCATTACCAGCGTGGTCGTGGTCGATGGCGCCAACACCTTGGTCGGCCTGGTGCATATCCGTGACCTGATGCTGGCCAAAGTTATTTAACTCCCCGCTCTATGCCTAAAAACTACACAGCCCCCGCCCTGCACTTTCCCCCGGAACTGCTCTTACAAGCCCAGCCGGTGCGCGTGGTGTTTTTCGATGTCGATGGGGTGCTCACCGATGGCGGTTTGTACTTCAGTGAAGCGGGCGAATCCCTCAAGCGCTTTCACACCCTGGATGGCCACGGCATCAAACTCCTGCAGCAAGCGGGCATTACCCCCGCGGTCGTCACGGGGCGGGACAGCGCTCCACTGCGCCTGCGCCTGCAGCAATTGGGCGTGCGCCACGCCATTTTTGGCACCGAGGATAAATTGCCCGCCGCCCAGCAAATTTTGAACACCCTGGGCCTGGATTGGTCGCAAGCGGCCGCCATGGGCGACGATTGGCCCGACCTGCCCATGCTGCGCCACTGCGCCCTGGCCTGCGCCCCGGCCAACGCCCATCCGGAAAACCTGGCGCTGGCCGATTGGGTCAGTGACTTTGCCGGCGGCCAAGGGGCTGTGCGCCAGCTGTGCGATCTGCTGCTGATGGCCAGCGGCCAGTACCGCCGCTTGCTGGAGCAGTATTTGCCATGAAAACCACCCTGTCCGACCGGCTGAGTTTGTACCTGCCCATCGTATTGATGGGGCTGCTGGCCCTGGGCAGCTGGTGGCTGGTGCGCTCCGCCCCCCGCCCCCTGGCGGCCCAAGCGGTGGCGCTACCCGAAAACCAACAAGACTACACGGTGGAAGATTTTTCCACCCAACAATTTGCCGCTGACGGGCACTTGACCAGCCAGATTTGGGGCCAGCAAGCGCGGCATTATTTGCAGGCCGATATTTTAGAAATTGACCAAGTGCGCACCCGCAGCCAAGGGGCGCAGGGCGTGCTCACCACCACCTCGGCCCAGCGCGGCATTAGCAACAGCGATGCCTCTGAAGTGCAGCTGTGGGGCAATGCCAAGGTGGAGCGCCACTACCCCAATGGCAAGCCCCCCATGGTGCTGGAAGGAGAGTTTTTGCATGCCTGGCCTCAGCTGGAGCGCCTGCGCTCTCACCTGCCGGTGACCCTCACCCGGGGGGGCAGTCGCTTTACCGGCAACAGCCTAGAGTACGACAACGCCCGCCAAGTGGCGCTCTTGCAAGGCCGGGTGCGCGGGCACATCGAAGCGCCAAAGCGCACGCGCTAGCCTTGGCCGCTGGCCGAACGTGCCGCGCGGTGGGCAGACGTAAAAGGCAGACGTAAAAAAAGAGCCTTGCGGCTCTTTTTTTTGAGATTGCGAACAGGTGCGCAATCTACAGCGCGTGCTTAGTAGCTGCTGCGACGGTTGTAACCGCCGCCGTTGTTGCCGCCGCCAAAGCCGCCGCTGCGGGGAGGACGGGGCTCCATCGGGCGAGCGATGTTCACCACCAGATCGCGGCCACCCATGTTTTGGCCGTGGGTGCCTTCGATGGCGGCTTGGGCTTCAGCTTCGCTGCCCATTTCCACAAAGCCAAAACCTTTGGAGCGGCCGGTGTCGCGCTCCATCATGACTTTGGCGCTTTGCACCGAACCGAATGCGCTGAAGGTCTGTTCCAGATCTTGATCGCGGAAAGAGTAGGGCAGGTTGCCTACGTAAAGTTTGTTGCCCATGACAGGACTCCTGAAAGAAAAAAAGAAACGCGATGGAGTCCTGACCAGAATCACACTAAGACAAGAGACGCAAACGCACTCGCTCTTGTGCCCGTGCACGCCGAGAGCGCGGCCATTATCGAGGATATCCACAAGGCTGCTGCAGGTTTTTTCGGGTAATTCGTGCTCCATACAACACCTGTGTTTAGCCCGGCGGCGGTGTTGGGTGATAGACAGGCTTTTTAGGAGGTGTTTTTGCGCGTCTTGGGCGCTTTCCAGCAAGGTGCAGCTTCTGTAAGCACAATACGCGCCCTTATGGATGCTTTACTTATTTCAACAATGATTGTGGCGCTGGCCGAGATGGGCGATAAAACCCAGCTGCTGGCGCTGGTGCTGGCCGCGCGGTTTCAAAAACCGTGGCCCATCGTGGTGGGGATTTTGATCGCCACCGTGGCCAACCACGCCCTGGCCGGGGCCGTGGGCGTATGGATAACGCAATGGCTGGGGCCAGACATGCTGCGCTGGGTGCTGGGCCTGTCGTTCATCGCCATGGCGCTGTGGATGCTGGTGCCCGACAAACTGGACGATGCGGGCATCAAAGAGCACCCCGGCTGGGGCGTGCTGCTGACCACCACGGTGGCGTTTTTCTTGGCCGAGATGGGCGATAAAACCCAGGTGGCCACCGTCATGCTGGCTGCGCAGTACCAAGCCTTTGTGTGGGTCGTCATCGGCACCACGCTGGGCATGCTGCTGGCCAATGCGCCGGTGGTGTGGCTGGGCCACAAGCTGGTGCGCCGGGTGCCGCTGCGGCTGGTGCATGGCATCTCGGCCGCGATTTTTGCCGTGTTAGGGGGGCTGGCCTTGCTGGCGCCGGTGCTTGGAGTATGATGGCCCGCCTAGTTTTTACTAGCTAGTCGCGCCGATTTGCACCAGCTTGCGGGCGCTTTATAAATTCCGCTAAAGACCCGTCCGACGCGATGTTTTCTTTCCCTTCGCCCCGGCCTCGTTTTTAGCGATGCCGGGTTTTTTTATGTCTTTGATCGCCACCCCCCAAACCATGCACTTCCCCGAAGTGCTGCCGCTGCAAAGCGGGGCCAGCATTCGGGATTACCAGTTGGTGTACGAAACCTACGGCCAGCTCAACGCGGACAAATCCAATGCCGTGCTGGTCTGCCACGCCCTGAACGCCTCGCACCACGTTGCCGGGGTGTACCCCAATGAGGAGAAAAGCGAGGGCTGGTGGGACAACATGATCGGCCCGGGCAAGAGCGTGGATACGAACAAATTTTTCGTTATCGGTGTGAACAACCTGGGCTCGTGCTTTGGCTCCACCGGGCCCAAAGACATCAACCCCGACACCGGCACGGTGTACGGTGCCGATTTTCCGGTGGTGACGGTAGAAGACTGGGTCAATGCCCAGGCCCGGCTGCTGGACCGCCTGGGCATTGCGCAGCTGGCCGCAGTGCTGGGCGGCAGCCTGGGCGGCATGCAGGCGCAGTCGTGGACGCTGCAGTACCCCGAGCGCATGCGCCACGCCGTGGTGGTGGCCAGTGCGCCCAATCTGACGGCCGAGAACATCGCCTTCAACGAGGTGGCGCGCCGGGCCATCGTCACCGACCCGGATTTTCACGGCGGCCACTTCTACCAGCATGGCGTGGTGCCGGCGCGGGGGCTGCGCATTGCCCGCATGATTGGCCACATCACCTACCTGAGCAACGATGTGATGAACCAAAAATTTGGCCGCCAGCTGCGTGAGGGGCTGGATTTGAAATACAGCACGCAAGACATTGAGTTCCAAATTGAGAGCTATCTGCGCCACCAGGGCGACAAGTTCAGCACGTATTTCGATGCCAACACCTATCTGCTTATTACCCGGGCGCTCGATTATTTTGATCCTGCCCGCAGCTTTGGCGGCCAATTGGCCCAGGCCTACGCCCGCGCCCAGGCCAAGTTTTTGCTGATCAGTTTTTCTACGGACTGGCGTTTTGCGCCCGAGCGCTCGCGCGAGATCGTCAAAGCCCTGCTCGACAACGGGCGGCAAGTGAGCTATGCCGAGATCGACGCGCCGCACGGCCACGATGCCTTTTTGCTGGACGACCCACGCTACATGGGCGTGATGCGCTCCTATTTTGAGAACATTGCCACCGAATTGACCAAGGAGGGCGTATGAGCGATACCGCCACCATGCAGGCCATTGCGGCCCTGATTCCCGCCGGGGCGCGGGTGCTGGACCTGGGCTGCGGCGAAGGGGCCATGCTCGATTTTCTGCAACGCCAGCGTGGCTGCACCGGCTACGGTGTGGAGCTGGACGATGCCAACGTGCTGGCCTGCGTGCGCCGGGGCGTGAACGTGCTGCAGCTCAACCTGGAAGACGGCCTGGCCATGTTCGAGGACAACAGCTTTGACGTGGTGCTGCAAATCGACACCCTGCAGCACCTGCGCAACGCCGAGACCATGCTGCAGGAAACCGCCCGCATCGGGCGCAGCGGCATCGTCGCCTTCCCCAACTTTGCCCACTGGCCCAACCGCCTCTCGGTGCTGCGCGGGCGCATGCCGGTCACGCGCCACCTGCCCTACCAGTGGTACGACACGCCCAACATCCGCGTCGGCACATTCAAAGACTTTGAGGTGCTGGCCACGAAAAACCGCCTGCGCATCCTGGACGCCTTTGGTCTGGACAACGGCCAGATCGTGCGCCGCCTGCCCAACCTGTGCGCCAGCCGGGCGGTGTTCCACTTTGAACACGCTTAAATAAAAAGAGCTGCTTGCGCTGGTAAATAAACAGTTTCAAGGTTAAAACGCTTTGAAAAACAATAAAAATCAGCGCAAACAGCTATGCATACAACCCATCCTGCCCCTGCGCTTAGGCCAGCCGCCCCGCATCGGCCCCGTACATCTCCAGGGCAATGCGCACCACGGTGGCCACTTCCTCGCCCACGGCGGCGGTAAATTCGGCCTCGGCCTGGGCCGTGGCGCGGGCAAAGCCCTGGTACCACTGCAGGCCGCTGGCGGTGTAGCACACCCGCTTGGCGCGGCGGTCCAGCGGGTCAGGGCGGCGCTCGACCAGGCCCCAGGCCTCGCACTGGTCAATCAAATCGGCCATGGCCTGCTTGCTCATGCCGGCGCGGTCGGCCAAATCGGTCAAGCGGTCGCCCTGCGGGCTTAAATGCCGGGTGATGTGCAGGTGGGCAGCGCTGACCTTGTCGCGCTCGGCCAAGTTCGATAGCGCCAGCGGCACCGCCGCATCCTGCACCATCAGCGTGCGCACGCGCTGGTCAAACTGGCGCAGGGCATGGCCCAACAACTGGCCCAAATGGGTTTGGCGCCAAGCATCTGCGTGCGGGTTATTTTGCAGCATGGTCAGTTTCCCTAAAAATCAAACAAACTGACTAAATTATAGCCATCTGTTGTTTTACATTACTGTTCATTCGTCCAGTCACTGTATTTTTAAACAGGAGTTTCACCATGAACGCCATCGCCCGCACCCCTGCCGCCGCCCCCTCGGAAGAAAAAGCCAAAGCCCTGGCCGCCGCCCTGGCCCAAATTGAAAAGCAATTTGGCAAAGGCACCATCATGAAACTGGGCGAAGGCGAGGTGGTGGAAGACATCCAGGTCGTCTCCACCGGTTCGCTGGGGCTGGACGTGGCCCTGGGCGTGGGCGGCCTGCCGCGCGGCCGGGTGATTGAAATTTACGGCCCGGAATCGTCCGGCAAGACCACGCTGACCTTGCAAGTGATTGCCGAGATGCAAAAAATCGGCGGCACCTGCGCCTTCATCGATGCCGAGCACGCGCTGGACACCAGCTACGCGCAAAAACTGGGCGTGAACTTGAATGAGGTGCTGATTAGCCAGCCCGACACCGGCGAGCAGGCGCTGGAGATTGTCGATAGCTTGGTGCGCTCGGGCGCGGTCGATTTGATCGTGATTGACTCGGTCGCGGCCCTGGTGCCCAAAGCCGAAATCGAAGGCGAGATGGGCGACAGCCTGCCTGGCCTGCAAGCGCGCTTGATGAGCCAGGCGCTGCGCAAACTGACCGCCACCATCAAAAAGACCAATTGCACCGTCATCTTCATCAACCAAATCCGCATGAAGATTGGCGTGATGTTTGGCAGCCCCGAAACCACCACCGGCGGCAACGCGCTGAAGTTTTACGCCTCGGTGCGCCTGGACATCCGCCGCACCGGCAGCATCAAAAAGGGCGACAACGTCATCGGCAACGAAACCAAGGTCAAAGTGGTGAAGAACAAAGTCTCGCCGCCGTTCAAAACCGCCGCGTTCGACATTTTGTTTGGCGAGGGCATCAGCCGCATGGGCGAGATCATCGACATGGGGGTGGAGGCGAAAATTTTGGATAAATCCGGCGCTTGGTACGCCTACAACGGCGAAAAAATTGGCCAAGGTCGCGACAACACCCGCGAATTTTTGAAAGAAAACCCGGCCCTGGCCGCCGAAATAGAAAACAAAGTGCGCGCACACCTGGGCGTGGCCCCGGCCGCTGGTGCGGCCCCAGCCGCCGATGCCGCCGAAAAACCCGCCAAACCGACCAAAGCCAAAAAAGGCGAGGTCGATGAGGACGGCGTCATCCTGTAATGGCCGCCGCGCCGTTGAGCCTGACGGCCCGGGCGCTGCGCCTGCTTGCCCAGCGCGAGCATTCGCGCCTGGAGTTGCAGCGCAAGCTGCAGCACTTTGTGCAATCGGCGGCAGAGCAATCAGCAGCAGAGGAAGGCGCGGCAGAAACTGCGCCCAGCCAGCGCCCAGCCCATGCCGATGGGGCCGCGCCCATGCCAACCGCAGAAGAGTTGGCCGCCGTGCTGGACAAGCTCGAAGCCAAAGGCTTTATCCAGCCTGAGCGCGTGGCCCAATCCGTGCTTTACCGCCGCGCCCCCAAGCTGGGCAGCCAGCGGGTGCTACAAGAGTTGCGGCAAAAAGGCTTGGATGAAGCCATCGTGCGCCAAGCCGCCGATACCTTGCGCGACACCGAGCACCCACGCTGCTGGGCGGTGTGGCAACGCAAATTTGGAGAGGTGGCCAACACGCCCCAGGAGCGTGCCCGGCAAATACGCTTTTTGGCCAGCCGGGGCTTTGCGATGGAAGTGATTGGCAAAGTGGTGCGCGGGCAGGCACCGCACGAGGATGCGGCCGAAGACTAAGCGCCGGCGCTAGGGGGCCGGGGCCCCCTTGGGCCACAGCACCCACAGGCGCAAATCCTGCTTGGTGCGGCCCGCAATGTCGCCCGCAATCTCACCCGAACCCATGAAGTAATCGGCCCGCACGGCCCCCACAATGGCGCTGCCCGTGTCTTGGGCCAGCACCAAACGGTTCAAGGCCTGTGTGGGGCCGCTGCTGGAGAGCCACACGGGCGTGCCATACGGAATGCTGCGCCGGTCCACGGCAATCGAGCGTTCGGCGGTCAGCGGCACGCCCTGCGCCCCTTTGGGGCCAAAGTTGCTGCTGACTTCATCCAGCGCCTCTTCCCGAAAGAACACATAGCGTGGGTTGCTCCACAGCATCTCTTGCACGCGGCTGGGGTTGGCCTGCGTCCAGGCGGTGATGCCTGGCCACGTGGCATCGCGCACCAGGCCCCGCTCCAACAGCCATTTGCCTACGCTGCGGTAGGGGTGGTCGTTGGTGGCGGCAAAAGCGGCCCGTACTTGGCGCTGGCGGCCATCGGGCTCGGTCATGTTCAAACGGCCAGAACCTTGGATGTGCAGGACGAGCACTTTGACCGGGTCGTCCAGCCAGGCAATCTCATGCCCGGCCAAGGCCGCCTGCACGCTGGGGGACGATTCAATTTGCTGGCGCGACAGCCAGGGCTTGCGCTTGCCAAAGCCCTCCACCCCCACGGGGGCGGCGTACAAGGGGTAGCGAAACACGGGGTCGGGCTGGCGCTGCGCATTAAAAAACGGCTCGTAATACGCCGTCAGCATGCCGTTGCTCTGGCCGCTGTGGTCTTCCACCCGGTAGGGCTGCATATGCGTTTGCAGCCAGTGCCAAATTTGGGCGGTATTGGCCAGGCCCAGGCGGCGAATGTCTGGGCACAAACGGGCCAGCGCGGCCGGCGGCGCGGTGCAGCTGTGCTGCCAGGCTTGCAGGGCTTGGTGCACATCGTCCTCGGCCAGGCCGGGCAGTTCGGCCCAGCGCACCGGCACCCAGCGGCTGCCTGGGCGGGCAATGGGCGGGGGCAGCGGCGCTGTATCGGGCACCATGCCCGTGGGCAGCGGGGGCACTTTGTCAGCCATAGGGATATCGCCTTTGCGCGGCGTGGAGCAGGCAATCAAACTACCTACAATGAGCAGCAGCAAGGCGCGGGGAAAAAAGGATGCGGTCATGGGGCCGATTTTGCGCCAATCTGCGCCTTGTCCATTGGCAATCTGTATTGCTTTGATCGTGTGTACCGGCCCTGCTGGCCCGAGGAAAGGACTTTTGTATGCGCAAAATGATGACCATGACGGCCACCGCCTTGGTGGCAGTTTTAACGGTAAGCGGCTGCGCCGATACCGGCATGTCCGATACCCAACGCCGCACGGCCATTGGCACGGGCGTGGGTGCGGTGGCCGGCGCGGTGATTGCCTCGGCCACGGGCGGCAAAGCGGGGGTGGGTGCGGTGGCCGGCGCAGCCATTGGCGGCATTGGCACCTATATCTGGTCGGCCAATATGGAAAAGCGCAAGCGCGAAATGCAGGAGGCCACCCAAGGCACGGGCATTGGCGTGAGCCAAACGGCAGACAACCGCTTGAAGCTGGACATCCCCAGCGATGTTTCGTTTGACACCGGCCGCTACGACATCAAGAGCAATTTCGCCCCCATCTTGAACCGCTTTGCCGATGGCCTGCGCAGTACGCCGAATTACACGGTGGACATCATTGGCCACACCGACAGCACCGGCAGCGATGCGGTGAACAACCCGCTGTCGATCAACCGCGCCAATGCCACACGCAATTACTTGATCAATCGCGGTGCGGATGGCTCGCGCATCTACACCGAAGGGCGTGGCTCGCGCGAGCCGGTGGCCAGCAACGCCACCATCGAAGGCCGCGCCCAAAACCGCCGCGTCGAAATCTACATGGGTGAAGTGGCACCCCAGCAGCGCTAGGCAAGGTGCTTAATTCAAGCGCTCCACCCCCAGCAGCTTGCAGGCATGGATGGCGTTGCGCAGTGCGGCGATGGCCTCGTAACGGGTAAAGCTGCGCCGCCACACCAGGCTGACGCGGCGCTTGGGCGGGGCGCTGCCGTCGGGCTCCACAATCGGCAGGTAGCGGATGTAGGGCTCGTCCGAGCGGCGACGGCGCGGGCTTTGCAGCGCATCGTTGGCCACCGACAGGCGCGGCACCAGGGTCACGCCCATGCCGGCAGCGACCATGTGCTTGATGGTTTCGAGTGAAGAGCCTTCAAAGCTGCGACGAATGCCTTCGGCGTTGCTGGCGTAGCGGGCAAATTCGGGGCATACCTCCAGCACGTGGTCGCGAAAGCAGTGGCCCGCGCCCAACAGCAACATGGTTTCATTTTTCAGCTGTTGGGTGCTGATGGATTCTTGCTGGGCCAGGGGATGGGTGCTGGGCACGGCGGCCAAAAAAGGCTCGTCGTACAGCGGGGCGATGGCCAGACCCGTATCAGGAAAGGGCTCGGCCAAGATAGCGCAGTCGATCTCGCCGGTGCGCAGCATTTCCAGCAGTTTGACGGTGAAGTTCTCCTGCAGCATGAGCGGCATTTGCGGCGTGCGGGCAATGGATTGGCGCACCAAATCGGGCAGCAAATACGGGCCGATGGTGTAGATCACGCCCAGGGTGAGCACCCCGGCCAGGGGGTCTTTGCCGCGCTTGGCGATTTCTTTGATTTCAGCCGCTTGGTCCAGCACGCTTTGCGCCTGGCGCACGATGTCTTCACCCAGGGCGGTGATGGTCACCTCGTTGGAGCTGCGCTCAAAGATTTTGACATCCAGCTCTTCTTCGAGTTTTTTGACGGCCACCGACAGCGTCGGTTGCGAGACAAAACAAGCTTCGGCGGCACGGCCAAAGTGCCGCTCCCGGGCCACGGCGACGATGTATTTGAGTTCGGTGAGCGTCATAACTATTTTTTGCTATCAAAGAAACGGTTTGTATCACGCATTCCAATGCAATGGCGCGGCAAGGTGGGGGCTTTGGGGCCCTTGCCACGGTTCATGCCTTGAGGTATTCGGCCTTGCTGCCCAGCCAGCGCTCGATGTGCTGCTGCGCTTGGCGCGGATACTGCTGCAGCATCTGCGGGGCCAGTTCCCGCGCCCACTCCAGCAGGGCCATGTCTTGCTCCAGATCGGCAAAGCGCAGCATGGCCGCCCCCGATTGGCGGGCCCCGAGGAATTCGCCCGGGCCGCGAATTTCCAAATCACGCCGGGCGATTTCAAAGCCATCGTTGGTTTCGGCCATGGCACGCAGGCGCTCTTTGCCGTTGTCCGAGAGCTTGCCGCTGTCGCCCACCGAGTACAGCAGCACGCAGGCCGAGGCCACCGCCCCGCGCCCCACGCGCCCGCGCAGCTGGTGCAGTTGCGACAGGCCAAAGCGCTCGGCGTGCTCAATCACCATCAAGGAGGCATTGGGCACGTCCACCCCCACCTCGATCACCGTGGTGGCCACCAGCAGGCCCATCAGGCCGCTGGCAAACATCTGCATCACGGCTTTTTTCTCGGCCGGGCTCATGCGTGAATGCAGCAAGCCGACCAGCACGCCAGGCAGGGCGGCGCTCAGCTCGGCGTGGGTGGCGGTGGCGTTGCTCAGGTCCAGGGTTTCGCTTTCTTCGATCAACGGGCAGACCCAGTACACCTGCCGCCCTTGGGCCAGCTGGGCGGCCAGGCGCTCGATCAATTCATCTTTGCGGCTGTCGGGCAGCACGCGGGTGACGATAGGGGTGCGCCCAGGGGGCAGCGCATCAATCACCGAGACATCCAAATCGGCGTAATAGCTCATGGCCAGGGTGCGCGGAATGGGTGTGGCGCTCATCATCAGCAAATGCGGCTCCAGCCCGGCATGGGCCAGTTTTTGCCGCAGCGCCAGGCGCTGGGCGACACCAAAGCGGTGCTGCTCATCAATCACCGCCAGCGCCAGGTTCAAAAACTGCACCTGCTCTTGAATCACCGCATGGGTGCCCACCACCAAGGCCGCCTGGCCACTGGCGATGATCTCCAGCATGGCGGTGCGCTCTTTCTTCTTTTGCGCCCCCGACAGCCAGGCCACCTGCTTGCCCAGGGGGGCCAAGATGGGTTCGAGCCAGCCGACCAGTTTGGCAAAGTGCTGCTCGGCCAGGATTTCGGTGGGGGCCATCAGGGCGCACTGCCAGCCAGCGGCAATGCACTGCATCGCCGCCAGCGCGGCGACCACGGTTTTGCCCGAGCCCACATCGCCCTGCAGCAGCCGGTGCATGGGTTGGGTGCGGGCCATGTCGGCGGTGATTTCTTGCACCACGCGCTGCTGCGCGGCGGTCAGGGAAAAAGGCAGGGCCGCGAGCAATTGGCTGACGATGGCTGCCTGCTGCGCCGTGGGCTGCAAGGGCGGCGCGGCCAGGCGGGAGCGCTCTTGCCGCGCTTGGTATTGCGAGAGCTGCTGGGCCAGCAGCTCCTCGGCCTTGAGCCGCTGCCAAGCGGGGTGGCTGTGGTCTTGCAAGGTATCAAGCGCCACCTGCGGGCTGGGGTTGTGCAAAAACAAGAGTGCTTCGCGCAGGCTTAATAAAGGTTTTAAGGCATTTCCATCCCAATAGTTAGGAATAGGCGGCGGTACGTGCTCTGGTAATGTTTCCGGCAGTGCCACCCGCTGCAGCGCACTGGCCACGGCGCGACGGATATAGGCCTGCGGCAGCCCATGGGCCACAGGGTAAATCGGGGTGAGTGCCTGGGGCAGCGCCCCTTCGGGCTTTTTATAGGTAGGGTGCAGCATTTGCCGCCCCCAAAAACCACCCTTGACCTCGCCGCGAATGCGCCAGCGCGTGCCCACGGCCATGGCTTTTTGCTGCGAGGCGTAGAAGCTGAAAAACGTCAGCTGGCAGCTGGCGCTGCCGTCATCAACGGTGATTTTGAGCATCCGCCGGGGGCGCAATTGCACCTCGCAGTCGGTCACAGTGGCCTCGATCTGCACGGTGTCGCCCTCGCGGGCGTTTTTCAGCAAGGTGATGCGCGTTTCATCCTCATAGCGCAGCGGCAGGTGCAGGGCCAGATCAATATCACGCACCAGCCCCAGCTTGCGCATGGCCTGCTGCGCCGGGCTGGGTTTGGCGGCGTTTTTGCTGGCCGCTGCTAAGGGGCGATCACTCGAAGAAACAGGCATACATTCTTAACAGTTACGATGATTTTTAAGTCCTTTTACGGACTAATATGCGAAGTAACATTTTCTCGATTGTGGGCATTTAGCACGTGTTTAAGAAAATCACCGTTCAGCAACTGCGTTTAGGGATGTATATCCACGCTCTGGGGGGCGCGTGGATTCACCATCCCTTTTGGCGCAGCACCTTCGTCTTGGACAATGCCCAAGACCTGCAGCAACTGCAAGCGAGCGCCGTCCCCGAAGTATGGATTGATCTGAGCAAAGGGCTGGACGTGCTGGACGATCGCCAGTCCCCCGTGCACCCCATTGAAACCACCCCGCCCGACATCACCGCCCCTGACCTGCTGGGCACCGAGCCCACGCCGCTGGGCCAAGAAATTGCCCAGGCCCGCGCCCTGTGCGCCCAGGCCCACGATGCCGTGATGGCCATGTTCAGCGAAGCGCGCATGGGCCGCACCGTGAACATGGAGAAAAATTCCATTCTGGTGCAAGAAATCACCAACTCGGTGCTGCGCAACCCCGATGCCTTGATCAGCGTTGCCCGCCTGAAAACCGCCGACAACTACACCTATATGCACTCGGTGGCCGTCAGCGCCCTGATGGTGGCCCTGGCCAAGCAACTGGGGTTTGATGAAGCCAAAATCCACCAAGCCGCCATGGCCGGTCTGCTGCACGACATTGGCAAAGCGCAAGCGAACCTGCACATTCTGAACAAACCCGGGGCGCTGACCGACGACGAGTTCGCCCACATGAAGCGCCACCCCGAGGCCGGTTACGAGCTGCTCAAGCACACCATTGCCGACCAGGCCGTGCTTGATGCCTGCCTGCACCACCATGAGCGCATTGATGGCCGGGGCTACCCGCACCGCTTGCAGGGCGATGCGGTCTCAGAGCTGGCCCGCATGAACGCCATCTGCGATGTGTACGATGCCATTACCTCCAACCGCCCCTACAAACATGGCTGGTCCCCCGCTGTGGCGCTGCAGCGCATGGCCCAGTGGTGCCATGGACATTTGGACAATCGCCTGTTCAGCGCCTTTGTCAAAGCCCTGGGGGTGTACCCCATTGGCAGCTTGGTGCGCCTGAACAATGGCGAGCTGGCGGTGGTGTATGCGCCGTGCGCAAGCAATCTTTTGACCCCCAAAGTGGTGCGCTTTTACGACACCACGCGCAACCAGTTTCTCTGCCCGCCCAAGGCGACCGATTTATCCTGCGTCGCCCATCTGCGGATTTTGCAGCGCGAAGACCCCGACCACTGGTCCTTCCCCGACCTAGACAAAATCTGGCAAGCCGCCGCAGCGCAAGAAACCACGGCCTGCCCCGTCTTGGAATAAAAACGCAAAAGCGCTCCCTGCCTGCCGCACGGAGCGCTTTGCATTCGGGCTTTCCCCAGCTACCGCGCTATCCCGCCACCCAGCGATTGCGCCCCTGATTTTTCGCACGGTACAGCGCCGCATCGGCACAGGCCAGCAGAGCGGCAGAACCGCTGGCGTTGTCCGGGCCGGCATAGGGAATTTGTGCGCACACGCCCACGCTGATGGTGACCACCGGTGCCGCCGTCGAGGCCTGGTGGGCAATGCCCAGCTGGGCCACGGCCTCCACCATGCGCTGGGCCACCTGCTGGGCCCCTGCCAGATTGGTATCGGGCAGCAGCACCACCAGCTCTTCGCCACCATAGCGGGCCACCAAATCCGAAGTGCGGTGCAGGCAACCGGTCAGGGCTTTGGCAATTTTTTGCAGGCAGGCATCGCCATGCAAATGGCCGTAATGGTCGTTAAAGGCTTTAAAAAAATCCACATCCACCATCAGCACCCCCACGGGGCGCTCGCCGCGCAGGGCCAGGGCGCACACCTGCTCCAGGCGCTCATGAAAATGGGCGCGGTTGGCAATGCCCAGCAAGCCATCGGTGCGGGCCATGGCGCGCAGGCGGGCCATGGCCGCCTCCAACTCCTGGGTGCGCTGCACCACCCGGTCTTCGAGGGTTTGATTGGCCTGGGCCAGCTGCATGTTTTGTGTGGATACGGCCGTGTACAGCTTACCAATCAAGCGCAGCAGCGCCTGGGTGCCATTGTCATGAAACTTGGTTTCAAACTCATAGGCATCGGCCGGGCTGATGCCTTCATGAATCGCCGCAATTTGCCGCGCCATGGATTGGTCAATGCCCAAAATATGCAGGCCCAGCCACGAGGTTAAAAACCCCACCAAGGTGGCGCTGGGGTCCCCCATGGCGCTGCGCTGCGCCCACAAAACTTGCACTTGCTCAATAAACTGCTGGTGCATATTGCGGTGGTTTTCCACGTGGCGGGTGTCCACGGCGTACTGGGCCATCAGCTCTTCTTCTTCGCGGAAGTGGTATTCGGTGTAGGCCAAGAGGCGGCCATACACATCGGCCAGCAGACCATCGCTGTCGCCGCTGGGAGCCAGCACCGCCTGGTTCAGTTCATTGAACAAATCCACCAGCACATGGTGTTGCTGATCGACATGGTCAAACCCTGTGATAAAGCTGTCATCCCAAATGAATGCGTTGTCCATGGTCACCACCTTGCCTCCCTTTTTTACACGCGCTTTTTGAGCCCGCCAGTGTAGAACCCATAGTGACAAGTTTCCTGATATCCATCAAGCACCCGGGTGGCAATTTTTTTACTTTCATGGGCAAACCCTAGTCACAAAAAGCATCTGCAGGTTTTGCGACAATCGCCGCCTTATTGTTTCTTGGTACGGGCGTTGTTCCGCCCTCAAGCCTTTTTTGCTTTATGCCTGCCCAACGCTTTACCCTGCGTGATTTTGATTTCGAGTTGCCCGCGCAGCTCATCGCCCAGCACCCCTGCGCCCAGCGCAGCGCCTCGCGCCTGCTCGATGGCCGCGGCCAGCCCCTGGTCGATCGCATCTTTCACCAGCTGCCCGACCTGCTGCACAGCGGTGATTTGCTGGTGTTTAACGACACCCAAGTGGTCAAGGCCCGTGTTTTTGGCGAAAAAGCCAGCGGCGGCAAATTAGAGCTGTTGATTGAACGCGTGCTGCCCGGCGGCCACGAGGTGGTGGCCCACATGAAAGTGAGCAAAAAACCCCTGCCCGGAGCCCGCCTGCACTTGTGCGGCGGCCTGCAACACGGCGGCTTTGATGCCACGCTGCTGGGCCGCTGGCCCGATGCCGATGGCCCCCTGTTTCACCTGGCGCTGCACGGCCCACAAGAGGCCACTGCCTGGCAATTGATGGAGCAGCACGGCCACCTGCCGCTGCCGCCCTACATTGAGCGCCAGCAAGCCAGCGGCCACGACCCCGATGCGGCCGAAGATGGCGAGCGCTACCAAACCGTTTTTGCCCGCCAGCCCGGCGCAGTGGCCGCGCCCACCGCCGCCTTGCACTTTGATGCGGGCGTGCTGGCCGCCCTCCAGGCCAAAGGGGTGGAGACGGCCAGCGTCACCCTGCACGTGGGCGCAGGCACCTTTCAGCCCGTGAAAACCGAAGATTTAAGCCAGCACCAGATGCACAGCGAGTGGTACGACATCCCACTGTCCACCCTGGCCGCCCTGGAGCGCTGCCGCCAGCGCGGGGGCCGGGTGCTGGCGGTGGGCACCACCAGCGTGCGCACGCTGGAGTCGTGGGCCGCCAGCGGCAACACCACGGGCGATACCAACATCTTTATCACCCCGGGCTTTCAATTTCAGGTGGTGGATTTGCTGCTGACCAACTTTCACCTGCCCAAAAGCACGCTGATGATGCTGGTCAGCGCCTTTGCCGGGTACGAGCACATTCAGGCGCTGTACCAGCACGCCATTGGGCAGCAGTACCGCTTTTTCAGCTACGGCGATGCGATGCTGCTGCAGCGCCAGTAAGAACGTGTTCATGATCTAAGCCGCCCCCGGCTCAATATCAATAGCCGTGCTGCTGGCGAAAGGCCCGGGCCGCGCTGAAGTGGCCATTGCCAATAAAGGGCTGCGGCGGGCGCAGGGCCGACAGGGGCGAGGGGTGGTTGCTGGTCAGCACCAGGTGCCCACGGTCCGCAGGAATTAGCCGCTGCTTGGCTTGCGCATGGCTGCCCCACAGCATAAATACGGTGGGCTGCCCCTGCTCGGCCACCTGGCGGATGATGGCATCGGTGAGCACCTCCCAGCCCTTGCCGGCGTGGCTGGCGGGCTGGCCCTCTTCCACGGTCAGGCAGGTGTTGAGCAGCAGCACGCCGTTTTGCGCCCAGCGCACCAAACTGCCGCCGGGCTGGGGAAAGGCCGGCAGGGGCTGGCCCAAATCACGCTGCAGCTCTTTGAAAATATTGCGCAGCGAGGGCGGCAAACGCACCCCTGGCGCTACCGAAAACGCCAACCCCTCGGCCTGGCCGCGCCCGTGGTAGGGGTCTTGCCCCAGGATGACCACGCGCACGGCGGGCGCATCGGTCAGCGCCAGCGCGCGCAGGGGCTCAGGAGGAAAGATGACCGCGCCCGCCGCTTGGCGCTGCTGCAAAAATTTTTGCAGTGCTTGCCCCGCAGCACTGGCAAAAAACTCGGCCACCAAGGGCTGCCACCCAGGGGCGACGGGCCATTGCGCGGGGTCGGCGTGCAGGAGTTGATCGGCAGCGCAAGGGGGTAACAGGGAAGAAGTCATAGATCAATTTTGATAGCTTTTACCGCTTGTATTTCAACATTTTTCAATCAATTGATTGCTGATATCTTGATATTAATAGCGGTATCAGCTCACCTTTTCATGATTTCCAGCGTGTACCTGATTGCGCCCAGCTTGCTTGGCCGCGTACAAATGGGCATCGGCCTGGGCCAGCAATTGCTCCGGGCGGGCATCGGCACTGGGCACAACGGCGGCCACCCCAATGCTGATGGTCACGTGCGCGGCCACTTGTGAGCCGGCATGGGGCCGCTGCAGCGCCCGCACTGCCGCGCACAAGGCTTGGGCCTTGGCCTGTGCGCCCTGCAAGCTGCACTCGGGCAACAGGCACACAAATTCTTCACCGCCATAGCGGGCGATCAAGTCGTACGACCGGTTCAAGCCGCTGGGCAGCACCTTGGCCACGGCTTGCAGGCAGGCATCGCCTTCGGGGTGGCCATACAAGTCGTTGTACTGTTTGAAGAAATCAATGTCCATCAGCAGCAGCGCCAAGGGCTGGCCGCTGCGCACGCCACGCTGCCATTCGGCCTGCAGCGCCTGGTCAAACTGGCGGCGATTGGGCAGGCCGGTCAGGGCATCAATAAAGGCCATTTTCTCCAGTGCTTCGCTGTGCGCTTGCTCGGCCGTGCGATCGACAAAGGTCACCAGCAGGCTGCTGCCAAACTGCACACCGCCGATGGCCATGGTCAGCACGCTGCCGCTGGCGGCGGTGATGCGGTACTCCTGGCTGGGGATGTAGCCATCGTGCGTGGCGGCATAGGCCAGCGCTTGGCGCCACTCGTAGCCCACCTGGCTGCGGTAGGCGGGATCGGGGTAGGCGAAAACGGCCCACTCATCCATGCTGGGCACCTGGCTTTCGGTGTAGCCAAAGTAATCCAAAAAGCGCTGGTTGCGAAAGTAAATATGGCGTGATTCATCCACCATGCACAGCGCCACCGGCATGGCGTGCAGGAGGTGCTGGAGCATGCGCTGCGCCTCTTCCAGCTCCATGGCCTGGTGTTTTTGCTCAGTAATGTCCTGGATATAGCCATGCCAGAGCACGGCCCCGCTCTCCAGTGGCTGGGGCCGGGCCACACCGCTGACCCAGCGCTCGCCCCGCTCGGGCAGGCACACCCGGTATTCCTGGCGCCACAGGGTGAGCTGTTGGGCCGATTCGACAATGGTTTTGGCCACGCGCAGCGCATCGTCCGGGTGAATCACGCTGCTGGCCTTGCGCCCGGTGGGCGGCAGCTTCAAATTGGCGCTAAAGCCATAAATATCTTCCCCGCCTTTGCTGACGTAGGGAAAGTGGCTGGTGCCATCGCTCTCCAGCTGAAACTGGTAAATCATGCCGGGCACGTTTTGCGTCAAATGCTCAAAGCGCTCGCGCAGGCGCCGCTCTTCGGAGACATCGGTGTTCGTGCCGACGATGCGCACAATGCGCCCCTGCGCATCGCGCGACAGCACCCGCCCCTTGCCCTGCACCCAGCGGTAGCTGCCGTCTTGGCAGCGCAGGCGGTACACGCAGTCGTAATCGTCCCGCCCGTTTTCACACTCCGCCCAGGCCGCTTTGGTGTGCCCCACATCGTCGGGGTGGATGCGCATCGTCCATTCGGCAAAGGTGTTGCCAATCTGCGCATCCTCGTAGCCCAATTGGGCTTTCCAGGCCGAGGAAAAATACACCTGCTCGGTCTGCAAATTGGCATCCCACACGCCCTGGCCAGTGGCGATCAGCACGGCGTGCCACAAATTGCTCAGCGCCTGGTCTTTGTCGAGCAGGGACTGCTCTTGGCTGCGCAAATTCTGTTGCATCACGCGCAAGCCAAACACCACCACCATGCCCACCAGCAGATAAAACGCCAGGGTCACCCACACCGTGGTGCGCCACGAGGCAAAAATCGCCGGCAGTGTGCGCCCCACGGCCACCACCAGCACATGGTTCATGGGCAGGCCCGCCGGTTGCACCGTGGTGATGGCCACCATCCGCTCAGGCTCATCCGGGCGCAGCACTCCTTGCAACACCGCTTGCCGGGCACCACTGGCCTGGAACTGCCGCAGCATGGGCGTGGGCCCATACTGCGGTGCTTGCGCATCTGAGCCCTGCTGGTTTTGCCAGACAAAGCGCCGCCCCAGGGGGTGAATCACCGTGGCGTACATGTCCGGGGCATAGAGCACTGAGCGCAGCAGGGTGGATAAATCTTCAGGGTAGAGCGCCATCACCACCACCCCGTCAAACCCCCCTTCGGCATTGACCACAGGCCGAACAATGGGCAGCACCCACATGGCAGGCTCTGGCGCAAACGGCTCGCCGACAATCAAGCTGTTGAGCACGATGCTACTTTTGGCCGTTTGAAAGTAGGCCCGGCTGCTCAAATCGCGGCCAATCAACTCCAAATGGTTGCTGGCCTGCACCCGGCCTTGGCCATCCAACCACAAAATGCCACCCACCCCCACCATGGCATCGGCCAGGGTCTGAATGCGCTCTTGCGCCCGATTCGGGTCCAGCCCCAAGGCACGGGTTTGGGCAATGGCATCAAGAATGCTGGCCAGCCCCTTGTCAATCGATTGCAGCTGGCGCGCCAAGTTGTCATGAATCACGCTGGCTTGCTGGGTCAGGCGCTCACGCTCGCTGGCGACCAGGGTGTCCCGCTCCCACGCCAAGACCGCCACCAGCAACACCCCCAGCGCCACACCCACCCACAGCAACCACCACCACTCTCGGCGGTAACGGTCACGGGGAGGAAGCAAGAGGGAGCGCAGCACGAACAATCACTTTACAAAAGGTCACAAATTTTAAAGAGCAAAGCGCCAGTTTGTGTCCCATTCTCCAGGGCTTGCACCTAGGGTAAACGCGTGCTTTGCCGCTGGCAGCACCTGGCCAGCACCTGGGCCGGGGTGACCTGTTAGGCAAACAGCTGCGCCAGCGCCAGCCCGGGGTCGTCGGCCCGCATGAAGGCCTCGCCCACCAAAAAGCTGTGAATACCCGCATCGCGCATGGCCCGCACGTCCGCCGGGCCGAGAATGCCCGATTCGGTGACCAAGATGCGCTCGGGCGGCACCTCTTTTTGCAGCTGCAGCGTGGTCTGGATGTCCACCTCAAACGTGCGCAGGTTGCGGTTGTTGATGCCCACCAGCGGGGTTTTCAACTGCAAGGCCCGCTCCAGCTCGCGGCCATCGTGTACTTCCACCAGCACGGCCATGTCCAGACTCAGGGCGATCTGCTCCAGCTCGGCCATCAGGCCATCGTCTAGGCAGGCGGCGATCAAGAGCACGCAATCGGCCCCCATGGCGCGCGATTCGTAGATTTGGTAGGCATCGACCATGAAATCCTTGCGCAGCACCGGCAGCGGACAACTGGCGCGGGCCTGCTTCAAATAGTCGGGCTGGCCCTGGAAGAACTGCCGGTCGGTCAGCACCGACAGGCAGGCAGCGCTGACCTTGCCATCGCCCTGGGCATAGCTTTGCGCAATGTCCGCCGGGATGAACTCGCCCTTGCGGATCACGCCCTTGCTGGGGCTGGCTTTTTTGATCTCGGCAATCACCGCCGCCTGGTTTTGGGCCAATTTGGCGCGCATGGCCCCGACAAAATCGCGCGTCAGCACCCGGCTTTCCGCATCGCGGCGCATCTCCGCCAGCGGCATGCGCCGCTGCGCAGCCGCAATTTCCTCGCGCTTGACGGCGCAGATTTTTTCCAAAATATCACTCATCGTTCTCTCCAAAAATCCCGCTCCAGCCCACCCCGCGAAGCTGCGCAGCAAGCAAGCCAGCCATTCCATAACAACGTATCCGTCAGGGCACAGCCGCCATACCCCGCACGCCGCATCCCGTCTGACTCACCGCAGTTGTCCGAACGCAGCGCCCGCAAGGCGCGTAGTGAGTTCTGCGGTGCAAAAGCTGCGCAGCACGCCTTCTTTGCCTCCTTTCTTGCGCGGGCAAGAAAGGAGGTCGCCCGCCGGGGCGAGTCCCGGCCAGCAAAACTAAAAAATCAAAAAAGAAAGCAACTACTGCAAGCCATCATTGCATTGCAGCCAGAATCAGCCCTCACATCCGCCCGGTATACCCCACCAGCTGCTGCAGCTTTTGCAGCGCCGCGCCGGTATTGATCGCCTCCCGCGCCCGCCGCAGCCCATCCTCAATGCTGCTGGCCACATTGGCCGCATACAGCGCCGCCCCGGCGTTCAAACACACAATATCGTGCGCCGGGCCCGCGTCCCCCGCCAGCACGCCGCGCAGCATGGCAATCGACTCCTGCGCGTTCTCCACCTTGAAAGCGCGGGTGCCCACCATGCGCAGGCCAAAGTCTTCGGGGTGGATTTCGTATTCACGCACCACGCCGTCTTTAAGCTCGCCCACCAGCGTGCCTGCGCCCAGGCTGATCTCGTCCAGCCCATCGCGGCCATAAACCACGACGGCATGCTCCGCGCCCAGGCGTTGCAGGGCACGCACCTGGATGCCCACCAGGTCTTCGTGGAACACGCCCATCAAAATGTTGGGCGCATCGGCCGGGTTGGTCAGCGGCCCCAGGATGTTGAAAAGGGTGCGCACGCCCAGCTCTTTGCGCACCGGGGCGACGTTTTTCATCGCCGGGTGGTGGTTGGGGGCAAACATAAAGCCCACGCCCACTTCGGCAATGCAATCAGCAATCTGCGCTGGGGTCAGGTTGATGTTCACGCCCAGCGCCTCCATCGCGTCGGCGCTGCCCGATTTGCTGCTCACGCTGCGCCCGCCGTGCTTGCTGACCTTGGCCCCGGCGGCGGCAATGACAAACATGGCGCAGGTGGAGATGTTGAAGGTGTGCGCCCCATCGCCGCCGGTGCCGACGATATCGACCAGGTGCGTTTTGTCGCGCACCGGCACCTTGTTGGAAAACTCGCGCATCACCTGCGCGGCGGCGGAGATTTCGCCAATCGTCTCTTTCTTCACGCGCAGCCCGGTCAGGATGGCCGCGCACAGCACCGGCGAGAGTTCGCCGCGCATGATCATGCGCATCAGGTGCAGCATTTCGTCGTGGAAGATTTCGCGGTGCTCGATGGTGCGCTGCAGCGCTTCCTGCGGGGTGATGGCCAGATGCTGGGCTACGGGGGTCATGGGGGTGTCCTGTGATTAATTTGTGAGCTGCAGCCGCTTATTCATTCATGCTTTCAAACCAATTAAACGCTGAAACCATTGATTTACCAGCGCAAGCAGCTCTTAAAACAAAGGCCATCGCAAGGATGGCCTGGGGCGGGCATTACGCCGCTTGCAAAAAGTTTTTCAGCATCGCGTGGCCATGCTCGGTCAGGATGCTCTCGGGGTGGAACTGCACCCCTTCCACGGCCAGCGTGGTGTGGCGCACGCCTTGGATTTCGCCATCCTCGCTGGTGGCGGTGACGGTCAGGCACGCGGGCAGCGTGGTTTTGTCGATCACCAACGAGTGGTAGCGGTTCACCGTGAACTGTTGGGGCAGCCCGGCAAACACGCCTTTTTGGTCGGTGGTAATCACGCTGGTCTTGCCGTGCATCTGCTGCCCGGCGCGGACGATGTCGCCGCCAAAAGCCGCGCCAATGGCCTGGTGGCCCAGGCACACGCCCAGCACCGGCAGCTGGCCGGCAAAGTGCTGAATCGTTGCCACGGCAATGCCGGCCTCGGCCGGGGAGCACGGGCCGGGCGAGATGACGATGCGCTCGATGCCCTGCGCCGCCACCAGCGCGACGAGTTGCTCCAGCGGCATTTCATCGTTGCGCACCACGGTCACGTCTGCGCCCAGCTCGCCCAGGTACTGCACGATGTTGTAGGTAAAGCTGTCGTAGTTGTCCAGCATCAGAACGTTCATACCGATTCCTCTTTCTTCGGCGACAGACCGGCGGCGCGCAGCCGGGCCAGCTCATCGTGTTCGTAGGCGATGTAGCACTCCATCATGGCGCGGTAGATGCGCTCGATCAGGTCGGGGTTGCCGCCCTGCGCCTGCGCCAGGGTGCGCACGCGCTGCACGATGGTTTCAATGCGCTCTTCATCGCGCACCAGACCTTCGTCGTTTTTCACCCGCGCGGCCTGGGTCATATAGCCGCTGCGCTGCACCAGCAGGGGCACCAGCACATCGTCCAGGGCATTCACGCCCGCCCGCACCTCGGTCATGCTGGTGCAGTGCGGCACTTTGTCGATGGCCAACGTCATTCCAATCCTTCTTCTACCAATTCCGCCGCGCGCAGCAGGGCGCGGGCTTTGTGTTCAGTTTCTTGCCATTCCAGCTCGGGCACGGAGTCGGCCACCACGCCGGCGGCGGCCTGCACGTACAGCGTGCCGTTCTGGATCACGCCGGTGCGAATGGCAATCGCCATGTCCATGTGCCCGGCAAAGCTCAAATAGCCCACCGCGCCGCCGTAGATGCCGCGCTTGGTCGGCTCCAGCTGGTCGATCAGCTCCATGGCGTGCACCTTGGGCGCGCCCGAGAGCGTGCCCGCCGGAAAGCTGGCCTTGAGCACGTCCATGCTGGACAGGCCGGGTTTGAGCAACCCTTCCACGTTGCTGACGATGTGCATCACGTGGCTGTAGCGCTCCACCACAAAGGCTTCGGTGACTTTGACGCTGCCCGTTTGCGCGATGCGGCCAATGTCGTTGCGCGCCAGGTCAATCAGCATCACATGCTCGGCGCGCTCCTTGGGATCGGCCAGCAGTTCGTGCTCGGTGGCCAGGTCGGCCTCGGGCGTGGCACCGCGCGGGCGGGTGCCAGCCAGCGGGCGGATGGTGATTTTCTCGCCGTCCGCCACCTTGTCCTGGCGCACCAGAATCTCGGGGCTGGAGCCCACCACCTGAAAGCTGCCGAAGTTGTAGAAATACATGTACGGCGAGGGGTTGAGCGAGCGCAGCGCCCGGTACAGCGACAGGGGCGATTCGGTGTAGCGCTTGTGGATGCGCTGGCCCACCTGCACCTGCATAAAGTCGCCCGCCGCAATCAAATCCTTGGCTTTTTGCACCGCCGCCAGATAGTCCGGCTTGGCAAAGCTGCGCTGCGCCGGGTGGCTGTCGCCGCCCTTGATCTGCGGCACGCTCACCGAATAGCGCAGCAGCTCTTTGAGCTCGCGCATGCGCTTTTTGGCACGGCTGTAGCTTTCGGCCCGGCTGGGGTCGGCATACACGATGAAGTACAGCTTGCCCGAGAGGTTGTCGATCACCGCCAGCTCTTCGCACTGCAGCAGCAAAATATCCGGGCAATCCAGGCCATCAGGCGGGCAGGTTTTTTCCAGCTTGGGCTCGATGTAGCGCACTGCGTCGTAGCCAAAGTAGCCCGCCAGCCCGCCGCAAAAACGCGGCAGACCGGGCACCAGCGCCACTTTCAGGCGCTGCTGGTAGGCGGCGATAAAGTCCAGCGGGTTGCCGTGGTGCGTCTCCACCACTTGGCCGTCGGTGACGACTTCGGTTGTCGCCTCGGCCCCAAAGCCGCTGGCACGCAGCAAAGTGCGCGCGGGCAGGCCAATAAAGCTGTAGCGGCCAAAGCGCTCGCCGCCTTCGACCGATTCCAGCAAAAAGCTGTTCGTGCCGTCGCCATGGGCGTGCGCCAGTTTGAGGTACAGCGACAGGGGGGTTTCCAGATCGGCAAACGCTTCGGTCACCAGGGGGATGCGGTGGTAGCCGGCACGCGCCAGGCTTTGAAATTCCAGCTCGGTAATCACGGTGGGAGGTTTCCTTGCAACAAGGGGCAGCAGGCGTTGCGGTGCTGCGGTTCATTCAACGGCGGTGGCTCAGGCAGCCACCACCCCAGTGCGCCGGGGCGCTTTAAGCGGTTACAGCAGCAGGCTTACGCCAGGGCCAGGCTCCCCGGTCGGCACAACCTGCAATCAACGCGTAGTGAATGAACATGGGCGGCAAGTGTAGCCGATGGCAGGCGGGCCGCCGAAACGCGGGGGCCAGGCCAGCGGGCCGCCCACTCAGCATTTACCCTGGATTCGTACCGGATTCGCGCTTTAGCGCTTGTCAGGAAAAAGTAAGGCTTTCAGAATCAGCCCCTTCAAAAGAACGATCGTTCTTATTTGTTTTCAAGGGGTTTGTATGCTGCATGCCGTGCACTGTTTCCGCGTTTTCCTGCCCGCCTTGGCCCTGGTGGCCGTGCTGACCAGCGCCGTGCGTGCGCACGCCGCGCCGCCGCCCGAGCCTGCCGAATCGTTCACCCTGGCGGGCCAGACGCTGGTTCTGAACGGCAGCGGCACACGCCATAAAGCGGTGTTCAAGGTCTATAACGCCCATTTGTACCTGCCGCACAAGGCGCAAAGCTACGCGCAAATCGCCCAGATGCCCGGTGCCAAGCGCCTGGAAATTCACATGCTGCGCGATATTGATGCCAACGAGCTGGGCAAGCTGTTTACCAAGGGCATCGAGCACAACACCCCACGCCAGCACCTGGGCCAGGTGCTGCCCAGCGTGGTGCAAATGGGGGCGCTGTTTGCCCACGAAAAGCGCCTGCGCAAGGGCGATAGCTTTGCCCTGGACTGGGTGCCCGAGGCCGGGCTGACCATCTCGATCAACGGCCAAGCGCGCCAGCCGCAGTTTGCCGACCCGCTATTTTTCAATGCCTTGCTCAGCATTTGGCTGGGCGAGCAGCCGGCCGACAGCCCCCTCAAGCAGGCGCTGCTGGGGCTGCAAACGCCGCCCCTGGATGCAAATTGAATAGCATTTTGCGCTGATAGATAAACAAATTTCAGTGTTTTAGCTCTGAAAATGAATTTTTATCAGCGGTAACCGCTCTGCTTATGCAAGCACCAGCTTGCGGTAGTAGTTGGGCAGGGCAAACAAAGCGCCGTGAATGTCGGCGTTGTAGTACTGCAAGTCGGTCACGCCCCGGGCGGCCAGGCGCTCTTCGATCTGCGCGGCGCTCACGGCGGTGGGCTGCAAACGGTCTGAGCACACTGCCATGCCCCAGTACGCGCCATACAGCGGCACATAGGTGCCGTAGCAGGCCACCTGGGCAAAGGTGGCCTTGAGGGTTTGGCTGAGCGAGCGCACCTGCTCGGCATGAAACACCGGGCTGCCCAGGTGCAGCACCAGCGCCCCACCGGGGTTGAGCACCCGGCGCATGCGCTCTAAGGCCTCGGGGCTGTAGAGCGAGCCGGCGGGGGTGTGCGGATCGGTCAAATCGAGCAAGATCAAATCAAAGCGGTCGGTGGTGCTGTCCACATAGGCCATGCCGTCGCCAATTTGCAGCTGCAGGCGCGGGTCGTCCCACACCCCGTTGTGTACGCGCTGCAGCTGGGCCTTGCTCACTTCGATGACGGCCTCGTCCAGCTCGGCCAGCACCAGGCGCTGCACGGTGTTGTGTTTGAGCAGCTCTTCGGCCAAGCCGCCATCGCCGCCGCCAATCACCAGCACCTGCTGCGGATCGGGGTGGGCCATGGCCGCCGGGTGGGCCATGCACTCGTGGTAGAAAAATTCTTCCCCCTCGCTGGTCATGAAGTGATCGTCCAGGCGCATCACGCGGCCAAAGCTGGGGGTGTCCAGCATCTCCAGCGTCTGGAACGGGGTGTTCTGGCGCTGCACGTTGTGCGCCCGAAACCCAAAGGCGGCGTTTTCCGTGAGCTGCTCCATCACCCAGGGGTACTGGCCCACGCCGTTGGTGGCAATGTCGCCGCGCCACAGCTGCTGGCGCACGGCCTCCTGCGGGGCATAGGCGGCCACCACGCCATCCATCAGCGCCTGGGCCTTGGCCGAGTTGTCGCCCGAAAAATTGCACACATACACGTCGATGGTGACGTTGCCCGTCTCGGGCCAGGTGTGGATGGCCAGGTGCGATTCGGCCAGCAGCACCGCCCCGGTGACCCCGCCAGGCTGGCCCTGCCATTCGGGGAATTTGACCCATTTGTCCTCGACCAGCGTGAGCCCGGAGGCATCGGTCTGACTTCGGCACAACTGCGCAATGGTGTCAGCACAAATCATGAGTGCGCTATCGCAAGAACATTGGTACAAATCGGCAGTCAGGTGCAAACCTTGCATGGTGGGGAGTCCTCCTGGGGGTTCCATCCGGGGTGAAAAGGGGCTTACCGGAACAAAAAAGTGGGTATTTTTGGGGAAACCCAGTATTTTAGGTAAGTTTTACGCAAAACGCCCCTGCCCACATGGCAAGTCCATACACCCTGCTTTACAACACGCTACAACTCGCCGACCACTATTTGATGCTATGGCGCCACAACAACGAACGCTTGCGATCTGCACTCTAAAATCAGTTTCATCTTTCTGTAAAGGTTTCCCATGTCAATGAGTAACGTCAAAGTCAGCACCCGCTTGAGTCTGGGGTTCGGTGCCATTTTGCTCATCATGCTCGCGCTCACGGCCATCGGCATTTGGCGCATGCAGGTCATCAGCGATGTCATGGTGACCATGACCCAGCAAGACAACCTGCGCCTGCAAGAGACCACGCGCTGGCGCGAAAACACCCAGAAAAACTGGATTCGCACCCGCGCCATGCTGCTCAACGCCAACCAGCAATTCAACGCGATTTGGGAGCCAGAAATTGCCGCCACCTCGGCCGCGATCAGCGAGGGCCAGAAAAAAATCGAAAGCCTGCTGCGCAGCGAAGAAGGCACCCGGCTGTTCAAAGGCCTGGACCAACACCGCGCCGCCTACCGCAACCTGCGCACGGCGCTGATGCAGCAAAGCGCCAACGGCGACTACGTGGCAGACCGGGTCGAATCCGAGCTCAAACCCCTGGCCGATGCCTACGACCAAGCCCTGGGGCAGTTTGCCGACTACCAGCTCAAGGTCTATATCGAAACCCGGGAAACCGCCTTGGCCCAAGTGCGCCAAAGCCAAATCATGCTGGCCAGCGTCGCCGGCATCACCTTGCTGCTGGGCATCTGGGGAGCCTGGGCACTGGGGCGCTCCATCACCCGGCCCCTGCACCAGGCCGTGGGCATTGCCGATGAAATTGCCCACGGCAACCTGACGCAAAGCTTCACCATCAGCGGCCGCGATGAAACCGCCACCTTGCTCACCAGCCTGCACGAAATGCAGGCCAAACTGGCCAGCATCGTCGCCGGCGTGCGCCAAAACGCCGACAGCGTGGCCAATGCCAGCGCCGAAATTGCCCAGGGTAACAACGACCTGTCGGCCCGCACCGAACAACAAGCCAGCGCTTTGGAGCAAACCGCCGCCTCGATGGAGCAGCTGGGCTCGACCGTGCGCCAAAACGCCGACAACGCGGCCCAGGCCAACCAACTGGCCATGAATGCCAACGACGTGGCCAACCAAAGCGGCGGCGTGGTCGAGCAAATGGTCAGCACCATGCGCGAGATTGAGGACAGCGGCCAGCGCATCGCGGCGATCATCGGCGTGATTGACAGCATCGCTTTTCAAACCAACATCCTGGCGCTGAACGCCGCTGTCGAAGCGGCCCGTGCCGGTGAGCAAGGCCGCGGTTTTGCCGTGGTGGCCAGCGAGGTGCGTGCCCTGGCCGGGCGCAGCGCCGAGGCCGCCAAAGAAATCAAGACCCTGATCGACACCAGCGTGCAGCGCGTGGGCCACGGCACCCAGCTGGCCGACCAAGCGGGCCAATCGATGCAGGAAATGATCAACGCCATTGGCCGCGTCACCGACATCATGGCCGAGATCAGTGCCGCCAGCCGTGAGCAAAGCTCGGGCGTAAGCCAGGTGGGCGAAGCCATCACGCAAATGGACCGCACCACCCAGCAAAACGCCGCTTTGGTCGAAGAAAGCGCCGCCGCTGCCGACAACCTGCGCAGCCAAGCCGTGCAGCTGGTGCAAGCCATGGCCTTTTTCCAGGTGAACGAGGGCGGCACCGCACGCCCCAGCCCTGCCGCTGCCCACGCTGCGCCCAGGCCATCTGCAAAACCTGTAGCAGCCCCCGCAATCAACAAGGGCAAAGTAGAGAAAAAGCTTGCAAATAGCTCTGAATCTATTGCGCAAGCAGCATCCAAAAAAGCAGTGCCTACTGCGCCCAAGCCTACGCCCACGCCTGCCCCAGCCACCGCCTTGACCGCGCCCAAGCCCAAGCCGACCGCCAAAGCGCCCACCAAGCCAACGACCAGCAACGAGGACGATTGGGAGACTTTCTAAAGCCTCCCCCCAAACACCTTAGAACGTGTTCATGATCTCGAATGAAGGTGTGGGGGATGCGGTTCGGGATGGGTTGCGAGGCACAAACCACAGCAATAGCTTGGCTATTGCGAGGATTTGCAACGACGCAGACCGCCCGAAGCCGCGCCCGCACACCCATGAGGAGATCGTGAACACGTTCT